>MDTA01203341.1_pt1 | contig 13310 bp, 13 predicted proteins | sample 811151 | NCBI WGS metagenome assembly MDTA01 (sample SAMN05326648, study PRJNA326480) | marine metagenome | isolation source: seawater | place: Indian Ocean: South | collected 2010 | reverse complement strand
CCACTGCCCCAGCCAGCCGTTGGCGGCGAACAGCGCCGACAGGGTGAGGCCGGCCACGGCGGTGGGCAGGGCGAAGGGCAGGTCCACCAGGGCGTCCATCACGCGGCGCCCGGGGAAGCGGTAGCGCACCAGCACCCAGGCCAGCAATAACCCCACCACCGCGTTGATGGCGCTGGCGCCGGCGGCGGCCAGCAGGGTGACCTTGAAACTGGCCAGGCTGCGCGGGTTGGTGATCACCGACCAGTAGCGGTCCCAGGTCATCTCGCTGACGTGCAGCACCAGCCCGGACAGCGGCACCAGGATCACCAGCGAAATAAACAGCACGCTCAGCGCGAAGCTGAGCGTGAAGCCGGGCAATACCGAGTGCCGGGTGCGCAGGATGGCCAAATCAGCGTCTCCGCGCCTGCGCCTGCAGTTCGTCGAGCACGCCGCCGGAGGCGAAGTGGGTGTCCTGGGCGTTCTGCCAGGAGCCGAAGTAGTCCTCCACCTTGAGCAGCTTCACCGGCGGGAACTGGTCTTCGGTGGCTTTCACCACTTCCGGGTGATGCACGCGGTAGTTGAAGGTGGTCAGCAGCTCCTGGATCTCCTTGTCGTAGAGGTGTTCCAGGTAGGCGGTGGCCACCTCGCGGGTGCCGCGCTCGTCGACCACGTCGTCGACCACGCTGACCGGGAACTCCGCCAGTACCGAGGTCTTGGGCACCACCACCTCGTAGTCGCCGGTGCCGTATTCCTTGCGGATGTTGTTCACTTCCGACTCGAAGCTGATCAGCACGTCGCCGATCTCGCGCTCGGCGAAGGTGACGGTGGCGCTGCGGCCGCCGGAATCGAACACCGCCACATTGCCCAGGAAGCGGGTCATGAAGTCGCGGATTTTGTTCTCGTCGCCGCCGAACTGCTCTTCCGCGGCCATCCAGGCGGCCAGATAGGTGTAGCGGCCGTTACCGGAGGTCTTGGGGTTGGGGAACACCACGTCGACCCCTTCCTTGGCCAGATCGTCCCAGCCCTGGATGTCCTTGGGGTTGCCCTTGCGTACCAGGAAGGCGGTGGTGGAGTAGTACGGGCTGGCGTTGTTGGGCAGCCGCTGGTTCCAGTCCTCGGGGATCAGGTTGCCCTTGTCGTGCAGCACGTTGACGTCGGTGACCTGGTTGAAGGTGACCACGTCCGCTTCCAGCCCCTGGAGGATGGCGCGGGCCTGCTTGGAAGAGCCGGCGTGGGACTGCTTGATGTTGATGTCCTCACCGGTCTGCTCTTTCCAGTAGGCCTGGAATTCCGGGTTATAGGCCTGGAACAGTTCCCGGGCGATATCGTAGGAACTGTTCAGGATGGTTTGCTGGGCGGTGGCCACGGAGGTCACGGCCAGCAGAATCAGAGAGAGCCAAACACGCATGTCCGCTATTCCTTATACGTCGAAGCCAATGAGGCGACCTAGTTTATATAACCGAATGTTTAATGAAACAGGTCGCCTAGATTGATTTTGAATTTCAATATGAACATCAGGCCGTGACGGGCAAGCCGCCGCGCAGCGAGTTGGGCAGCGCTTCGACAATCTCCACGTCGACGAAATCACCGATCAGATCAATGTCGTCGCAGGCGAAGTTGACCACCCGGTTGTTCTCGGTGCGGCCCTTGAGCTGGCCGGGATCCTTCTTGGAGAAGCCGTCCACCAGGATGCGCTGGGTGCTGCCCACCATCTTGCGGGAGATGTCCTGGGCGTTCTGGCTGAGGCGCTGCTGGAGGATACGCAGGCGCTCCTTCTTCACCGCCAGCGGCACGTCGTCGGGCAGCTCCGCCGCCGGGGTGCCCGGGCGGGCGCTGTAGATAAAGCTGAACGAGGTATCGAAGCCGATATCGCCGATCAGGTTCATGGTGGCCTCGAAGTCGGCGTCGGTTTCGCCGGGGAAGCCGATGATAAAGTCGGAGCTGTAGGAAATATCCGGGCGGATGCGGCGCAGCTTGCGCAGCTTGGACTTGTACTCCAGCACCGTGTGGTTGCGCTTCATCATCGCCAGAATGCGGTCCGAGCCGGACTGCACCGGCAGGTGCAGATGGCTGACCAGCTCCGGCACTTCCTCGTAGACCTGGATCAGCGCGTCGGAGAACTCCACCGGGTGGCTGGTGGTGTAGCGGATGCGGTCGATGCCGTCGATATCGCGGATCAGCAGAATCAGGTCGGCCAGATCCAGCGTCTCGCCGCCGGCGCCCTGGCCCCGGTAGGCGTTCACGTTCTGGCCCAGCAGGTTGATTTCGCGCACGCCCATGTCCGCCAGGTGGCGGATTTCATCCAGCACCGGCTGCACCGGGCGGCTCACTTCCTCGCCCCGGGTGTAGGGCACCACGCAGAAGGTGCAGTATTTGGAGCAGCCTTCCATGATCGAAACGAACGCGCTGGGGCCGTCCACGCTGGGCTCGGGCAGGTTGTCGAACTTTTCGATTTCCGGGAAGGTCACATCAATGGCCAGCGAGCGGGTGCTGGCCGCCTGGGTAATCAGGCCGGGCAGGCGGTGCAGGGTCTGGGGGCCGAACACCACGTCCACGTAGGGCGCGCGCTCGCGGATCGCCTCGCCTTCCTGGCTGGCCACGCAGCCGCCGACACCGATGATCAGCTCCGGATTGCGCTCCTTGAGGCGTTTCCAGCGGCCCAGCTGGTGGAACACCTTCTCCTGCGCTTTCTCGCGGATCGAGCAGGTGTTGAGCAGCAGCACATCCGCGTCTTCCGGATTGTCCGTGGGTTCCAGATTGTGGGTGGACTCCAGCAGATCGACCATGCGGGTGGAGTCGTACTCGTTCATCTGGCAGCCGTGGGTCTGGATAAAGAGCTTGCGTGCCATGGATCGTGACCTCTGGGGCGGCGTTGCGCGCGGCCGGCCCTATCTGTTGGAAATGTGGCGGGCGCGAATTATACCGCCGCAAAGCGCCCCTGGACACCGGCGCCGCCCGGCGCGGCGAATCGCCGCGCCGGGCGGGCTGGGAGCGGCGGCCCTGAAACGCTATGATCGGCGCCGTTCGCGCCTCGGCGCGGTTTCGGAAGGCGCGCCCGGCGCGCGGGAGAGGGAATGAAAACGAGGATTCGAATCGGAGGCCTGCTGCTGTTGGCGGCCCTGACCCTGGCCGGCTGCGGCGACGAGCCGGGCAGCGATTTGCCGGTGAACACCCGTCTTGGCGGTGACTTCACGCTCACCGATCACAATGGCGAACCGTTCCGGTTGTCGTCCCTGGAAGACCGGGTGGTGATTCTGTTCTTCGGCTACACCCACTGCCCGGACATCTGCCCGGCGGTACTGGCACGGGTGGCCCAGGCCTACCGCAATCTGGACGAGCAGGGCGACGCCGGGCCGGTGCAGCCGGTGTTCATCACCTTCGATCCGGAGCGGGACACCCCGGCCCATCTGCGCGAATACCTGCCCTGGTTCAAGGCCGACATCATCGGCCTCACCGGCAGCGTGGCCGAGATCGAGGCGGTGGCCGAGCAGTACGGGGTGGTATTCCTGAAGACGGACGGCCAGGATGAAGCCTACGATTTCACCCACAGTGATTACATTTACCTGCTCGACCGGCAGGGCCGGGTGCGCAAGCTCTACCCGGCGGATTTCGACATCGACGAGGTGGTCAATGATGTGCAAAGCCTTCTTTAAGCCCGTGGCCCTGGCGGCCCTGCTGGCGCTGTCGGCAACCCCGGCCGCCGCCGACGACCTGGAAATCAGCGGCGCCTGGCTGCGCGCGGTGCCGCCGGTGTCGCCGACCATGGCCGGCTATTTCGAGCTCCGCAATCGCGGCGACCGGGTGGTGAAACTGGAAGGCGCGGACGTGGACTTCGCCGGCGGCGCCATGCTGCACGACAGCCGTACCGGCGAGGACGGCCAGCGGCGGATGGTGCACCTGGACAGTGTGCGTATCGATCCCGGCGACCGGGTGCGCTTCGCCCCCGGCGGCAAGCACCTGATGCTGATGAAACTGACCCAGGTGCCGCGCGCCGGCGAAAGCGTGGAGGTGTGCCTCACCTTCGCCAACCATGACGACCTCTGCACCGACTTCCCGGTGCGCCACAGCGCCCCCTGAGCGGGTGACTTCCGGTCGCGGCGCCGCGCTCTGGCTGCTGCTCGGCGCCCTGGCCGCCGGGCCGGCGGGCGCCGACTGCCGGGACCTGGCCGCGCCCCGGGCGGTGCCCACCGCCGCCGAGGGGCAATGGAATCTGGCCACCTTCAACCTCTGGCGCCTGCGCGACACCGAAAAGAACAGCCCCATCGACCGCCCCCTGGACGACGCCGTCTATCAGGCGCGCCTGGACGCCCTGGCCGGCTATATCGTCGACACCCTCAAGGCGCCGGTGCTGCTGGCGGTGCAGGAAGTGGAGAACCTCGCCATCCTCGAACAGCTCGCCGAGCGCGTCACCGCCCGGGGCGGGCCCCGCTACCGGGCGCGGCTGCTGGAAGGCCACGACCCGGCCGGCATGGACGTGGCCCTGTTGCACCGGGCCCCGGCGGAAGTCGGCGGTGTCCGCGCCCTGTTCGCCGACCAGCGCTTCCGGAACCAGCCGCTGTTCAGCCGGCCGCCGCTGGCGGTCTCCCTGACCGCGCCCCGCGAGCTGACCCTGGTGATCGTGCATCTGCGCAGCGCCAACGGCCTCGGCGAGAAACCCTGGGTGGCGGAGAAGCGGCGCCGCCAGGCGGCACGGTTGGCCGAGTGGTCCCGGGCCCATAGCGACACGGCCCTGGCGGTGGTCGGCGACTTCAACAGCGCGCCGGACAGCGGCGCCTTCAGCGAGCCGCTGACGGTGATGGCGGCGAGCGGGCTCTATAACAGCTGGGACCGTGTGAAAAGCGCGGAGCGCTACAGCTACCGCCACCGTTGCCGGCCGCAGACGCTGGATTACGTCTGGCTGTCGGAGATACTCAAGGCGGAGTTACAGGGTGTGGCGGTGAGCCGGGGCAATGCCGGGCGCTATGACCGCTTGTACGGCAGTGACGGCACCGAGGTGGTGTCCGACCATGATGGTCTGGTGACGTACTTTGAGTAGGCGGGGACTCGCGTAAAAAACACCGTGGGGCCTGCTTGCGTTTCCAGCGAGGACCAGGGAGGGCCCCACGGTGGGAAAATAAGGGGCGGGGGGAGAGCTCCCGCCCCGTGTTCTTGGTGTCTTTAGAAGGACAGGGCGTAGGTGACGACGAACAGTGCGTCGTCGTTGTCTTCCATTTCAGACAGATCGTCGGAATCCACGACCTTGGACACAGTGAAGCCCAGCTCGTCGGTGAGCGCGTAGCTCAGATCCACGTGGGTGTAGTTGGTGTCGTCGGCGTCGCGATCCCAGGTGCCCACGGTGATGCCGTACTTGTCGTAGGCGTAGCCCACGGTGAAGTAGTTGTCTTCGTTGTCCTCGGCGTCGTCGCCGCGGCCGTAGTCGCCCACGCCGAAGTAACCGGCGGCGCTGAAGCCGGCGTAACCGAGGCTCAGGATCACTTCCTGCAGGTCGGAGTCGGTATCATTCGGGTAGTTGTAGTCCACATAGGCGATGTCGTAGCCGAAGTCGCCCAGAGAACCGGCGTAGCCCGCGTAGAGATCGTATTCGGTGGTATCGGTTTCGGAGCTGCCCCATACGCCGGCGTAGAGGCCGGTGGAGTGGGCGTAGTCGAGGCTACCGAATACCTGCGCGCCGCCGTTTGAGATGTCCTGACCACGCCAGAAGTACATGTTGGAAACGCCAACGGTACCGCTGACTTCAGCAACGGCAATGGAAGGAGCGGCCAGGCCTGCTGCCATGGTGGCGGCCACGCTGGCGGCCAGAACGGTCTTTTTGATCCCAGATACGTGTTTCATGTGCAACCCTCTTTGCAAATAACAAATGTTCTGTGGTTTGTGCGCTCCTGGCGCACCGGCCTGGGAGGCTCGTATCGGTATAAAGCAGGGAGCGTGCCAAAAATAAAAACCCCTGATTTTTCAGGGGTTTGGAGGGGGTGGGCGCAAAGAGGAAGGGTAAAATCAAGTAAAGAGGGCGGAGCGAATGCGCCATTTCGGTGCCTTGCACCAAAACGGCGCTTTTATCAGGGGCAGTCCCAGTCCACCGGCACGGCGTCGGCCAGCACGCCTTCCTCACCGCGCACTTCCAGGCCGCACTGGCCGGCGTCGTTGCGGGTGAAGTGGGCCAGGTAGCGGGCCCCCGCTTGGGCGTTGAACTGCACGGCCACCCGGCAGTGGTTGCGGCGCATGTCGGTGTCGCGTTCGTTGTAGACCACGCCGATGCGGGTCTGGCCGTCGGCGGCCACCGTCACCGGCACCTGCTCGGCTTTTTTCATGGCGCTGAACAGTTCATCGAAGGCGTTGGTGTCCCAGGGCTTCACCGCCAGCGACGTCTTGGTGTCCTTGAAGCCGCGGCCGGGCACGCAGACCACGGGCTGGGCGGCTTCATTGCCGGTGAACACCACGGAGGCGGTGTCCTCGCCGGTGGGTTCCTGGTAGTTGAGCATCTGGCAACCCGCCAGCATCAGGGCGGGCAGGAGCAACAGCGTTTTTTTCATAATCGAAGGTCCTCTGAATGAATATCGCCAGTGTAGGGCTGCAAGAATAGGACCACCAGAGGACTAGGCCGGGTCGCCGCCGAACCAGTGGCGGATCGCCTCGCGGGTCAGTGCCTCGCGGCGTGGGCCGGTGGGCAGCCAGTTGCCGGCGTTGGCGGTGAGCGCGGTGAGAAATTCCAGCAGGGGCAGATGCTGGCGCAGCACCCGGTGGTGGCGGTGGCCGATCACCGGGTTGAAGAAGCCGAAGAAATCCAGCATCTGGCGGGGGTTCTTGCGCACCCACAGCCAGGAACCCATTTCCAGGGTGAACGGCAGGAACACTTTTTCCGGGTGGTGTTCGCGGGCGCGGTCGTAGAGATAGTCCCAGAGGTCGCCGTGGGTGGTGTAGTTCAGGGACTGGGGCTCGATCAGATAGGGGTGGTGGTGCGGGTAGGTGGCCTCCAGCACCTGTTTGAGCCGGTACACCTCGGCCAGGTGGGCGATCGGCTGGTGGGTGCGCGCGTAGCTGCACCAGATGCGGTCGCGCCGGCCGAAGCCGCTGTGGCAGTCCAGGCTTAGCGATACCGGCGCGCGCAGCAGCTTTTCCTCCACCACCCGCACCAGCGCCTGGGCCTCCGCCTCCATGGGGTCGCCGGCCCGGCCCCGGAACCAGGGCAGGTGCCGGCTGATGCGCTGGCCGCCGACCAGGAACGACACCCGGCCGTCCGCCTCCACCGGGGCGTTGCGCATCAGGTCGACGCCGTTGGGGTTGCTGCGGGTGCGCCGCCAGATGCCGCCCGGGTTGACCATCGGCATGAACACCAGGCGGATATGCTCCAGGCGCCGGTGCAGCTGGTCGTCCCACTGCAGGCGGTGAATCAGGCTGTGCAGCCAGGACAGAATCACCTGGGTGCCGATCCGTTCCACGCCGTGTACGCCGCCGAAAAAGCCGATCGCCGGGGCCCCGGCGGCCTGGCTGCCCATCTCGATCACCCGCACCGGCAGGCGCATGTCGCCCTGCGGCACCGTCAGTACCTCGGTCACGCGCAGGTGCCGTTCCCCCAGGCGTATCAGGTTGTCCAGATGCAGTTGCTCGGGCAGGTGGCGTTGTAGCTGGTAGAGGTGTTGTTCCATAGGTCCGGCCGTCGTCGGAACGCCCAGACTAACCGCGCACTGTCACGGTTTTATGACAATCCGCCGGCGCCGCGAAGGTCACGCAAGCGTGATCAAACAGTCAGCGCACTGTCACCCGGCCCGGTCAGTCTTGCCTCGAGCCTGGCCTGCGGACCGCTGCCGTGACCGATGTTCAAGACCTGAATCTGTTATCCCTGGAAACCGGCGATGTGCTGTTGTTTTCCGGACGCGGGCCGGTCAGCGCGGTGATCCGGGTGTTCACCCGCAGCCCCTGGAGCCACATCGGTCTGGTGGTGCGGCTGCCCGGCTACCCCGAGCCGCTGGTGCTGGAAGCCGCCGGCGGTGGCGATTCCGCCGACCTGCATCTGGGCCGGCCGGTGGCGGGCGTCACCCTGGTGCCCCTGGCGCGCAAGCTGGCCAACTACGCCGGTGACGTGGCGGTGCGCCGCCGCCTGGGTCCGCCGCTGAGCGAGGCCCGCCAGCGACTCGCCCGGAGCCTGGTGGCGCGCCTGCTGCACCGTCCCTATAAGAACTACCTCTGGTGCAATGTTCGGGACCTGCTCACCGGCTTCACCCGTCCGCCGGACCGGCGCGGCTGGTTCTGTTCCGAGCTGGTCGCCGAGTTCTACCGGCGGCTGGGCTGGCTGCCCCGGGATGTGCGGGTCAGCGGTTTCGTGCCCGGGCACTTCGGCTCCACCCGCCTGACCCTGCTCGACGGCACCCTGCTGCCGCCGCAATTCCTTAAACGGGGCCGGCGCGGGCCGGCCACCGAGCCGCCTAAAGCCAGCGCCGCACCCGTTGCCGATACGCTTGCCACTGCGCCCCGAACCGCTGCGCGTGAAAAGCTTCTTCCGCGGCGATCACGTGGCTATGCATAACCCACAGCACCGCCACCAGCATCAGCAGCATGCCCGGGCTGCCCAGGCTCAGCGCGCAGGCCAGATGCAGCAGCGCGAACGCCAGATAAATCGGATTGCGGCTGAGCCGGAACACACCGCCGGTGATCAGCGTCCGGGCGGCGCGGTGCGGCATCACCGTGGTACGGGCGCGCGCCAATTGCAGCAGGGCAGTGAGCAACACCGCGATCGCGATCAGCGCCAGGGTGGCGGCAATGCCCTGGCGGCCGGCAAATGCCGGCAGCGACCAGTTCAGCGCCTGATCCAGGCCGTAGCCGACCAGCAGGCCGCCCAGGTGGAGGAGGGGTGGCGGCATACGGACTTCGGGATGTTCCAATGGCATGACGATCTCTCGTTAATTCGTTGACGACTCTCTATCAATTCGTTGACGACTCTCGTTGTCAGGTCTGAAAAGCTGGGTTATGGTAATTTACATCCCGCCCTTGCGGGAGTGATCGCGATCCGAAGCTGAAAGCTAACCAGCAACCGCCGGTAGCACTGTAAACGGCGGCAGGAGCAGGCGTCACTCTCGTGCCCGTATCCCGCCGCCCTAACGTCACGCAAATAGGGGATACGCATGGAAGAGCGAGCGGCCACCTTGCATTCCGTTTCCGCCACATCCGACAGCCACTCATCCGACCAGCGCTTTGGGCAACCCGATACCACTCCGAAAACCTACGTTCTTGATACCAATGTTCTGATCCACGATCCCAACTCGTTGCTTAATTTCGAAGAGCACCGGGTGGCGATTCCGATGACCGTACTGGAGGAACTGGACCGCCTGAAAACCGGCAAGTCGCACACCGCCGCGGATTGCCGCGCCGCCATTCGCCAGATCGACCGGGTGCTGGGCCAGGCGACGCCGGCGGAAGTGGAAGCGGGCATCCCCATCGGCCGGGGCAACTACACCCAGGGCACGCTCACCGTGCTGATGCCGCGCGGCAGCGCCGGCGGCTCCGCGTTGCCCGACCACCTCAACGACAACCGCATCATCAATGACGTGATGGCCATGAAGATGGCCGACCCGGACACCCGCTACGTGCTGGTGACAAAGGACATCAACATGCGCCTCAAGGCGCGCGCCTGCGGCATCGATTCGGAGGACTACCACAACGACCAGCTGGTGTCGGACATCAAGCAGCTCACGCGCGGCTACTTCGAAGTGCCCGGTTCGTTCTGGGATCAGGTCACCGAGGTGGACACCGAGCAGGTGGGCGCGGAAACCCTGCACCGGCTGCCCCACGGCCTGGTGGTGGGCGATATCCTCGGCGAGGAAGTGTATCCCAACCAGTACATACTCGATGAGCACGGCTTCGTCGGCCGCATTCTCAGTGTCGAGGGCGGCGTGGTCACGCTGCGCCACCACAAGGCGGAAACGCTGATGGAGCAGCAGGCCTGGGGCCTGCGGCCGATGAACATTCAGCAGGCGGTGGCGCTGCAACTGTTGCTGGATCCGGATATCCACCTGGTGACGCTCACCGGCGCGGCGGGCTCGGGGAAAACCATCCTGGCGCTGGCGGCGGCCATTGAAATGACCGTGGAGCAGAAGCGTTTCAACAAGATCATCGCCACCCGCTCCACGCCGCCGCTGGCGGAGGAGCACGGCTTTCTGCCCGGCACCGAGGAAGAGAAGATGGACCCCTGGCTGGGCGCCATCAACGACAATATCGAGGCGCTGCACCTCAACGACGAGAACCCCTCCGGCAGCATTCTCTATGTGAAGGAGCGCGCCAATATTCAGTTCAAGGCGCTCAATTACATCCGGGGCCGCAGCTTTCAGAAATCCCTGATTCTGATCGACGAGAGCCAGAACCTGACGCCGCATCAGATGAAGGCGATCATCACCCGGGCGGGGGAGGGCTCGAAGGTGGTGTGTCTGGGCAATCTGGCGCAGATCGATACGCCCTATCTGTCACCCACCAGTTCCGGACTGACTTATATGACGGAGCGCTTCAAGGGGTTCGTCTATGGGGGCTCGGTGAAGCTTAACGGGGTGCCGCGCTCGCTGCTGGCGGAGTACGCGGAAACCTGGTTGTAGTAGCTATGCGGCGGGCTTCGGGTGGCGGCTCCGTAGCCCGGTTCGGTCTCGGTGCCAGTGTCCAGGACCCGCCGTAAATACGTCTATGTACACCTCTTGCAAGTGTTGCTTGTCTGCGATGGCTCAGTGAGCAAGGGAGATTAAACTGCGTACGTCTATCCGGCCTGTTGGTTGGGCCGATTTATAGACGGCCCTGGCCCTCATGAGAACCGCGCCTCGGTTGCCTATCGTCCCTACGGGTTCTGGACCCGTGTACTTGTCGGCGTTGCCCGAGGCCGGTTTAACCCATTGCTCATGGAAGCGCTCGCAGCCTCCTGGTGTGGCCTGAAGTGGTCGGCTCAGGCGGACCGGTAACTCTGTTTGTAATACATCAAGGCCCAGCTAATACGGGCCATCTTGTTGGCAATGGCGCCGACGGCCTTATGCTTACCGCGTCGCTCTGCGACTTGGCGGGCCCAACACGACAGCCGGTCGTGATTCCTGTGGGCATTGCGCAGGACTGACCAAGCACCCTGGATCAGCATTCGTCGTAGATACGTGTTGCCGCGCCGTGTCAGGCCTCCGAGGTTCTGTTTGCCGCCACTGGAGTGCTCGCGAGGCACAAGACCGAGATTGGCAGCCAGCTCTCGGCCATTGCGATAGGCGCGCCCGTCACCGGCGTGGGCAACGAGAGCGGTGGCGGTCTTCTCGGCGATGCCTTTAACGGTCATCAGACGCTGGGCGGCGTCGCTGCCTTTGGCCTGCCGGTCAATACGCCGGTCGAGCCGGTTGATGGCCGCATCGCGTTGCTGCCACTCGATCAGCAGCTCTTCAAGCAGCACCCGGGCCTCGGGGGTCAGCTCGTTGTCGGCATTTTCAAGCAGACCCGGCAAGGCGCTCTGGAGCCGCCGGCGTCCTTGAGGGAGCACGATGCCGTATTCATTGAGCAGGCCCCGGATTTGATTGGTGAGGGCGGTGCGCTGATTGACCTGGCGTTCGCGCACCCGGTGCGCCTGGATCAGGTCAGTTTGGGCCAGGGTGCGTGGGGGCACACACCGCAGATGAGGCCGCTGCGCGGCTTCGGTGATGGCAAAAGCATCGTTGCGGTCGTTCTTATTGCCTTTAACGAAGGGCTTAACGTGCTGGGGTGGGATCAGCCGAACGTCCATGCCATGCCTCTGAAGGGTGCGTCCCCAGTAGTTGGAGCCGCTGCAGGCCTCCATGGCGACGATGGCTTTTGGGTATTCCAAGAGCAGCGCCAGCAGTCGCTGGCGCTTCACCTGCCGGTTAAAGACCGGCTTGCCAGCTTGATTCACGGCACAGACTTGGAAGACGGACTTTGCGAGATCAATCCCGATCAAGGTAACGTTCATGTGGGCACCTCTTGTAGTCGATTGGTTTTGGTAACTCAATCTTGGCGCATCGTGACGCCGTATTGGCAAGAGGTGTCCATCTCATCATCCCTGTAGATACTCTGTTAGAACTCAAGCTTTCAGATGCTCTTCACTGAAGAGCATCGCTGAATCAAAAGCAGTCTCTGTCTGTATGCAGGCCCACAAACCAGTGAGGTACTTCCGCATCACGGCGCATAGGGCCTGGATCTTCTTTTTGCCCCGTGACACAAGGGCGTCGTAAAAGGCCTTCACCCGCGGGTCGTGCTGGACGGCGCTCATGGCTGGCATGTACAAGGCCGCCCGGAGATAAGCATTACCCGCCTTGCTCAAGCGCGCTGGCCGATTGACGCTGCTGCCCGACTGCGTCAATCGGACATCCAGGCCTGCAAAACGACTGACTTGAGGGGCTTTCAGACTGGAAGGCAGCACACACAGCTCCGCCAGTACGATCAGGGCGGTGGCCTTACCAACGCCTTTGGCGGCACACATATGGGTAAGGTACCGGGACAGGGTTTCACACTCCGCGATCAGCGCCAGCGCCGCCTGGCTCAGCCGTTCAATGCGCCTATCCAGGTAGGCGATACCCTCTTGTTCGTCCTCAACCAGTAGGGACCGGGTCGAGTTCTTGGCCTGTAGGGCATGCAGCCGGTTCTTGGCTTGGGTCCGGGTACCGGTCAAGCGGTTGATCTGCCGCCCGATATCGCGCAGCGCCAGCCGGACCTCATCGGGAGGTGTCCACAGCGAGGGCTCGATGCGTTCACCGTATTCCGCCAGCAAGGCGGCATCGACCCCGTCGGTCTTGCTCCCGGCCAACTTCAGTTTAGCGAAGTGGTGGAAGCTTTTGGGATTGATGACTGCCACCGGCAGCCCTGCTTGCACCAAGGCTACCGCCAAATCAAAGTAGTAGATTCCCGTCGCTTCCATAGTGATGAGCGTGGGCTTGAGGTTGTGGAGGCGCTTGATCGCTTTGGCGTGCCCCTGGGGCGATTGCGAGAACGACTCCACCTTGGAAGCCTTGCCTCCCTTGCGGTTCACCAGATCAAAGGTTTTCGCCGCAATATCTACGCCCACAAACACACTCATACCCTTCCTCTCGCATCGACATCTATTCCACAATAGCCACCGGTTACCCGACCTCGCACTTGATACTGCCTCGACCTTGCGATACGAAGTCCGGCCAATCCGGCTTCTTGATACTCTTCGAGGTTGGTAATGAGGCGGGGAGCCACTCTACATACGAGGTCAGTCAACACTGCCTCCAGGCTCAGACGGCCTCCCCGGTAACTGGTGGACAACCTTAACTGTTCATCGGTATTGAACATACAAGGCTCGGCGTTTGGCCATCCCTGGCCAAACACGGTCCTGGACGGGCCCACCCGAT
>MDTA01216784.1_pt1 | contig 13311 bp, 8 predicted proteins | sample 811151 | NCBI WGS metagenome assembly MDTA01 (sample SAMN05326648, study PRJNA326480) | marine metagenome | isolation source: seawater | place: Indian Ocean: South | collected 2010 | reverse complement strand
TTCATGCCTCATTGGAGGTCACGTCCTTACGAGCAAGGAAAACTTACTGGTTCTGCCGAGACTCCAAGAGCAAGAGATTTCGTTGGCGAAGGAAGACTGTTTGGTCTTGGCGATAAGGTTGAAAGTGCAACCTTCAGATACACAACAGAATCTATTGTTGTTGTTGAAACTCCAGAAGATCATGGTCTCATCACTTCAACTCCAACTCAGAACCTTGACTTCGGTAGTGTTGGTAGTGATCTTACTCCTGATGGTGAAGTTGACTTCGGTCAGGTTGTTATTACTGAAACCACACAATCTGCAACAGGTCTCTACAACTTCACTGGAACATCTACAGATCAATTCTTCCGTGGACCTTACAGTGGAAAGGGATCTATCTCCTTCTACAAAGGTCAAAGCGCAGATACCGACTTCAGATTTATGCCTCATTGGAGAGGTGTTCCTGATGAGCAGTTCAAGGTTTCTGGTGTTGCCCATACTCCAAGAGCAAGAGATTTTGTTGGTTCTGGATCACTCTTCCACATCGGTGATAAGATTGAAAGAAGAGTTTATGATTATACAACAGAGTCTATTGCTGTTGTACAACCTGGAGAAGATTATGGTTCAATTACCACAACTGCTAGTGGAACATTAGATTATGGCAGTGTTGGTAGTGTAATTACACCTGATGGTGAATTTGATAATGGTAGTATTGTTATCACACAAACCACACAACCATTTGGTCTGTTCAGATTCGGTGGAGAAGGTGCTGAAGTCAAGTCTTCTACACCTCCCGCCGAAAGATTTGAAATCAGTATTTCTGGCGGTGCGGTTGAAAAAGTTACTGCTGCTGAAGAAGATACTACTCTGTTCAGTTTCGTTGGATCTCTCGCAGAGAGCTTCGGCAAAGGTAATTATGCTGGATCTGGTTCACTCTTCCACATTGGTGACAAGATTGAGAGAGTTGTATTCCACTATAATACTTCTTCAGTTGGTGATTCCTGGGGTGATGTTGAAGATCGTGGTGATATTACCACAACTCCAACTACAAATATTAATAATGGTCTCATTACAGACGAGACTGTACCTCCAACTATTGACTATGGTTTCAATATTGATGTTCCTGGATCTGAGCGTCCGTTCGGTCAACTCTTTGAAATTACTGGAGGAGATAGCGGTCACAGACAGACATTTGCTGAATTCTCTAGTGGATCTCTGTTTGGTGCTAATGGTGCTGCCGAGGTTGTTGGATTCAACCCACCAGAAGAAACCTTCCTCTTCGGATTCTCTGGTGCTGCAGTTGAGAAACATGTTGAGAATTATGTTGGATCTGGACTCATCAAGTATCCAGAGGATACTCCTCTGGCACCAAATGCTGCCGTTAGATTCCGTCCTCACTGGAGATCTCGTCATCTTCTTGGAACTCCAAGAATTTATGGCAATACTCAAGTTGCATTCAAGGGTGCTTATGTATCTGAGGGTGTATTCTCCAGAATGTACACCCATGATAAGGGTGACGAATGGCTCAGATATCGCCCATCACCTCGTTATGTCAACTCTATTTACGGCAAGATCGGTGGTTCTGCATTCGTCAATGGCGACGGCGGAACTCGCAAGATCAGCGTATTCGGTTACTATGGCGATGACAGAGATCCTGGAACTTCTGGTTCACTGTTCGGAATTGGTGGTGCAGCAGAATCCAGAGGTATCACACCTCCATTAGAAGATACAGTTATCTTCACACTGAATGGCACCGCTGCTTCCAAGTTCAACCCACATTGGAGAGGTCGCCCAGACGGATCACCAAGATTGTATGGTACTCCAGAACTGCAACTCCTATTCAATATCTTCACTAATCCTGAAGGTGAGAGATTTAATGTTTATGGAGATGCAGTTCCTGTACGAACCATTAATTATGATGGTTCTGGAACACTCTTCACTGCTGGATCTTCTGCTGAGGTTGTTGGATTCAACCCAGATATTGAGACTAGAGCATTCAAGTTTAGTGGCGAACCTATCGTTCGTATCCGCGTCATCCTATTCGGTGGCGGATCAATGTTCGGATTTGGCAGTGGTGCTGAATCTACAACAATTGCAATACCAGAATCTACAGTTCTGTTCGTACCTTCTGGTGCTGCAGTACCAGTTATCACTCTTAATTATGATGGTTCTGGAACTGAAGTTATTAGTGGTACTGCAACAGAAAAACGTACAGCATCTCATGTTGGCGATGGTTCACTCTTCGGTACTGGTGGTGCAGCAGAAGCAGTTGCAGTCAGTGAAGCAGAAAGCACAGCACTGTTTATTCCTTCTGGTGGAGATCAGAATTCCTTCACCAGAATTAAGCAAGGATCTGGTTCTGCAACAATTAATGGAAATGCAGTCCCAGTTGTCACCCTCAACTTTAATGGTTCTGGGTCACTCTTTAGTCTTGGTGGTTCATCTGAGATCACAACAGTTTCCGAAGAATCTACAGGACTCTTTGAATTCAATGGTACTGCCGAACCAGTTATCAGAACTCGCGGATTTGCTGGTTCTGGTTCACTGTTTGCTGTTGGCAACGGAGCAGAAGTTGCTGGTGTTTCCGAAGAATCTACAGGACTCTTCACAATTTCTGGAGACGCAGAAGCACCATTCGCTCGCACGAAGGTTGGTTCTGGAACAACATTCGTCTCTGGCGTCAAGGAAGAATCCTTCAGCAAGGGTAATTATGATGGTGAAGGTTCATTCTCTGCATTCGGTGGTGCTGCTGAGATTGTTGGATTTGATCCAGCAGAAGAGACATTCCTCTATGAATTCACTGGCAATGCAACCGCCACAAGAACGAGAGGATTTGCTGGATCTGGAACTGCAACTGTTCTCAATGAAACTGTTATTCCAGTTATCACCCTCAACTATTTTGGTGATGGTTCTCTCACTACGTTTGGTGGTGCTGCTGAATCCAGAACAGTTGATGTTGAAAACACTACGCTGTTTGAATTCCGAAATGGTGCAACAGAGTCCTTCAGCAAGGGCAATTATGATACCGAAGGATCAGCGACAGTTTCGGGTGAAGCATCAGATATCAAACTTACATTTGGTAACGAAGTATTTGCATATGTTAGTGCCTCTGGAAATGCAGATGAATCTAAGACTGATGATTATGTTGGTTCTGGTTCACTCTTCTCAGTCGTCAGCACAACAATTGCAAGAACAATTGATTATGACGAAACATCAGTCGGGGCACAAGGAGAGGTTGTTTCCACAAGTCTGTTTAGAATTAGTGGAGAGAACCCAGGAAGTGTTACTAGAATCACACAACCCACCACCGCAGAATTCAGAACTCAAGGCGAATCAATATCTAAAGTTATTCTCTTCAGCCCACCAAGAACTTACAGCACTATAATATAATAATTCTTATAAATAAAAGAAGAAAATCTCCAGCTTAGATAGAAATGACTACCCAAGTTCAGTTTCGTAGAGGAACTACAGCTCAACATCAAACTTTCATTGGTGCTGAGGGTGAAATCACGGTTGACACTGATAAAAAAACAGCTGTCGTCCATGATGGTGTATCAGCAGGAGGACATGAACTAACCACAAAGGCATCTATGGTTGCTTTTACAATTGCTTTAGGTAGTTAATTTTACTTTATTATAGATAAACATCATAAGGAAAAATAGCAAATGACGAAAAGATTAGTCCCCTACTACACCTTTGAACCCTCTACAAATACTGTAAAGGTTCCTGGTAATATTAAAGCAGAAAAACTTCTGCTGATTACAAATGTTACTGATAACAAACCCATTTATATTTTCTCCGATGAGTTTTTGGGTCTGGAGTCGGCAACCTATAATACAACGTCAGAAGAAACTGAGTTTGTTCTGACGTTTAACTGCAACCAAATGTCCTCTACGGACAAGTTGCAAATTTTTTATGAGAAAGATTATGTTAACATTGAACCTTCAGAGACTTATGTTGACGCGGTTTCTAAGTTTAGAGTCTCAAATCCAGAAAACCTGATTGACACCGACTTTGAGTACGGTCCTCAGGCTTCTAAGTGGGAAACTTTACAGACAATTAATAACGTTCCTTCTTTCTATTCATCAACCTCTGATACTACCATTCCTTTCATTGAAAAGGTAGAATCTGTTACTGGTTCTGACATCATTAACGTAGAAACTGGTTTTGACCATGGTCTCACCTCTGGTCTTCCAATTACAGTAACTGGTCTTTCTTCAGTCAGTGCTGAGGGTACATATCTTATTCAAACTGTACCTACAAGCACTACGTTCTCATACAAAGCAAGAGCAGCACAACCAGATAGTAGAGAATTACAGGGAACATATACATCAATTATCCCAGGTAAATTCTTCCAGGGTTCTCAAGTTGCTCTGAACGAAGCAGAAGGAATCTTATCAGATTTCTATACTCTGAATGTTACGACAAAGAGTACTATGGTGGTTACGTTAACCGCCACTGCTCCCACTGATTTTGCTGTTGGTGCAAACGCAACTCTCTCTGGTAACTCTACTGGAAGTGCGACAATTGCTAAAGTTGATGGAGCAGAAGTAACTTTTATTCTTGACGGTAGTTTTGCACCCGTTGCTGGTGATACAATTACTGCGACAGGTGCAGGGTCACCTGGAACTGTATCATCTGCTGCTACTGCTGCCAATAAGTATTTTATTGATGGAGCTCTCACTCCTGACCTTGATCTTTCCAGAAAAGCGGTTTACATCTTTGATGTGTCTGACGCTTCTATGTCTGGACATGGTTTCCAATTATCTACCGTTTCGGATGGCTCCCATGCGCCTGGTGGTGGAAATACTTATGAAACATATGTTTATACAAACGGAACTGCTGGAACCGCTGGTGCATATGTAAGACTTTACGTTGATTATCAGACTCCTGGCACACTTTACTACTATTGTGTGAACCACTCTGGAATGGCTAATGATTCAGCAATGACTGTTGATTTCACCACTTCATCCAAGGTATTCTTGACAACAGAATCCGAGCACGGATTTTCAGATAATACTAACTTCTATTTTGTAAATACCGTTTCTCCTAAAATCTTTGACGTTCAGGACGGTACTGCAACTGCACCTGATGGAAAACCATTTATTTCTCACGTCGATTCTACTTCAAACGTAATTACGCCAGATATTACTAAGACTGATCCATATAATCTTGAGTCAACTTACACTCTGAGATTTGACGAATCTGATATTGATTATGGCAACGATAGAATTACCATCAATGGTCATAATCTGCAGACTGGATATTCTGTTCTGTATTACCCAAATCCTGGCGATCAACCAATTAATGGTCTGCAGAGAATGTCTGTATACTGGGTAAGAAGGATTAATGATAATCAGTTCCAGTTATCAGACTCTATGCAGGGTAATACCAGCTACACTAGAAACCTTAGTGCTGGTGGTGAATTTAATCATGGTAAGCACAATCTTGGTTTGGTCTATAACGTCTATAGAGAATATAAGCATTATAATGATTGGCATGGTTATTACTATCTGTACTATTGGAACTGGAGAGGAACCTACTCTGGTCATGATATGAATGGTCGCACCTATGGACTTGGTAACCAGAACTGGGATAGAACGGTCTTCTTCTCTCAGAATAGATCACATGCTGGTGGTTATAATGGTTCTAATTATTACTACTATAATGATGCATGGCATAGATTCTTCGGTACATACTGGAGAACCTACGGTTACCACCATCAATCTCTTCCAGGCGGTAATTCCAGTAACCGCTGGCCAAAACCAATGGACATGCTGACTGATACCAGTCACAATGGTTATAGTTCAAACAGCTATAGCAACGGTTATTGGGTCGGAAGAAGTACTTCTGGAGCAAGCTCCAGTCCTCCGTCTGCTAATGGTCCTGCAGGAATCGGATCTCCATACTACTGGACTTCATATATTTGGTGTGATTACGCCTATTATGATTATTTCAGAATAACTGGAAGTAACTCATATTGGTGGTACTATCAGGGATACTACTACTTTACTGTAGACCGCTACTTTAACAGTGTTGGTAGTCATGGTTCCCAGAACATGTTTGTCATGATGGGTAAGCAAAATACCACTACTAATGACACCATCTATGCACAAGATCATAACGCATCGACAGGTGAACAATATGTTCTTGCCAATAATAGTGGTAGCATTCACTATTACTATGATAGTAATGCAAATAGAACAACGATTAGCAATGGTAGTAACATTTCTGTCGAAAGAATTGATGACAACAGACTGAGACTGTCAGGATATAGACTTGCTGGTGTTACTGGTAACCCCACACTTACAGCAACTATTATGGATCCTTTGAGGAACTCCATTTATGTTGAAAATCATTCGTTCTCTAACAACGAACTTCTTAGATATGATGCCGTTGGCGCAGCTGCTGTTACTGGTCTTACCTCAGGTAATTCCTACTATGTTAAAGTACTTAACAACAACAGATTTGCCCTTAAGACTACTATCGGTCAAAGCGACGGCGATGACATCAGTGATAGTGGAACTGGTCTTCAGTCGTTTGAAAATACTACTGCTTCTTTCGGTACAACTGATGGTTCTTACACATCAACAATTGCTGTTGGTGAGAAGAAACTCGAAGTTACTGTACCATTTAAGATTCCTCCCGCACTGAAAGGTTTCGATGCAAACTCTGCTGTCAATACTTCTAGAGATGACATCACTATCAATAATCACTTCTTCGCAAATGGCGTAAGAGTAATTTATGATGCTCAAGGTGGAACTGCAATTGGTGGTCTTACTGATGGTAAGGACTATTATGTCATTGTTGTTGATAACAACATCTTCCAACTTGCTGAAACTCTTGCTGATGCTCAGGCAGGTAATGAAATTACACTTACATCAGTACCTGGATCTTCTGAAACTCATCAGTTGATTAGTGCTTCTATGTCTGGTCAGGTTTCTGGTACTGGTACAGTTACTGTTGTCAATGGTTCTAGACAAGTCGTAGGTTCTAGTGCTGCTTTCCAGAGATTCTATAAGATTGGTGATACTCTGAGAGTTGTCAATCCTGCAACTACACCAGGAACAATTGTCGAGAAGAGAATTACTGCTATTACTGATGATGATAACCTTCTGGTTGACACCGACTTTGATTTCAGTGCTAGTAGTTTGACATATCTGATTCCTTCATTCATCTATGTGCGTCCTGATGGATTCTTCCTCCACAGACCATTCGATGGTGGTATGGAAATCTGTACTTCTAAGTCACCTAATTCTAGAATTTCTAGACAGACTCGTAAGTACTTCCGTTATCAGTCAGGTAAGGGTATCCAGACTTCATTCGCTATCAACTTCATTCCTCAGGTCCCTGCATTATCTGTTTCATATACTCCTTCTGGTGCTGATAGTACAGTTGCTGCTACTGGAGATCTTGATGGAAACGTCCTCACAGTCGCTGATACTACTGGTCTTCTGGTTGAGATGGATGTTACTGGTAATTCTTCTCTTGCTGCTGGAACTAGAATTAAGAAAATTCTTAGTGCAACACAAGTTGAAATTGCACCAGCACTTGAGTCTGCACTTACTGGAGACGTTACATTTGAACAACTGAAACTTGCAACAATCACAACTGCGAAACCACACAATTTAACTAATGAATTAGAAGTTCGCGTCAAGGATTGTTCAATTATTGAATATAACACCACTGCATTGATTCATAGCGTACCTGATGAATTTACCTTCAGATATGTTCTGCCAACGGTTCCAACAAATACTGTTGGTGGTGGATTCACAACCGTATCCGTTGTTTCTTGGTCTGGATGTAGTGTTCGTGCTGGTATGTTTGATGATCAAAACGGATTCTTCTTTGAATTCGATGGCAATACACTCAACTGTGTAAGAAGATCTTCTGTTCAACAGCTTCCTGGAACTATTTCAGTTACGAATGCATCACAGATTATTGATGGTACTAATACGAGATTTGTTTCTCAAATTTCTCCTGGTGATAATATCGTTATTCGTGGAATGACTCATCAGGTTATCAAGGTACATGACAATAATCGCCTGACTGTACAACCTTCATACAGAGGTATTACTGCAAGTGATGTTATCTGCACGAAGACAATTGACACCCGTGCTGCTCAAAGTGAGTGGAATATTGATAAAGCAGATGGTAATGGTCCTTCTGGTTATATTCTGAATCTTGATAAGATTCAGATGTGCTACATGGACTTCTCTTGGTATGGTGCTGGTAAGATCCGTTTCGGATTTAAGGATCAGAATGGTCACGTCAAGTACGTCCATGAATTCAAGCACAACAACCGCTTGACTGAATCTTACTTCCGTTCAGGTAACCTGCCTGCGCGTTATGAAGTTATTAATGGTCCTAACCCATCATATGTTGGAACTCTGTTCCACTGGGGTACTTCAGTTATCATGGATGGTACATTCCAGGATGACGAAGCGTACCTGTTCACGGCATCTGGCAACGTTCAGAAGTTTACGAACGCTACCTCACAGAGTGCTAGCTCAGCATCGAACTCGTTCCTCAGAAGCGATTACACTGGATCATGGTGGAATAGAACTTGGTATGTCGTGGTTAGATTCAGCACTTCTGATGCATCTAAGTTCTCAGTTGGTACTCTGGTTTATCATGCAAGTACCGCTAATAACTACTTCTTAGAAGGTAGACCTGTTGACTTTAGATCTCGTACTACAAGTAGCTACTATGAAGCATACTTCCAGTACTTTGAGGGAACTCAATCAGTATTCCCATATAACTACTCAAGTAGAATCAACAGCAACTTAGGAAATCCTGCTGTTCCAAGTGGAACAACTATGAGCATCGGTGCTCCAGCTGGAGTTGATAACATTATTCCTAGTAACATTCCTCTGATTTCAATCAGACTCGCACCTTCAGTAGACTCTTCTATTACAGGTTCCTTGGGTCAAATAGAAATCATTAACAGAATGGCACTTAAACTTGACTCTGTTGGTATTCTTACTACACACGAAACTGAGATTACTCTGATTCTGAACCCACAACTTTCTACTGATGAATTCCAGAATGTTGATGATCCTTCACTCTGTCAGTTAGTACAGCATAAAGGTGATGACATTATTACTGGTGGTGCTAAGATTCTGTCCTTCAGAGCATCTGGTTCTGGTAACGGTCAAACTGCAAGTACCGAATATGATCTGAGTAAACTGAGTGATCTTGGCAACTCAATTCTCGGTGGCGATGGTATCTATCCTAACGGACCTGACTTACTTACCGTCATTGCGAACATTGTTGACTCTACCGACGTTAGCATCAACAACCCATATTCAGTATCTGCCCGTGTAACCTGGCAGGAATCACAAGCATAATCAAGGAGGAACATTTAAATGAACTTAGACTATTCAATCTCTGGAACAGACGCAACAATGGAAGAACTTGAGACCGCCCTTGAGGCGGTCCAATGGGACTTCCACGAAACAGAAGATGATGCTGCTATTGCATCATACAAACTTGCTAGAAAACTTCAAGGTAAATTGAAGAATCAATATAATGATAAATTTCATAAAGATGTTGCAGCATTAGAAAAAGTAGATGAGCTCTGGAACAAATATGCACCTCGTCAATTCAAAGAAGCAGCAAGAAATGTAACTTGAAGCATTAAAAAACATTAAAAAAGGGGGTCGTAAGACCCCCATTTTTTTTTAATTAATTACACCAACTAAAGAATATCTAGTTTTCGTTTCATTTTCAGCATCATAACCAGCTGAGTGCCATCTATTTCCTCTATACACTGTTGCACAATTATATTCAGCAGGAATTCTATGGTATCTTTTATAGATTTCATTTTCCTCAAAGACTTTCCACTTACTAAAACTTTCTTCTCGATCTAATCTATGCACTAGATCATCATAATGTTCTTTTGGATGCCTATATAAATCTGATGTTTGATATACATAAGTATCTTTAATCTTCATTTTAAAGAAATCTGTGTAGGTATCTTCAACATCAGTCAAGAAAAGATTAAGTGCATATGTAAACGGATCTACATGAGGTAAATAATTTGTTTTATATGCAGGCATTTTAGGGTAGAAGCAATTCGTATAATACATAAATGTACAACGTTTTTCATCATATTTAATCATATTATTCTGCTTCAAAACTGCATAAAAAGCATGACTAATACCCGTACTAAAAAATTTTGTAGGGATTGGTTGCTGAAATCCAGGTGCTTTACTTCCAGTAATAAGATGCTTTTCACCTGCTTCAAGACTCATAGTCCTATCTTCACAAGGAAATTTTAATAAGAACTCCTTCAATTCTTCTGGATACTTAAGAAAATTTTTGATCTTAAGATATTCTAAACCCTCAACAACATTATGTTCGACTTCAAAGTCAAGATTAACTTCCATAATTCTAGCAATTTCGCTAGAATTATATCTAGGAACCTGGGTAATATCAACATCCTTAATCATACAACTGGTGCTCCCTGCATCATTGCATCTAAACCTTCTGTGTTTAACATTCCATCATCGTTTTTAAACTCAGGAGGAATATTGATAGATCCATCAACAGTATATCGTGCAGATTTATTATCGTAATTTTGCTGAGAGAAAGTATCTCCAGAAAAAAGAATCAATCTATTATAAACCGCAGGAATATTAACTAATTTTTTGTAGTAGTTATCTCCCTGCCAATCAGAAAATTTTTCTATATTAGTAGTTGGTTGATATTTGTATTGCAAAAGATCTTGAAACTCTAGTCTGAGATCTGGATCCTCAACACTATTTAAAATGTCTGTAATACCCCAGTATACTTCATCTTCATATTCCATATTATAAAAACTCATTCCATTTTCATCACCTTCTGCATCGCCAAGAAAAATAGTAAAATTAAAATCAGCTTGGCGTGGATGACATTTCACATTATTACAATTAACTGTCATGTCTGGATAATATAAACTGCCGTCATATCTGACAGAGTTCATCATTCTACTAATCGACGCAACATCTTTTTCTTTATTATCATCCATAGGGATGTAATTAAAATCTTTCATCATCTCAATGATAGTCCAAGTCCATTGTTGAGTTAGATTGGAACTAATCAATTGATTATGACCCATTGGTTTCATGAATTTACATTCTTCTCCTTTCTCCATAATACCGTCCAACAGTTGTTGTCCTGTATCAAAAGGAATAGTTAGAAGATTATCACGAACATTATCTGGATCTTTAAAGAAATTATCGACAACTACATAAGAAAGTTTGCCATATCTAGATTCATTTGCCTTAAAAGTATGACCCGACTCAAAGCAAAAGTTATCAAAAAATTTAGTTTTATCTTTAGGAAATTCACTCATGATCAAACTTTAGCTCCTCCATCAGGCAAGAATTGATTTTGGAATCTTTGACTATCTTCCTCAGACAGTTCACCTGAATCAACTAGGAAACTTCCATCAAGAGAGATTTCATTTGTCTTATGCTCATCAATAAATTTTTTAAGAATTCCTAGATATGATTCCACAAGTTCTGGATGGGGTTCATATACCACATCAACAAATTCGTGTGAAACATTAAATCCCCTATCATTTGACAATGGAAATAATCTGTGAAATTCAACTCGGCATTCTCCAGTTTCCAATGGTTCATCATCTTGAGATGATACTTCAACTCGACCAACTCCAACTTGAGTTACTTTAAATGGGTCACTCATAAAATATCCTACACTTTCATTTCCTTCAGGGTCGATCATCTCCCTCAAATCGCAAATTGCAGTTTCTGAATTCTTCAGCAAACAAAGTTTAATACTCATTTCTTTCCTGTGTGTGATATAATTATAGTATAGAATTTATGTCGCGTCAACAAGCTAAATAAATTCAGTTACTCACATATTTATAGTTACTGAAAATTACTACAGTTTCGGATATCCCCCTATATGATATCATCAAAGAGATTGAAGGTGTTCATGTGGAAAACAAACATATGTCAATTGAAATTATTTCAAATGACGATGAAGACGATGATCAACCACATCCACTAGTTAGAGGTGAGGATGTTGATCGACCAAATGGATGGGAACTAAACGATGGATTTTTATTCTGGTGTGAATTTGAAAATCAGGTTGCTGTTTTTGATACAGTAGCAGCAATGCGAAATTGGTTTTTAGTAGATTGCGTCAGAGATAACCCCGAAGATAATACTGATTTCTTAGTACAACAAAATTTTTAGTATGAAAATAAATAAATTTTTCCCAAAGGTGGTTGGAGAATTTTCAAACGTATTTGGGACTGATGCCGTTAATAATATGGTTTCTGAAGTAGAAGAATTATCTAAACATGGTACATGGAGAAATGGATCTCTGAATGTAGAATCTTCACATCAAACAATCCAGACCATACATAGATTGCCAGCGTTTAAACCACTAACAAAAAAAATATTAGAGAACTCATCTGAGTTTTTACAAGCATGTGGATATCATGAGTTTTTAACAAATACTCTTCGTGTTACTAACATGTGGTTTAATGTCTCTGGGAAGGGGGATTATTTGTTTCCCCACACTCACCCTGGATCAATTTGTTCTGGTGCATATTACTTAGATTCTGATGAGTCTCATAAAATTTCATTTTATGATCCATACAAAAATATTTTAGAGCATCCTCAAGAAATAAATGATATAAGTCTTGACGTAGTTTCAATGCCCTGTAGTATTGATACCATGTATCTTTTCTCTTCGGATTTTCATCATGGCGTAACTCAACAAAAGTCTGATGCTAGAAAAATTGTAATATCATTCAATTTATGTTTTGCTAGCTACTAATATAGGATTTATAAATACCTCTAGGAAACTAGGGGTATTTTTTTATTCATGGCACGACCCTCAACACGCCAGGAGTTAATTGACTACTGCTTAAGGAAATTAGGTTTTCCCGTCCTAGAGATTAATGTAGATGATGATCAGATTGAGGATCTTGTGGATGATGCTATTCAATTTTTCCAAGAGCGTCATTTTGATGGAAGCATCAAAACATTTTTAAAACTAGAAGTTACCGAACAAATGATTACTGACGCGAAAGCGAACAGTACAATTTCTGGTACGGATTTTAAAGAGCAAAATAATTACGTTACTGTACCTGAGCATGTTCTTGGTATAACACAAGTCTATGCTTATGACAATAGTTCATCAGCAGTATCAGGAAACATCTTCAGCATGAAGTATCAGTTGTTCCTGAACGATTTCTATAACTTCGGTTCAATGGAAATCCTGAACTATTATATGGTAAAGCAATATCTTGAGACTCTTGATTTTGTTATTGGTAACTTTAAACCAGTAAGATTTAATAAGAGAGAAAATAGA
>MDTA01107106.1_pt1 | contig 13312 bp, 12 predicted proteins | sample 811151 | NCBI WGS metagenome assembly MDTA01 (sample SAMN05326648, study PRJNA326480) | marine metagenome | isolation source: seawater | place: Indian Ocean: South | collected 2010 | reverse complement strand
GGGCGCGCGACTCGGCGCTGATGCGCCCGACATGCTGGCGCTCCTGCGGGCAGGGCTCCTGGCCCGACTCGATCCGGACCGTGATATCACAACGGAACCGGACGTCGCGTTGGCCGATGTACAGCTGCTGCGACCGGTGCTGCATCCGGAAAAAATCTTCTGTATCGGCGTCAACTACATGAACCGGAACGCCGAGTACAAAGACAACAGCGACGCGCCAAAGTATCCGAGCGTGTTTGTTCGCGCCCCCGATACCCTGGTGGGACACGGCCAGAATCTCTGGCGACCGCCTGAGTCAGACCAACTCGACTACGAGGGCGAGATTGCCGTCATCATTGGCAAAGAAGGGCGTCGTATCCCTGAAGAAGACGCCGAGTCGCATATCGCCGGCATCACCTGCATGAACGAAGGCACCCTGCGTGACTGGTTGCGACACGGCAAATTTAACGTGACGCAGGGTAAGAACTTTGAGGCGAGTGGCGCACTCGGTCCGTGGCTGGTGACGTCAGATGAGATCGAAAGCTTCGACAACCTGACGGTGACCACGCGCGTAAACGGCGAGCAACGACAACATGACACAACAGCCAATCTCGCGTTCCCATTCCGTCACCTGATCTCGTATTTGTCAAAGTTCGCGCGCCTGAAACCAGGTGACGTGATCGCCACCGGCACGCCGATTGGTGCGGGCGCGCGTTTCGATCCGCCGAAGTATCTGCTACCCGGTGACCGTGTCGAAGTGGAAGTCAGTGGCGTGGGTGTGTTGGCAAACGAAGTCATCGACGACCCGAGCGTCGCCTGACACCGCGTGGCCACGTCACCGACGCGCGGACGACGACGCACGGCTTCTACAAACCCACCCGACGCGTCGGACCTACGCACGTTTGACCGCTCCCTGCCGATGGCATTGCTGCGCGCTCGCGAAGCGGTCATGGATCAGTTCCGGGCGCATCTGCGGGAATTAGGTGTTACCGAACAGCAATGGCGCATTCTCCGTGCGCTACAGACGCTAGGCGATACCAATGCGAGCGAGATCTCGAAACACACGTGCATCAGCATGCCAAGCCTGTCGCGCATCGTGCATGGCCTCGAGTCGCGTGCCCTGGTCGAACGTCGCTCGGACCAACACGACCTGCGTAGCGTGCGTATCCGCATCGCCAGTCGAGGCACGGCTTTGCTCGCCGAAGGCGCGCAACACTCAGAACAGATCTACGCCAACATTGCGAGCGCTTTTGGTGAAGAGCAGATCGAGTCTCTATACCATCTGCTGGACGCACTCGTAGAGTCCCTGGGGCCCGAGTAAGTACCCCGTGGAATTGTGGATCCCCATTACGATCGCGGCCGCGTTCATGCAGAACCTTCGCTCGGCGCTGCAGAAATACTTAAAGGGGCGACTGAGTACGGGTGGCGCCACATATTCGCGCTTTTTCTATGCGGTGCCGTTTGCGTTGTTGTATCTGGCGGCCCTGATCTTCGTCTTCGACTTCGAGTTACCGGAGCCAAATCTGCGATTTGTCTTGTTCGGCATGGGCGGCGGTCTAGCGCAGATCATCGCAACTTTTCTTTTGGTGCACCTGTTTTCGTACCGCAACTTTGCCGTCGGGAACGCTTACTCCAAGACTGAGACCGTACAGACCGCTTTATTTGGCATCATCGTGCTGGGGGATGCGATTACGGCACAAGTAGCGCTCGCTATTCTCGTAGCGCTTAGTGGCGTCATGGCATTGTCCATGGCCAGCGGCAAGGTGACGCTGCGTACTTTGCTGACGGGCTGGACCGAAAAGCCCGCGTTGATTGGCATCTTGTCCGGCACCATGTTCGGCGCGTCCGCGGTGTTCTACCGCGCCTCTTCGTTATCACTCGGTGGTGATGGCTTCCTCGCGCAGTCGTCGTTTACGCTGGGCTGCGTAACGATATTTCAGGCCGTGCTGATGGGCGTCTACCTGCGCATGAAAGAGCCGGGCGAGTTCGGTCGCGTATTGGCCAGTTGGCGGGTGGCAGTGCTGGTAGGCATCTGCGGCATGCTGGGATCGGCTGGATGGTTTACGGCCATGACCATCCAGAATGCCGCCTACGTGCGGGCGCTCGGTCAAATCGAGCTGGTCTTCACATTCATCGCCTCCACACTCATCTTCAAGGAACGTTCGACGCGACTGGAGGTTGTTGGGATCGTGTTGATTGTGAGCGGCATCATTCTGCTGCTGCTGAACTAGTGGATTCATAAGAGCGGAACAATGACCACAACGCCCCGTGCGCGATCAGAATAAACGGGACGGCGACGATGAGCGCAACCACCACCATCATGCACATCCCGCTTGCCACAGCCATCCAAGCGAACAGGCGCAAGCCCCTGTGCGCGTCAGGTACGCGCAGTAAACAGGCGCCAAGCAGGATGTAAGCGATGCCGGTCAGCGCAACCAGCGAAAAGTACAGGCTGATCAGGAGGAGGTTGTCGCCACTCGCCTGCGCCGGGTACCAACACAACCCTGTTGCGACCACCATGGTCACGAGAATAGCGACGTAGCGGAGAATTGCCGGGTCAGCGCGCAAGGCAACGGCAAGCTTGCGCAGCTGCCACAACGCCACGCTCCAAGCGATAGCCTGCGCAAAAGTAAGACCCCCTTGCACGACAATGCCTGAGTCCACGGCATCGGCTTGTAAGGCCAGCAACAGGTACGCGATATACAGCACGGCAGAGACCAGCGTTGCCCATTTAGCAGCAGGCGTTGCGCTAAACACGGTTGTTATGCGACTTCGCGATACAAGGTTCGCGCCTCCGGTTGAATAAAGCCTATCCGTTCCGCTTCACGCAGATAAATCGCGACCAGATCAGCACGGCCCAGCCGAGCCGCCGCATCGATCAGGATCTGATAGAAGAGGTCCCGCTGTGCATGACTGCCGCCGATGCGCGGGAGATCATGGCGCACAGGCGACAGGCTGGTAATAACCTTCGCCAACTCCCCGCGTCGGTGTGCAAGAATCGCGTCACAAAGGGCGACACCGGCGGACGCATAGGATAGCTCCAGCGCGTTACCGGCGCCGATACCCTTGCTACCCGCAGCAAACTCGCGCGCGCTCGTCAGCAGAGCTTCAGCCGCCTCGAATTGTGCCGTGGCGGCCAAGACCATCATGTCATGCGCGTTGCTGAACGCATTGGCGTGGTCATGCACGCGGCCGCTACAGATGTCGCCCAGCACCTGCCAGCCGTCACCTACATCAACGCCGCGTAGTTCCAGGCGCAACAGCATCGACGCTACATTCTGCAGGTCAATGGTGGCCTCCGGGGCCGCCTTGACCAAGGGTGATTCAGGGTCGCGAATCCGACTCGTCAACAGCTCCAGGATCCGCGCGTGTTCGCCTCGCTCCAGCAGGAACAACGCGAGATGCCACCACAAATGATGTTTGATCTGGTTCGCCTCGTCCCAGTTCTCACACAAGGATTCCAGCCAGTTCACACCATCGTCTATGCGCCCCTGCATGATCAGCACGTGGGCGACGGCATGTGCGCCCCATGGATCGGATGCGCGTATCTCCACCGCGGCCCGGCCATGCTGCTCGGCTTCCTCGTGCGCGCCTGCCTCCTCGTTTGAGAACGCTCGACAAGACAGGAAGTCGCCATAACCCGGTGTGTCTTCTCGCCACGCTGGCGCGGCAGCTTCAACGATCTCGCGCATCCACTCCGCGCGACCATTCCAGAAGAGTTCAAACTGCACCAGACGATGGCTGAACAGATCCGTCGGGTGGCTCCGCGTATTACATTCGAGGAGGGTAGCCGCTTCGATACTGTCACCGGCGTGTGCCTTTTTGAGCGCATCTAACAATCGACGTTGACGCGGGCAATCATCCGCAAGGCGCGCTTCCGCACCCGCGATCAGGCCAGCAACTTTATCTGCAAACGCGGCGCTTCGGCCGAGGTGCAGCATCCACGCTTTGACGATCAGCGGGAGCGCAAACTCGTCGTCGCAAACGATGGCCTCATCCAACCAAGACATCGCATCAACGCGCCATTGATTGAAGCTGTTCAGGCCGCGCAAGCACGCGTCGATCGCGGCCTGATTGCGTGCGGTCAATGGCAGGTCTGCGGCGTCATGCATGCGTATCATATGTGCTCCAGTGGCAGCGATATCCAGAGTCGGAATTGTACGGACGTGACAGAACCAGCACACACCTCTGTCATAAAGCGTGAATGCGCCAGGGCGGTGATGATAACGGACGCGCGTATCCTGCTCATGCGCATCAACATCCGGGATAGACGCATATTCTGGCTGACGCCAGGAGGCGGTATCCAACCCGGCGAGTCTGACAGCGGGGGGCTGACCCGCGAACTGTTCGAAGAAACCGGGCTCCGCGATCCATGCCTCGGGCCGCTTGTCTGGCGACGGGAAACGCGATTCGCCGCGCAAGCCGACCATCTTGTTGGTAGGCAATACCATCAATTCGAACGTTTTTACTGGGTTGATGTGCCGCGTGGCTTCGAACCGACGATAGACAATATGCCGTATGAGCCGGAGCGGGACTGGTTCACCGGATATCGCTGGATGAGCGTTGACGACATCAGCACGCTGGACGAGGAAGTCATCCCAAGACAACTGGGCCCGGAGTTGAGCAAGCTTCTGCAGCTCGGACTACCGACAACCCCGATCGATATTTCTTAAGGGAGCAAATGACGGCCGATGTTCCATCCGTTTCAAGTTGAACAATTCCTCTCGGACCACGAGCAACTGGCTCGCTACAACTTCTCCGAAAGCGGCGTCCATCCGATGACGCTCGGAGAACTGATGACCTATGCCGGGGTTGACGACACATTCTTGCGCGAAATTTCGCTCAACTATCCAGAGGTGAATGGCGATATTGAGTTACGCGAACGTATCGCCGGGCTGTATGACCAGGCCGACGCCGACAACGTCCTGGTCACCGTAGGCGCCTCGGAGGCCAATCATCTGGTGACTGCGACGTTGTTGGAAGACGGCGACGAGGTTGTCGCCTTACTGCCCACTTACCAGCAATTACCAGGTAACGCTCAGAATCGTGGGCTGCAGGTACGCACCGTGCCACTGGTAGAGGACGAGGGATGGGCGCTCGACGTGGAACGCCTGGAAGATGTCGTATCCAACAAGACCCGTGTCATCGCACTCGTCAATCCCAACAATCCCACCGGCAAGATCTTCACCGACGGCGAGCTGCAAGCCGTCATCTCGGCTGCTGACAAGGTAGGCGCGTGGATCGTCGCGGACGAAGTCTATGCGGGCACTGAGCGCGAATCCAATGAGATCACGCAAAGCCTTTGGAATCGATACGATCGCGTCGTCGCGATCAACTCAATGAGCAAAGCTTACGGCCTGCCCGGGCTGCGGCTCGGCTGGCTGGTTGCGCCAAGTGAACAGGTCCCGGCGTTATGGCGTCGTCATGAATACGCCACCATCAGCGCAACAATGCTGGCCAACGAACTGGCCAAGGTCGTGCTCCACGACGATGTAAGACCAAAAATCGTTGAGCGTTCCCGGCAGCTGATCAGACGCGGCTTCGACACGCTGCGAGATTCGTTGGCGGAGCGACCAGAGGTTTTTTCGGTGGTGCCACCGCAGGCGTCAGCGATGTCCTTCGTGCGCTACAACTTGAATGTAGATTCACAAACCCTGGTGCGCGAACTCCTGGACCGGCACGGCATGCTGGTGATTCCCGGCAACTGCTTCGGGTTGGAGCATCACTTCCGTTTCAGTTCGGCGCTACCGGATGATTACCTGCGCGCGGGATTGTCGTGCCTGCACGCGGTGGTGGACGACTGGCGCTAGTTCGAGGGCAGCTAGTTCGAGGGCAGCTCATTCGAGGGTCGCTGGCAACTGGCGACTAGACAAACTTGAGCGTCACCGCACCCAGTTCGCCAAAATCTGCCGTCACCGTGTCGCCCGCCTGAGCGTCATAGATCCCATCCGTCGTCAGGCCGGTCGTCACATAGTCGCCTTCGCGCAACGTAAGTCCATGGTCGGGCAACTGGTTGGCCAGCCAGACCAGAACGTCGAGCGGATGGCCCAGGACCCGGTCGCCTGCGCCGGTCAGAATGACTTCGTCATTAACACGCAGCGCGGTCGCGAGCTGGTCCAGGCTGTCGTAGTCCCATTCGCTGTTCTCCTCACCGCCATACCAGCCGCCATGAATAGCGTTGTCGGCAGCCAGTAATTCCACGCTGAAACTGTCCAACGCCGCAAAACGATGGTCAACGATTTCGATGGATGGCAATACACCCCGTACATAGTCCACCATGGTCGCGCGCGAATGGTTGCCCGCGGGCACGTCACGTCCGATCGCAAACGAAATTTCGGTTTCGATAATGCGCGTCGTGAAGTCACCGGCGGCCAGCGTGGTGTCACCCAGTACGCTGGAATGGCTAAGCAAACGGCCAAAAACCGGCGCTGGATAGCCCACCAGTGATTGTGCCGTAGCGCTGGTCAGGGCGACCTTGTAACCCATGGGAGCGCCACCGCGGGCGGCGCACAAGCGGGCGACCATTTCCGCCTGCGTGCGATAGCCGGCTGCAATGGACGGCGGGATCAAGCTGGTTGGCAACGTGTCGACACGCCCCTGCGACAATCTCAGGTTGGCGAGGAACTCAGCGGTGGGGTCCGTCATAGCTTATGCGCTCGGTGTTTCACCTTCGACGATCGTCCGGAACATCTCTCGTCGGTAGCCATCGTAGTCGTTGAACGCGTGGTGTAGCGTTGCCCGGTTATCCCACAGCATCAACATGTCAGGCTCCCACTGAATGCGGCAGGTGAAAACCGGCTGCGTCGCATGTTGCACCAGGAAGTTAATCATCGACGACGCCTCGTTGTGGTGCATGCCCTCAATGCCAACGCTGTAGGTCTGGTCGACATACAGCGCCTGCTCGCCAGTCTCAGGGTGCCGACGCACCAGCGGATGAAACGATCCCCGTATCATCATCTGCTCGTGGTCCAACGTATCGGCAACCGCGTTCATCGAGTCCTCGCGGCTGGTTTTATTCTGGATGCCTGCCAGCACGTTGCGCGCAGACATATGGACTTTGAGCGGCGCAATCATCGCTTGCATGGTTGGGCTCAGGAACTGGTGGGCCAGCACCGTATTCGCAAACCACGTGTCACCGCCGTAGGGCGGTGCGTCCACGCAATACAACATGCTGATGGCAGGTGGGCGCGACAGGAACGCCGAGTCGGTATGCCAGGCGCCGCCAAACACCATGGCCACCCGCTCATTAGCTTCCTTGACGACACGCTGCACATTTTCGTGGCCAGGCATACCCGGCGTGTAAGCATCTACGCCGAATGGTCCGAAACGTAGCGTCAGGTTTTCCTGATCCCGATGGGTCAGGCGTTGACCACGCAGGAACACTACCTTGTGCCGGTATAACGCGGAGGCGAGATCAGCTGCCGCCTGATCGGAGATGTTGCTGGCATCCACGCCCAGGATCTCGGCGCCCAGAGCGCTGGCGATGGGACGTACTTCGATCGCCTGATAGTTGGCGGCGTGATTGTCGAAGTCGCCAGGCCGCGGAACTTCGTAAGCGTCAATATTGATGGACATCGCTATCCCCCGTGAACCCAGTCATCGCCTCACCAACACGATGAGTGGCAGTACGACCAACGCCGTGATCGCAAAAAAGTAGAACGAGTTGATATAGCCAATCATAGCGGCCTGGCGCCCGACCTCACCACTTACAGCCAGCAACGCCTGAGTCGAGTCCTGAGACCAGCCACCGCTCACCCACGGCAAGGTCCAGCTCTCGTTGAACGGCGACACGTACTCGGTCAAGCCCGCGTAACTTGCCTTGGCCGACCGAATCACCAACGTAATGCTCAGCGAGATATGGATGCTGGAACCGATGTTACGTAACAGATGAAAAAACGCCGTGCCGTCGGGCACCAGCGCGGCGGGGAGTGTGGCAAACGCAACGGTTGAGATCGGCACCCACAAAATACCGACGCCAAAACCTTGCAGGAAGATCGCCCAGAACAGACTGTCGGTGTCGAGATTGAGATCCATCTGCGCCATCCACCAACCGGCGATGGCCTGAGCCATGAAACCCGCACCCATCAGCATGCGTGGTTCCCACTTGGCCGCGAAGAACATCAGGCAAAAGCCCGCCAGGGTACCGAGGCCGCGCGCACCCAGAAGAAACCCGATCACAGAATCCGGGTGGCCACCCAGGTTCTGCATCAGCGGCGGCAACAAGGTCATCGGCGTGAAATTCAACATGCCAAAAACCAGCACGACAACGAGACCTACGGTGTAGTTGCGATTACGTAACAATGCTATCGGCAGGAATGGCGCACGCGCCGTCAGACAATGCACAACAAAGATGTACCCGGCGGTTACACAGAGCACTGCGTAGAGAATGATCTCCCAGGACTCAAACCAGTCGAGCCGCTCGCCCCGGTCCAACATCAACTGCAGCGTGGAAATCGCGACCGCGAGCGCCAATAGCCCAGTCCAATCCAATCGGGTCTTGGCGCGCTCGACGTTGTCGTGCACAAAAATCCAGGCGCTCAACAACGCAACCGCCGTGAACGGCAGGATCATGAAAAACACCCAGCGCCAGTTATACGCCTCGGAAAGATAACCACCGATGACGGGACCAACGATGGGTCCAATGACAACACCCATGCCAAATACCGCTGTGGCTGCGGCGTGCTGCGCCTTCGGATAGGTGTCCAGCACGATGGCCTGGGAGATCGGCACCAGTGGTGCGCCCGCCCCGCCCTGCAAAATGCGATAGATGACCAGCGCTTCCAGCGATCCGGCGAGCCCACACATCAGGGACGCGAGCGCAAAACCAATGATGCATGCGATAACCACGCGGCGCCGGCCAAACCGGCCAACGAGCCAGCCGGACATCGGTGTCACCACAGCGGTCGCAACGATATTGAAGGTGACCACCCAGGCGATTTGATCCTGCGTGGCTGACAACGCCCCCTGCATCTGCGGTAGCGAGACGTTCGCGATGCTGACAGTCATCGCGTACAGAAACGTGACGGCTGTTGCCGTCAACAAAATCAGCGCACGCCGGACCGGCGACGTTATGGGCTGGTGTTCTGTCAGGACAGCGTACCGCTGGACGGGCTTTCGCCAACTGGCGTAGGGACGCTATTCTCGCACACCACTATCCGGTATCGCTTGCGTAGATGCGCGGGTTTTCCAACAGTCGAGACATCCCCATGGCAACTTTTGATCTCCTCATTCGCAACGCGCTGATCGCAGACGGTACTGGCGCCGACACTTACTTCGGTGACCTCGGCATCAGCGACGGGCGCATCACGGCCATTGGCGAATCGCTCTCGGGCGACGCGAGGGAAACCATCAACGCCGAAGGCGCCGTGCTGGCGCCTGGCGTGATTGATGTACACACGCACTACGATGCGCAGCTAACCTGGGAACCCACCGCATCCCCGTCACCAGGGCTTGGAGTGACCACGGTGGTTATCGGTAACTGCGGGTTTGGAATCGCGCCCGCAACACCCGAGAGCCGCGGCACCATCGCCCGGAATCTGAGCGTGGTCGAAGCGATGGCCTACGACACGCTGGAGGCCGGCATTGACTGGAGCTTCAACTCCTTCGCTGAATACCTGGCCCTGCTCGAGCGTAAAGGCGTATACCCAAACGTAGCCGCGTATGCGTCGCATTCCGCCATTCGTACCGTGGTCATGGGAGACGCCGGTTCCGAACGTGAAGCAAACCCGGACGAACTGGAGCAGATGGTGGCGCTCTTTCGCGACTGTATGGATGCCGGTGCTTTTGGCCTCGGCTCATCGACGTTTGACAACCATTACGGCTGGGGCGGTATCCCGGTGCCCTCGCGCCTGGCCTCGGACGACGAGTTTCGAGCATTTGCACAGGTGATTGCGGACTATGGTTACGGGTCGATGATGGCGACCTGCGGCAACCGGACCACCATTCCTTTCCTGGAAGAACTGGCACAGATCAGTGGCCGGCCGGTGGTCTACGCGCCGCTGCTGCATTACAGCAATCAGCCTGAGCGCGCGGCTGGCATCGCTCAGGCATGCGCAGACGCGCGCGTGCGCGGCAACCCCGTCTACGCACAAGCATCCTGTCAACCGCTCAGCATGGACTTTCAGCTGACCGCAGCATACCCGATGCTGACGATCGACGGCTGGCCGAACAACGAACATGACGTAGATCGCTTGTCCGCGGTCTACTTGGACCCCGCGTTCCGCGATGGGGTGCGCGCTGACCTGAAAGTCCCGAACGGCGCACGCATCTTCAACGGCCGCTGGGACCGCGTCGAGGTCACGATCACCTGCGATTCGGCGAACACGGACCTCGAAGGTCGCACGATCGCGGATATCGCTGAGGCTCGTGGAGCAGACCCGCTGGATGTGTTCCTGGATCTGGGTCTTGGCGAACAGTTGCAGACCACCTTCACGGCCAAGCTACTGAACGTTGAGGAGGAGGCTGTCGCCGAACTCTTGGCAGACGACGGCATCATGGTCAGCCTGTCGGACGCAGGAGCGCATCACACGTTTTTCTGCGACGCCGGCTTTGGCATGCACTTCCTCGGCCACTGGGTGCGCGAACGCGGCCAGTTCGATCTGCCAACGGCCGTACGCAAGCTCACGAGTGACCTCGCCAATATCTATGGCATCCGCGACCGTGGCACGCTGGCCGTCGGCAACTGGGCCGACCTGATTCTGTTCGACCCGCAGGAAATCCGCATTACCAAAACGGAGCGTATTCACGATCTGCCGGCCGACGGCGCACGTCTGGTACGCAGCGCACCCGGCCTGCTGGGCACCTGGGTAAACGGTGTCTGCGTATTTGACGGAACAGACTATGCTCATGTCACACCGCCTGGGCACATACTGCGCAAATTTGAGGGCGGTCGGCCGCGGGTGGGTATGCCGGAGAATCGCTAGCGACGTAGCGCCTGGGCAGTGCAGCCGGCGACATCGAGGGTCAACCCCCCGTATGCGTCGCGCAACATGCGCTTGCTCTGTCATCTCGACGGTGGAATGGATGACCTCTGGCCGTGAGGTCACTCCCTCACATACGAATGGACAGACCGTCCGCCAGAGACATCCGGTACGCGCGCAAGGCAGGCACCAGCCCGGCGATAAGCCCTGCCACGAGCACACCGGCCAATACCCAGCCGTCGCTCGCCGACAGACTCGCGAGCGGTATCTCGATCCCCGCAAATGACTGTGCGACAGGGCGCACGAGTAGCACAACAGCGTAGTGCAGCGCCGTGCCGGCCGCGATGCCAGCGGCGCTCAACATGCCGGCCTCGACGACAAACAGTCCACACACGTGCCACGGCGTCGCGCCTACCGAGCGTAGGATGGCCATTTCACGCCGACGCGCCTCCAGACTGGCAAGAAGGACCACCAGCATCCCGAGAATGCCCGTCCCGACTACCATGATGGCGACAACACGAAGCGCGTCCTCCGCAAGGTGCATGACATCCCAGAGTTCCTGCAGCGCAACGCCCGGCAGGATGGACAGCAGCGGTTCTTCTGAATATTTGTTGATAGCGCGTTGTACGCGGAATATCGCGGTGCGTTTCTTGAGACCCACCAGAAACGCGGTAATCGCCGTCGGCGTGCGGTCCTCTTTTTTGTCGAAGTTGAGCCCCGCTGCCAGATCCTTGCGGCCATCCGTCCAATCTTCGTGAATCGCCTCAATCCCGGCGAGACTGACATGCACGGTGCGATCGATCGGTGTGCCTGTGCGGGCCAGGATACCGACGACGGTAAACGGCTTGTCGGCGTGCTCAACGAGATTGACGTCACCAGCACCGTGCGCCACTACTATTTTGTCATTGACCTGGTATCCCAATGCACGCGCGACTTCCGCGCCCAACACCGCGTCAAGTTCGTGTTCAAAAACACGGCCCTGAGCGAGCTCCAGCGCACGTTTACGCCCGTATTTGTAGTGTTTGAAATAGTCTTCAGTGGTGCCTAGGACCCGATAACCCCGGTGTGAATCACCCAATGAAATAGGTACGGTCCACGCCACGTCGCGGTGGCGCGTGAGGTCAAGATAGCTTTCCCAGGAGATGTTGTTGGTAGCATTCCCAATCCGGAAAACCGAATACAACAACAGCTGCACCGAGCCGCTACGCGCGCCGACAATCAGATCAACACCGGAGACCGTGTTCGCGAACGAAGCGCGCGCGTCGCGGCGTAACTTTTCAACGCTCAACAGCAGCGCCACGCTGAGCGCGATACTGAGCAGGGTTAACAACGCGGTCACGCGGCGATTGTTGAGGCTCGCGAGGGCCAGTTGGATCACGGATTGCGTTCCATGGCCGTGGCACGATTGAGACTGGCTAATGCTATCCGACGGTCGAACTGCGACGCGAGCCGGGGATCGTGACTGACCAGAATCAAGGTGGTCTGCGCACGTCGACACTCTTGCATCAACAATTCGAGAAACCGCTCACGCGTGCCTTCATCCAGCGCCGAAGTGGGTTCATCCGCGATGATGATTTCCGGAGACCCCATCAGGGCGCGGGCAGCCGCAACCCGCTGTTGTTGGCCAATGCTGAGCTCCGTCACGGGTCGGTCGCGCACGCTCGCCAATGGCAGGTCCAGGCTGGCGAGCAGACGTTCGGCCTGCGCCTGTTCACGGCCGTCAGCGTCGCGGGCACGTTGCTGGCGCAACTTTGAAAACCGACACGGGAGCGTGACGTTATTGAGCGTCGACAGGTACGGGACCAGGTTGAATAGCTGGAACACAAAACCAACGTGATTGGCGCGCAACCGATCCCGTCCGCGCGCGCCTAGTTTGCCGAGCGACTGCCCCAGTATTTCCACGTCGCCGTGGTCGGGTAAAGCCACGCCCCCCACCAACGCCAGCAGCGTGCTCTTACCACACCCGCTTGGACCTTCGACAAACAGATGCTCGCCGCGAGATGCGGCAAGCTCCGGGATATCGAGAACGTCATCACCATCCGCGCGCCAACGAAATCTAAGGTTGTCGATGCGGACGGCAGCGGCGGTCATGGGGCTAGGCGAACGACCCGGGCGTTGGGACGCAAGGTTTGTCTGGTCTGCCTGGCGCCAGTGGCTATCTGCGCGGAAAGCGTCTCCAGATTAGCCAAGCCATCAAACGCGTCCACGCGCACCTCTTTCAAAGCCGCCACATTGGCGCACTCAAAATGGTACTCGGCGTGCAGCGAGGAGTGTGCTTCTTCTTCGCCGTCGTGCTCGTGTTTGTCGTGATCATGGTCGTCATGTTTCTTGTGCTTGCCATGATCATGGTCGTCATGTTTCTTGTGCTTGCCATGATCATGGTCGTCATGTTTCTTGTGCTTGCCATGATCATG
>MDTA01023748.1_pt1 | contig 13312 bp, 8 predicted proteins | sample 811151 | NCBI WGS metagenome assembly MDTA01 (sample SAMN05326648, study PRJNA326480) | marine metagenome | isolation source: seawater | place: Indian Ocean: South | collected 2010 | reverse complement strand
TTGATTGATCAGCTCGAGGCCAAGATGAAGGAGGCGGCCAAGAAGCTCGATTTCGAAGAAGCGGCCAACCTGCGCGATCGTGTGAAGCAGCTGCGCAACAAGATGTCTGGAGCCCATTAAGTAGCTGCATTACTAGGAAATCGATTGACCAAGGGCACCTTGGTGGTGCATCATTGTCAAGTCGCTGAGACTTCCATCAGCGCGTTCACTGCGGATGTAGCTCAGTGGTAGAGCATCTCCTTGCCAAGGAGAGGGTCGAGAGTTCGAATCTCTTCATCCGCTTGTAAAGACTTTTCTAGAGTTGAAATACCTTTATTTTTGTACTCGGCAGGTGTTCAAATTCTGTCACATTGGCTCTCAGCCATTCCTTCAGCTTCTCTAGAAAGAATATTAAAAGTTAATTTGGTTTTTTATGAAACCAAGTGTCCTCGCATTCGCTTGAGTAAGCAGTGATCGTTTCACTGACTTTTTCGATTTCATTTTGGTGAGCTAATGCTGTTGCTGACTTGTGATTGAGATGCATGATCCGCGCACGATGATGCTGCGTGCGTTGCTGCTTGATGGCGCCGGTCAGCTGTTGATCCTTGGTTTGATTCTCTGGGTACTGCCCTTGCTTGGTTGTCCGATTGGCGGCAGCAGCTTGGAGGGACAGGGGGGCTGGCTGTTCTTTTCATTGCTGCTTTATCCCTTTTTGGGTTGGTTGTTCGGCAGCTATACGGTGTTGCGTTGGCGGCGTCTCATCCTGCCGGTGCTATTGCAGCGGCTTGTGATTACAGCGGTGGCATGCGTGATGGTGGTGGCCGTCGCCCGCTGGTTGATCAATCCTGGCGATTCCGTATGGCTGGTTTACCGCAGTGTGCAGTCGGTGTGGATGCTTACGCTCACCGGATGGGCCCTGTTGGTGCGCTTGGCGCTGCGGCGAGGTTTGTTGGTTTCTGACGTTCCTCGGCTGTTGCTGTTGGCCCAGCAAAATGAAATCAACGCTGTTCTTATGGCCTGGCAGCGCGTACCCCATCGGCAGCGTCTCTCTCCTGTGGATGCATTGCGGTTACAAGGCCGTCTGGATCAACAGGAACAGCCCTTGTTAGTTGCTGTGAGTCCAGTGTGCCAGCGTGAACCTAGCCATCGTTCTCTGCTGAAGAAACTGGAGATGCACGATCCGCGCGTTGTGCGCAGTGTCTCAGTTCTCATGTTGTTTGAACAGCAGCAGGAACGCCTCCCGCCCATGTTGCTGAGGGATGCATCTTTTACGTATGACGACCTCCCTTGGGCTGCCACTTTCAACGTCCAGGCCCAGCTTAAGCGTATGGCGGATTTGGTAGTGGCTGCGATGTTGTTGTTGCTTACGGCGCCGCTGATTGCTGTAGCTGCATTTCTTATTTGGCTAGAAGATCGTGGGCCTATCTTTTACTCGCAGCAGCGTAGCGGTTGGTTGGGGCGCCCATTTACTGTCTTGAAGCTGCGTACCATGTCGGTGCAGCCGACAAATGCACCGGCGGAATGGACCCAGGTCGGTGATCAACGCATCACGCCCGTTGGCCGTTTGCTACGTCGGGTGCGGCTTGACGAACTGCCCCAACTTCTGAACGTGCTTAATGGCGAGATGAGCCTGATCGGTCCGCGGCCTGAGAGGCCCGAACTCGAGCACCAACTTGAACTCAGCATCCCCCACTACCGCAAGCGCCATTGGATGCGCCCTGGTCTCAGCGGCTGGGCTCAAGTATGTGCACCTTATGCCAGCAGCATCGAAGATTCTGATCTCAAGCTTTCTTATGACCTTTATTATTTGCGTCATTTCAGCACTTGGCTGGATTTAATTATCTTGTTCCGAACGATAAAGACGGTACTCAAAGCTGGTGGGCGATAAGCTTTAAGTAGAATTCGGCAGCAGATTTAGCCTACAATGAAATCAGATACAATCATCTGATGGATCAATCAATGCTCTTATAAATCTTCCCAATTCATTGTGTATTATGGCGAGGGGACTAAAAATGCGTCTCTTATACCTTGCAATGATGAATACATTCATGACAGGATAATTCGTCGATTTTGATTGAGAAAATATATAGCGAATTAAGTCATCAAGACCTATGCCAAAAAGATTGTTGAACGTGTGATTAAAACCTTGTATAATGCTACTAAGTAATTATCTGTGAATGAAACAGCAAGTACCTAATTTTACTGTTGATGCAATGACCGTCCGTGTAGTAACGGATGCTATTCTAGTGCCATATAAAGATAAAGATACATGGGAATCAAATCATGCATGCTTGATATCGTCGAAAGGAATAGTTCCGGAGTCAATACATCGAAGGGGAAAGAGGAATCAAACCCAGAAGACTAAGCATTTTGATTTTAGTGATGAAATAGATAAGAATTTCATTGAAAGCTATCATGATCTGAGCATTAATTATGTCTATGGGGGATTGATTAACGATCACTTTGGTCATTTCCTAGCAGAGTGCATTCATAGAATTTGGGGCTTTAATCAGGCAGAATATCCCAAGAAAATTATTTTTGTTGCAGACAACTGTAAAAACCATGAGGATGTTGCATATAAGGATGTATTTGCAGGATGGCAAATTCAGATACTACAACTATTGAGAGTTGATCCTAATGATATAATAGTCGTCAGTCAAAGGACACATTTTGCTCGAATAATTGTACCTACTCAGGCAAGTACGCTTGGGCCGTCAACTATAGCTTCCAACAAATATATCTGCAGCTTACTTTCTCTAGCAAAGTGGCAAAATAAAAAGGGATTAGCTCGGGATAAAATATTTATTAGTAGAAGCAAGTTGAGACCCTATCTAGGAATAATAGTAGGCCAGAGCTATATTGAGAATTTATATGCTAGGAGTGGTTTTAAAATAATACACCCTCAAGAGTTTAATATTTGTGAGCAAATAAACTTTTATGCTAACGCATCGGAGATTGTATTTGTCGAAGGGAGTGCTATACACATCCTTGAAATTGTTTCAAAGCTGCCGCGAGCTAAAAAGGTGTTAGTTTTATCGAGAGGCGGTTTTGCACATAAACAACTGCGAGCAATAGAGTCAATTTTGAAACCCCGCATAAAAGATTTTTTAATTCAACCAGAATTAATGAAACTCCCGATAGTATTATTGGGTAGAGATGATCAGAATAAGATAACCCCAGCTTATAGACAAAGCGGCGCATGGTCACCACTTTCCCATTTTAGTATTTATATACCGTCGAATAATATGTATTCGGTACTTAGTGATCAAATCAGATACATAAAAGCATGTTTAATTGATTTAATTTTGCATTTTCAAGATTTATCACCAAGACTCAATAGCAGGCAAAAGGCAAAGGAAGTATGGTTGCTAACCTTTTTTGCGATGAAAATAATTTGCTATTGTGGAATTGATACAATAAAAATTTTCACAGCCAAACACTAGGATTAGAAATAAAAATCTGCACCTCTGTCAGTATTTACTTACAGTAGCGCTGCAATTAATGCTAAGATAATGAAAAACTATTTGCTGTGAACCATAAGAGAATTGTCGACACTCTCAATCCACTACATGTTGGACTTGCGAATCATGTGTCCACCTCTCCTATCGGAGATTCTGAGAAGACTCCTCCTATCTTTTATGATGCAGTTAAACTTGAAGAGGAACCTAAATTTGCTCATAATTTTGAATGGTACAAATTACTTTCAGCAAATAACTATTCTGTTAAAGAATTGAAGAAATGTAATATGCTTGATAAGCTCATAGAGTTTGGAGATTCGTACACCGAAGAGTCACAATTTCCTCCCGATTTTGTCAAATGTGCACGCCTTCATAAATTACTGCAGCTGTTTGAACCATCTCATATTTTAGAGCTGGGCTCTGGTACAAGCACATTAGTTATATCTAATTACTTGAAGGATAAGAATAAAGAAACTAGTGGAGAATCTATTCAATCTTTGACGGTTGAAAGATCCAGTGATTGGTTACATCTTACAATAAATAAGATCAAATCAGTTATTGGCGATTATCCAGTCAACCATAAGTATTATTCACATAATACTGATGAGGAAACGATAGACACACTTGAAAAGTTTTCAGAAAGCTCAAAGACTTTATATATCTACCTGGATTCTGTTGTGTTGGACGAGGAGAAACATCAAGGTCTTGACCTAGTTGAAAAAATCATTTCAAATGTAACAGGTAAAGTGGTAATACATATAGATGTACGTACAACAGCAATACAAGAATTAGGTCCAATGCTCAATAGACATAACCTCCAAGGTACAAGATATACAAATTTCATAAAACCAATCTATACGAAGGATATAAGAGGTGATTTCCAATTAGTAAAAAGAGCATTCGCTAGATTTTACTGGCCATCAATGACATATTATACAGTCGCTGTAATTGATTCGGTTAATTAGGCTCTGAGTTATATGCTTTAAGTATTTCATTCCATATCTCTTTAGAGGTATTCTTAGAGTCATATTTCGAAGTTATTAATTTTCTAGCATTGTCCCCTATTTTTTTAGCTAAGTGTGGGTTTTTGATCAGTTCTTTAAGGCAGGATACTGCATCATAAGGTTTATTATAGTCGAACAGCATTCCACTCTCCTGATGGCTAATTACTTCTGCATTCATATCTATTTTATTTGCTATAATTGGAATTTTCATAAACATGAGTTCTAATACGCTCCAAGAGAGGACAAATGGGTAGCTAATATAGAAGTGCGCCAAAGAATTTGAACAAATATGAATGTATTTTTCATATTTGACTGTACCGAGGAAATGGACACGTTGTTTGTGTGCTCTTTTTAAAGGTTTATGTTGTTCAAAAAATTCTTTCCATCCCTTGAATCCATCAGGAATGGAACCATATCCGCTACCCTCCGCCTCACCAATAATATAAATCTGTAAGTCTTGACCACATTCCTCTAATATATAAGGCATAATCTCTATAAGCTTATGGTATCCTCTGTATGGTTCTAAGTGCCTCGCCATATATGTAATATATGGTCTTTCATCAAATCTAGGTTTTTGGAGAGCTAGTTTATACTGAGAATTAAGATATTCTAAATCAATCCCCTCATGTATAGTTCTAAACTTATCTTGAAAAATTTTGGGGAATCTAGAAGTTTGCCACTTCGTTGGCGATAAACATAAATCGGATTGGGTGAGCGAATGAAGAAGATGCGAGTTCTTTAGTTCTAACCGTAGTCTTGACAGCCCCAAGTTATTTGAATAATCACTGTCGTAATCTAAATCACTATTTTTAAGTTGATAATAAAACTCTTGAAAGCTCACTATAAATGAGTCTGGCCATACATGTCTAAGAAAGAATGATTCACCCCAGCCAGGATGGACAATAATTATGTCGGGATTAAAATTTGACTCTTTAATTTTGACAAATCCTTCATATGCATAGTATCCACGTATTGTTTTCGTTTCAATCTCATGTACTAGAGGGAATGCAGTGAAAGTAGTGCCTTGCTTAGGAGTATATATATACTGACCATGCAAAAATTTCTTATATTCATCATCCATTCTGGCACCTACAGCGACTATCTTATGACCCAGCGACTTGAGAAGAGGAAGGAGATTTTTGAACTGACCTGGAAAAGATTGATGAATTATTAGTATGTTCATGGCTTTAGTAGTTGAGTTACTTCACTCCAAGAGGACCATGATCTCTTAACTGTATTAATACTGCTTTCACTCTTGACATGAGAAACAGCATTATCGAGTGCAAAAATTGAAGATTCTAGACTTGGTTCATGAAAAAGATAACCTTCGGAAGAAGCTTTCATAGTTTGGTCAACCCAAAATACCTTTGGATCATCATCAATAAACTCTGTTACTGGAGCAGCTTTTGTTATCAGCAAAATCTTGCCTCTTACATAGCTCTCAAGCACTGGTAAGTTAAATCCCTCTGCACGAAATAAAGAGGCATAGATATCAACAGAACTTATCAGAAAGTCCAGGTCTTTGTTAGAAAGCTTGGTTCCTATATATCTTACATCTAATGATTTTTTATATTTGGCGGTTAATACGCTTAAAAGCTTATGGAAATGTGATTTCGAAGAATATAGCGCTTCATTTCCCTTAAAAATAAGAGTGATCTGATCTGTAAGACTCGAAGCCAAGAGTGTTTCAAGAAGGGAATCTACACCTTTATTGCGGGATGGCGTTCCAATATTCAGTATAATAACTTTATTTTTATTGATCTTAAGTGTTTCGCAAAGACGATTTCGCAATTCATTTGATGAATAACGAGATAAGTGAATTGGTGGTGATGAAGAATGTGGAATGACTCGAATCTTCGAGCTATCTATACCAGATCTTTGAAGTGCTTGAGACGACCACTCAGAAGGTGTGTAGATAAAATCAGATTTGTCAGATATATCTCTAATACTACATACTTTAGAGAATAAACTTAGATATGCCTCGGTAAGTCTAGAAAACTCTGAGACCATAAAAGTAGAATAACAATTTGAACGAAATGGAGGAAGATGTGGTGGCACAGCCATGTCCACCGTTAAGTCATACTCGTCATGAGAGGATGCGTATCTAATTTTCGAAGAAAACTTTGGCATTAACTCATTAATATCTTTATGATATTTTTGCCATTCTCTACTTAAAGGGCTCCTTTTATGGAGATAAATCTGATGACCTTCTAATACTAATTCTTTAATATGATTTTCTGCAACATAAGAAAAACTATGAGGGTACCCTAGCCACGATGAAAATAAAATTTTCATCAAACTTGCTCAGCATTTTTCACTAGCTCTTTAAATAGTAAGCTAGATCTAATTAGTTCATCATAATTTCCAATTCCTTGAACAGTTCCATTGTCAAGCAATATGATTTTGTCTGCATTTTTTGACGATAGAATTCTATGGGTAATGTATAAAACTGTTGAATCCGCCAGGGTTGTAAATATGTTGTTAAATACTCTATTCTCTGTTGATGCGTCTAGAGCACTAGTGGCCTCGTCAAGCATTAGGAATTTTGGCTTTCTTAAAATCATTCTTGCTATTGCCAGTCTCTGTTTCTGACCTCCAGAAAGATTAGCACCACCTTCATCAATCATGAATTGTAGTCCTTTTTTGGTCTCTGCAATTTCTTTCAATGACGCCAATTCGAGTGCATTCATAATATCTTCTTCAGTACAATCTAGGAATCCATATCTAATATTATCTTCGAGAGTACCCCCAATAAAATGCGACTCCTGCGGAATGCAATAAATAGATGACCGTATCGCTGAACTACTATAAAATTCCTTTGCTTTATTATTAATTAGGATATCTCCGGATTTCTGGCTGTACAAACCTGATATCAGCTTGATAATTGTTGACTTGCCAGAACCACTAGGACCCACAAGTGCAACTCTCCTTTCATCTGAAATTGAGAAGTTTATATTTGATAAAACATTGTCGCTATTCTTCCTGTACGCGAAAATAACATCTGTAAACTGGATGGTTGGCGAGGAATTTTCAGATCGTAATTTAAGCGTACCTCCACGATCGTCCTTAGCTTTAAGAATACTATTAACTCTATCTAAGCTAACTTGTGTTTCTTGTACCGATTGCCAAAGTGAAGAAATTCTGACAAGCGGGGTGGTCAGAAAACCGCATATGATTCTAAAAGCAATTAATTCACCTACAGTCAATGATCCACTTAGGACTAAAACTGTACCGTAGCCCAAAACAATAATGCTAATTAACTGGGTTGAGAAGGTGCTCAATTCACCCAGGATAGAACCGAATACAGTTAAGTTAAGGGAAACTTTTTGTTGGTCGGTATATTTTGTTTTCCAATTTTTAACTGCCTCTGTCTCGTAATTTTGAAGCTTAACAGATTGAATCCCTGAAACAACTTCAAGAAGATATGAAATCAAAATACTTCTTTTGTTTGACCTAGTTCTTAAGAGTTTTTTGTATAGTGGGGCGCCCCAAATGACAACACCCATATATATGGGAAGTGGAAGAAGTGCGGCTATAGTTAACTGAATGCTATACAGCAAAAGGACCGATAGGTATACGACTGAGAACAGAACATCAAGAACTGTACTTAGTGCTGGGCCTGTGAAAAAGGATCTAACATTTGATACTTCGCTAAGTCTAGAAGCAATATCACCTTTCTTTGAGCCATCGAAGTACGAAAAATCGATATTGATAAGACGCCTTAAAACATACTGTGAAAATTTTTCATCGGCTTTATCAGCTACCTCAAATAGTAAAATTTGTCTTCCTGATCTTATCAAGCCCCCTAGCAAGACAGAGCAAACCATTATAGTTAAGAATACAGGCAATAAACCAGGGTTTTGTTGGCTAATAACCTTGTCAATTATTTGCTGAAATAGCAATGGTACAGACAAAGTAAGTAGCTGGATAATAAATGAACTTATTAATATAATAAACAGCGTTAATCCATTGGATGCAATTTCTTGAAAATAAGTGACGAAAGAAAGTTGTTTCGGAACTGTTAATCCGACTCTTAGCACACGGTTGTTTGTATACTTTTCAAAACTCCACTCTCTTCTATAACCGCAATAAATTAGCTTGTTATCTGAGAAATGAATAATAAAGTCATCACCGCTAGTATTTATTTTAGTTCCAATTTGTTGACCGTCTTCTTCATAGACTGGAGCTCCTAGATCATTTATGAAAGTTATGAGATCTTCGGCTAAGCCTTCTTGGTTTTCATTAATTGAAAGTTCTGTGAGCTTATCTAGCAAATAAGCAAAATTATGCTTGATGCCAACGACTTCCAACAAATATCTAACAAGCGACTGCAGAGAGGTCGAAGTAGAATTTCTGTGTAGGATTGATGGCTCGATTGTTTTAATGGCATTTACTGTTTGCAAGCCAGCACGAGGTCTATATAAAGGAAGTTGGAGGTAATAATCTGAATCCCAGAGTCTTATAATAGAACTCTCTTCTAAATGAGTTTCAGGTATATCTGAAATGATTCGGAGATCATTTATATAAGCTAAATCATCTAAATCGTAACATCTCGATTCAATTTCATTGAAATAATTATTGGTTACTTGTGTATGACGCAGGCTAATGAGCGACTCTTTTGAAAGCGAATCCGAATTCACTTCTTCCGGATCTACGTCCCACTCTATTTCAGCACCACATGATCCGATTAAATACCTTTCAGCATTTAGTTTCAGCAGATGTTTTGCGACTCCAATGAAGTCGCCTTCTTTTCTAAGGGTGCATAATATTGGCTTACCTTCAGTCGACCGGATATTTTCATTTATTAAATATTGCCAAACATAACCAGACTTGATTCGGCCAATACTCTGCGGATCATTCATTTGAATCATGCTGGTAGAGCTGTTCACTTAAAGTCAATTTTGAGGATAAAACAATATTTTTCATTTGATAGTTTAAATATTGGTGTTGTGCCGTGTGAGCATGTTCTAGCAACAATCCTCTTTATATCATTGCCGATTTGCTCGCTTTTTACAAGATGCTCAAGACTAATTTTAAAGTATGAAATGTCTTCAGGATCGCCCACCAATGCGGACGCTTTCTTGATATCGCAATTTGTGGATAAAACATAATTTCTAACGTCAACTAATGTTTTTTCAGATCTAGTAGAAACAACATAGCAAAGAGAATGTGGCACAGAGGGTTATCGTGTACAATAATCATACCACAAGCCTATTCCGATGAATTTCAGAGTTGTACGTATTTTGACAATATCTACTGTGGCTTTTACAATAGCTATTGCGTTTTCTTCTTTGCTCTATAGGTTTAAGAGATCCATATTTATTCAGGGGCAGGTTGTATCCTCATCTCCTTCTTTATTTATTAAATCAGAAATCAATGCTCCTGTAAGGGCCATCCACATAAAACCCGGTCAGAACATCGTTAAAGGAGATTTGCTAATAAGTTTCGATTGCGAAGATCTGAATCACATGGTACGCGGACTCCAAGAACAAAATAAATTCCTAAAAACAGCACTAGAGACAACTAATAAAAACTTTGTTAATACTCTAAAATCCCTTCAATTGACTGAGAAAAACTTGGTTGAGTATATTGAAGTTTATGATAAATTGGCACAATCCGGTTCAGTGGCTTCGTTGACTCTTATGGATTATAAGACTCGACTCTCACAGGTAGAAATTGAAAGAATTACCAAAACTACTGATCATGATTTGCGTATTCAACAGCTAAACGCGGATTTAGTTCAAAATTCAACAGAATTAGAGCCTGCACTACGACAATTAAATAAGTGCAACCTTACTGCTCCTGATTCAGGTGTTATTTCAGATGTCACAGTTCAGCCTGGAGAACTTGTTCAGCGCGGGGCTGCTTTGCTGAGGATTTTCAGATCAGGTTCAACTTCTTTGACGTTCAACCTTCCACCAAAAGATTTTCCTTTAATTTCCGTAGGAGATGATTTCACTGTTCGTCTTACTTCATATCGTTATGACAAATATGGAGATATTAAGGCTAGAGTCGATTCTATTAGTCCGACTACCAATGATTTGATTGTTGATCCAGAAAAGAATAGTTCGATTAGTCAGCCTTCTCCCCAATCGACAAATCCCTCTAATAACTCTTACACTTTACGCGCATTAATTACTCGAAACTTTGAGAAAAAAAGGAATCTTGATTTGCCCGTAATTAGAAGTGGCATGACTGTTACAGGAATTTTTACCTCTGATGAAACTTCATTGATAAGTCTATTTTCGGATCAATTTGTCAAAATTGAACGCTCCGTAAAATCTCTTAGGAGTCGTTTTTAAACATCCTATTCAAGAAACAATTCAATTAATCTTCTGCATTGTAATTCTAGTGAATACTCATTTCTAAAAGAAATACCGTCACAACTATTTGCCCAAATAAATTTGCTTTTTCTCATAGCATCCAGTTTTTCGCCACTGCTGTAGTTCTTTACGGCTTCAAAAATACTTTTTATATTTCGTGCTTGACCTACCATCGGTGATACTATTTCGGCTAATGATGGATTATTGCATCCAATAACCCTTGATCCAACAAGCATTGATTCAATTAATGACCATGATAATACAAATGGCCTCGATAAATATAAATGAATATCTGATTGGGCTACAACATTCAGATAATCTGTATACGAAAGCTGTGATGACCACTTGATACGATCTTTTTCTGTGCAGATCTTGTCACGCATGTATTCCATTTGTCTAAATGTTTCCGGATCGTCATAGACTCTTCTGTTGTCTGCAACTACATATAGTTCGTACTTAATAGTGCTTTCTTCTAATAATTTGTTTAGATAATAAAGCAAGTCTAATCCACGCGTGTATTCCATGCCCCTGCTTACGTAACATAATCTTATTGGTGAATCTTTTGTGAATTCTTGTTTGTTTAGTGAAAATAAATCCGATGGAAACCCATCTTTTATGACAGTTAGCTTCTTGCGTATATTGATTGGGAAAGAATTTTTTTGCCAGTAGGTAGGCGTCACCCCAATATCATAACTTTGTATTCCTTCTAACCCCTCTTGATTTATCGACCAAAAGCTTTTTGCAAACTTTGAATCATCCTCAATATTAGTATTTGCACTGAAATAACTTAAGCTATCATGAGTGTACCACCACTCACAGTAAATAAGAGACTTTGCTTGTTGGAAAATGTTGCGCACTTTCCACACCCCCCAGCCCTGGTGAGAGTAGATAAAGTCCGGAATCCATCCAGTTCCTTTAAGCTTGCTAGCCGCTATTTCGCATGCTTCCCCCCAATCTTTTCCGTTTTGAGATATTTTATCTGCAACGATAACTTCTATTCCTGATGTAGGCCAGTTTGTCTGCTCTAAGCAGATGAATTTTATTTCAATGCCTTGTCTTACAAGCACCGGGATTATCCATCGGAACTGTCCAGGGAATGATCTGTGCGCCAACAGCAGCTTCATGGTGTAAAATAGCTCGACAAACGTTTTGAATCATGTTAGCAGGCAATATAGAATCATTGAGGACCGTTAATGCTCAGCTCGCTGAAAGACTCGAAAAATTAGCTGCAGATTCAACTACTAATAATCCTCAGCCATATTCAAAGATTAGCTATCATGAGCAAATAGAAAAGTGTGTATATATATCGTCCGGAGCTTATACCTTACCACAGCCGATACCTGATTCCTACGATATTCCAGGAAACTACTCATCCGTTTTCGAAACTGCAGATATTTCCGCTAATAGCTTTTCTGAATTCTACGAAGATGTACATAGTGACCGCCATTTCTATAACTTTGTCTCACTGTTAGATAGGCATTTGCGCGAAAATGAGATAAGCATATCGCCTCAACCTAATAGGCGCAAAGATCCTTGTTTTTTAATTATTTTGGGCTTGGCTGGTAGAGAGCGGCTTGATGAATTTATTAAAACGATAAATCCTCGCCATGTTTTGCTTGTTGAAACTGAACCTAATGCTCTCCTTGAGTTTTTGAGTGAAAATTCACTTACCGATCTAAGGCGATATCTAAAGGATACTATCAATTGTACAATGTCTGTTTCGATTGGACTCGGCGAAGCGAACGATATTATTAATGAAATTCAGTCATGGGCATTTCGATTTGGAGATTTATCTGTTGAAGGTACGATTCTATCTACTCAAAAATATCCTTCAATCAAAAAGGATGCAGTTCAGGGTTTTCTTTTGAATTCTACTTGGCATATTGATTCAATTGCACGAATGGGCTATCAGACCGATGAGTACAACATGTTAAATAATACGGCTCTAAATTTTGAGCCATGTTCGCAGAAGATTATCAATCCTGACAAAAAAGTATTCAACCAATTTAATGTTCCAGTCATTGTTACTGGTTCTGGCCCTAGTCTTGATGCATCTATTGAGATTATCAAGGAGTATAAAGATAGGTGCCTTATCGTTAGCGGTGGTAGCTCGATCAGCACCCTTTGTAAAAATGGCATTATTCCTGATATACATGTACAGCTTGAACGAAGTGAGCATCAAGCCGATTTGCACCTTGAGTTAGCAAAAGAATATGATCTAAAAGATGTCTTGTTGATTGCTAGTAGTACTACTCCTTTCAGGCTTCAAGAAGTTTTTCAAAAAATAATCTATTTTTTCCGTCCTGCTCTTTCCCCCTTATCTCTTTACGCGAATACTACGGGAGAGGTCTTATCCTGTGAAGGTCCTGATACAATCAATTCAGCATTATCTTCGGTTTTAGCTCTAGGGTTTCAGAACGTTGCTTTAGTAGGTGTCGATTGTGGAAGTCAATCCAAAAAAGCAATCAGGTCAAAAGGAGCATTTGGTGGATATATTCCCAGAGTCCTTAATCAGGTGGAGCGAGGAACAACGGGCAAAACAGTTTTC
>MDTA01131792.1_pt1 | contig 13315 bp, 11 predicted proteins | sample 811151 | NCBI WGS metagenome assembly MDTA01 (sample SAMN05326648, study PRJNA326480) | marine metagenome | isolation source: seawater | place: Indian Ocean: South | collected 2010 | reverse complement strand
CGCATGCATGGTGGCGCCACACTCAAATGTAACCTGACGCATCTCGTCCGGGGATCTTCCGCTAGGGCGCATGCTTAGAACTCCTTATATGTCGACTCTGTGCTTGACGATGTTGACTAACAGAGCCGCACAGTTTCGCATCGCGTCACGACTAAAGCATCATTAAGAGCGTAAAATGTCGGCATTCGTGCGACAGCTTCGCGCCCTTTCCAAATGCAACAGGACCCCTCACCAGATGATTCGGAGTATGACCGCATACGCGCGCATCAATGACGACGCGCTCTTCGGCACTATCACCTGGGAACTGCGGACGGTAAACAACCGTTACCTGGACCAGGCTCTGCGCCTGCCAGAAGAAATGCGGGCACTCGATCCTGCAATTCGCGAACGCATATCCAGGCGCCTGAAACGTGGCAAGCTCGACTGTTCGCTGAAGATTCAGTACGCGCAAACCGGCACGGACGGACTGCCGCTCAATCTGGAACTCGCAACGCAGATCGCCGAGGCAAGCCAGCAGTTATCAGCATTGTTGCCAAATGCGACCGGGGTGAATCCACTGGAACTGCTACTCTGGCCAGGCGTCATCGAAACCAAGGCCATTGACCCGGATGCGGCTAATGCAGCCGTTCTCGCCAGTCTGGACAGCGCGTTGCAGGAACTGGTGGCGACGCGCGAACGCGAAGGTGAGCGTCTGGAAGCCCTGATACGCGAGCGATGCGAACAGATTGAGCAGATCGTCGGCGAGGTACGCGTTCAGTTGCCGCAGGTCATTGAGGACACGCGCACCCGCATCCACAAGCGGCTCGCTGAGGTCAGCGAAGACCTGGACCCGGCACGGCTCGAGCAAGAAATGGTGATCTTTGCGCAGAAAGTCGACGTTGCTGAGGAACTCGATCGCCTGGACGCACACATCCAGGAGGTCAAAAGCGTACTCAAACGTCGCGAACCGACCGGCAGACGGCTAGACTTCCTGATGCAGGAGCTGAATCGCGAAGCGAATACGCTCGGCTCAAAATCGGTTGATACGACAATTACGCGGGCGTCGGTTGACCTTAAAGTCTTGATCGAACAAATGCGCGAACAAGTTCAGAATATAGAATGAGTGCCGTTCATCCTTTGAAGTTGCACAAATTCGGCTCACAACAGTCGTAACTTGATGACTAGCAATTCCGACAAAATTGGTGCCGTCATCATTATTTCGGCGCCCTCTGGCACCGGAAAAACTTCTCTCGTGCAGCAACTCGTGCAGCGCGTCGACGACATCGAAGTGTCCGTTTCGCATACAACGCGGCCGCCGCGTGCCGGAGAAATTGATGGCACGCATTATCACTTCGTAGATCGTCCGCAGTTTGCAGCCCTGGTTGCCCAAGACGACATGCTCGAGTACGCCCAGGTCTTCGACAACATGTACGGGACTTCGGGCTCTTTTGTTGCCGAGCGACTGCAGGCCGGCAAAGACGTCATCCTGGAGATTGACTGGCAAGGTGCGGCTATTGCACGACGCAAACTCGACAACGTCGTGACCATCATGATTCTGCCGCCGTCTCAGGACGCCCTTGCAGAGCGCCTGCGCGGACGAGGCAAAGACGGTTCTGACGTCATCGCCCGGCGCCTTGATGAGGCTACGCAGGAGATGAGCCACTACGCCGAATTCGATTACCTGGTTGTGAACGACCAGTTCGAACGTGCGCTGCACGAGTTGTGTGCCATCGTCACGGGCGAGCGTCTGCGATCCTCGCGCCAGCAACGACAGTTGGGCGGTTTGCTGGATGACCTGATGGCGCCGTCCAGCACGTTGGCTGCAAACGGCTAAACTGTTATCGATGATGGCCATAGCAACTGGCTAGGCGAAAGGTCGCTGCAGCAGTATACTGCGCGGTTAATTAAATGACCGTCCGAGCGGTCAAAAAACGAGATTGGTTCAGGCGAAAAGCGCGCACGTTCTCCGTCAAATCGTTGAGCTGACAGCGCGGTTAACGCCACTACTTGAGAGACCCAGACACGCATGGCACGCATAACCGTAGAAGACTGCCTGGACAACGTGGATAACCGCTTTGAGCTGGTGCTTCTGGCCACCAAACGCGCCCGTCAGATCGCACGTGGCGGCGAACCGTTGGTCGAAGAATCCAATGACAAATCGACCGTGATTGCGCTGCGCGAAATTGCAGAAGGCAAGGTGACGCCCGCCTTCATGGCGGAACGTGAAGCTGCAGAACGTGCGCACGCCGAACTGCTAGAAGGCCTTGACGGTGACGAAGAGCTGGCTGATCCCATGGCCTGATATGGCAGCTTGCCTATGAGCGAAGCGGCCCGAGCGGTATTGCCGCCGTTCAGAATCTCCGACCTGATCGAGGAGATCGAGGGATATCTCGAGCCCAATCAGGTCCGCGCCGTATACAACGCGTTCCTGTTTGGCGCTGACGCGCACGATGGGCAAACACGCGCTTCAGGCGAACCCTACATATTTCATCCCCTGCAGGTCGCGCGAATTCTCGCCGACATGCGCATGGATTATCAGGTGTTGTGTGCAGCTATCCTGCACGACGTCATCGAAGACACCGCAATCAACAAGGACCATGTCACCGAAGAGTTTGGCGCCGAAGTCGCCGAACTGGTAGACGGCGTCAGCAAGCTTACCCAAGTTGAATTCGCCAGCAAGGCGGAAGCGCAGGCGGAGTATTTTCGCAAAATGATGATGGCCATGGCGCGCGATATTCGCGTCATGCTGATCAAACTCGCAGACCGCCTGCACAACATGCGCACGCTGGGCGCGCTCAAGCCGGAGAAGCGCCGCAAGATCGCCCGCGAAACGCTGGAGATTTACGCCCCGATCGCTAATCGCCTGGGCTTGAACAATATTCGCCTGGAACTGGAAAACTTGGGCTTCAAGGGCCTGTACCCGCAACGCCACCGTGTGCTGGCGGACGAAGTCAAACGCGCGCGTGGACACCGGCGCCAGGTTATCCGCACGATCACGCGCGCTATTCGTGGGCGCATGAAACAGGAAGGCCTGGTCGGCGAAGTGATTGGCCGGGAGAAGCACCTATACAGCCTGTACGAAAAGATGGTGCGAAAAGGTGTGCCATTCAGCGAGGTGATGGACATCTACGCGTTCCGCATCCTCGTGGATTCCGTCGACCTCTGCTATCGCATCATTGGCTGCGTCCATAACCTGTATAAGCCTATGCCTACCAAGTTCAAAGACTACATCGCCATTCCCAAAGCGAATGGTTACCAGTCTTTACATACCGTATTGCTTGGTCCGTTTGGCGTGCCAATTGAGATTCAGGTGCGCACGCACGACATGCATGCCGTGGCCGAGTCCGGCGTGGCCGCCCACTGGCGCTACAAGACTGGCGATGCAGACCCCAACACCGCTAACGCACGTGCTCTTGAGTGGGTGCGTGGATTACTCGAGATGCAGAAGGCGGCTGGGGATACGATGGAATTCATCGAGAACGTCAAAGTCGACCTGTTCACGCGCGAGGTTTATGTGTTCACGCCCGCAGGCGAAATCATGCAGCTTCCGGTTGGCGCAACGGCAATCGACTTCGCTTACGCCGTCCATACGGACGTTGGCAATACCTGCGTGGCGGCCAAGATCGACCGTCGCTACGCACCACTCAGCGCGCAACTTGAAAGCGGGCAAACCGTCGAAGTCGTCACGGCGCCTTGGGCGAAACCCAATGCAAGCTGGCTGAACTTTGTAGTCACCGGCAAGGCGCGCGCCAACATTCGCCATCAGTTGAAAGGTTTGCGCAGCAGTGAGGCAGCCGAACTGGGTGATCGACTACTGGGCCAGGCCCTGGCAGCCCAGTCTCTTACCCTGGATGAGGTTGAACCGGGGGTTGTGGGCGAATTCCTACAAGAACAGGGCGCTGACTCGATGGAGAGCATCCTGGTCGACATCGGTTTCGGACGCAAACTTGCGCCGTTGATCGCCCATCGGCTCGCCGCACACGACGGTGAAAGCGCGGCAGACTCACAGGCTGATACGATGCTGCCCGATACCGGGGCGCGGAACGCACCGCTCTACATCCGCGGCACCGAAGGACTACTGGTCAATTTTGGTAAATGCTGTAACCCGATTCCGGGTGATCCGATCGTCGGTTTTGTAAGTGCCGGACGCGGCATCGTGGTGCACACACGCAGTTGCAAAAACATGTCCGACCAGGAACGAGACTTCGAGAAGTGGATCGACGTCGAGTGGGAACAGGCGCTCGATACGGTATTCCCGGTTGAACTACGCCTGGACGTACGTAATCAGCGCGGCGTCCTGGCGTCGGTTGCGGCCAATATTGCAGAACAGGACGCTAACATTGGCACCGTGTCCACGATCGAACGCGAAGGTATGATGTCAACGTTGAACATCATCGTCGAAGTGCGTGATCGCAAACATCTGGCGGACGTGATGCGAACGTTACGTACGGTTGATGAAGTAGCACGCATCTACCGCGTCCGCGACTAAGCGTTCGCAGACGTAAAACCCCAGCACGGCGTCAGACGCCGCTAAACCAAGAAGAGCAAGCAATCCATGGGTAAGGAGATTATTCATACCGATCGTGCCCCGGCAGCTATTGGTACCTATTCGCAAGCCGTCAAGAGCGGCAACACCGTCTATATGTCAGGTCAGATTCCGCTGGTGCCTGAGACCATGGAGCTGGTCAGCGAAGACTTTCGCGCGCAGGCCGAACAGGTCTTCAAGAACCTGAGCGCGGTTGCTGAAGCGGCAGGCGGTTCACTGGCTGATGCCGTGAAGTTCAACGCGTATCTGACCGATCTCGCCAACTTCCCAATCGTCAACGAAGTCATGGCCGAGTATGTCAATGAGCCGTACCCTGCACGCGCCGCCGTGGGCATCAGTCAACTCCCCAAAGGCGCGCAGGTCGAGATTGAGGGCGTCCTGGTCCTCGACTGAGCCACCCAGGTGGAATGAAGTGAACCTGGCGGCACGGGGCTAGGCATGCGCATTGCAGCACCTTTGGCAGAACGCTCGGCCAAGTCGCTACGGGGCGTGGGTCCGAAGCTTAAGGAACGGCTCACCAAGCTTGGTATCGAAACCGTTCAGGATCTGCTTTTTCACCTGCCACTGCGTTATGAGGACCGCACCAAGATCAGCCCCATTGGCGCCCTGCGGCCGGGAACACACGCGCTGGTCGCAGGCGAGGTGCAGGCGGCCAACGTCAAGCTAGGTCGACGGCGCTCGCTCATTGCGCGAATAGCGGACGGCACCGGGCATATCGATGTCCGTTTCTTCTACTTTGGTCAGGCACAGAAACAGGCGTTGAGGCGCGGGGCGCGCGTGCAATGTTACGGTGAAGCGCGTCGCGGGCCAGGTGGCCTGGAAATGGTGCACCCCGAATATCACTTGCTGGAAGAGGAGCAGGAAGTTGCAACCGACCCTTACCTCACGCCCGTCTATCCAACGACTGAGGGCCTTACCCAGAGTGTGCTGAGACGCCTGGTCACCGAAGCGTTGCGCCACATGCGCGAACCGGGCGCGCTACCGGATCTGTTGCCCGAAGGTGCATTGGGTGAGCAGTTGCTGCCAACCTTGCCTGACGCACTGAACACGTTACACGCGCCCTATGCCGACGATGGCCGAAGCAAGCTTGAACGCGCCCGTCAGCGATTGAGTTTTGAGGAGCTGTTGGCCAACCATCTCAGCCACCGCGCCATACGAGCGCAGATGCAATCACGGCACGCGCCCGCGATGCGTGGCAGTGGTACTACCGAGCGCGCTTTTCGGAAGCGTCTTGGTTTTGCGCTCACGGGCGCACAACAACGCGTGGTCGCCGAAGTGCACCAGGACCTTGCGACGCCCGTACCGATGTACCGACTGGTGCAGGGCGATGTGGGCTCAGGCAAAACCGTCGTTGCGGCGCTCGCGGCCGTGCGCGCCATCGAGGCCGAACAACAAACCGCCGTGATGGCGCCAACGGAGCTGCTTGCTGAACAGCACCTGCGCCAGTTTGTCAGCTGGTTTGAGCCGTTGGGGCTTACGGTATTGTGGCTGGGCGGTAAGCAGACTGCACGCTCGCGGCGTTCCACACTGGAGGCCCTGGCCGCCGGGCGCGCGCATATCGCCGTGGGTACGCATGCGTTGTTTCAGGAGGCCGTGCGTTTCTCGCGTCTGGGGCTCGTGATCATCGACGAGCAACATCGCTTTGGTGTGGACCAGCGCCATGCGTTATTGAACAAAGGCGGTGACGAGGAAGGCGCGCCGCACCAGCTCATCATGACAGCCACGCCGATACCAAGAACGCTCGCGATGACCGCGTATGCGCACCTGGACGTGTCGGCGATCGATGAACTACCACCCGGGCGACAACGGGTTGATACCGCGGTCTTACCAGCCGCACGCCGGCCTGCTCTGATCGAACGCATCGCCGCCGCATGCGCGGAAGGCCAGCAGGCGTACTGGGTGTGCCCTCTCATCGAGGAGTCGGAGGCGGTTGAGGCAGAGGCCGCTGAAGAGACAGCCCGCTCGCTCAGCGAGGCTCTACCCAACCTCACAATTGGACTGGTTCACGGGCGCATGAAATCGAGCGAGCGCGACGAAATCATGGCACATTTCCGCGCGGCGGATATTGATTTACTGGTTGCAACAACCGTCATCGAAGTGGGTGTAGACGTACCCAACGCCAGCTTGATGATCATTGAAAACGCCGAGCGGATGGGCTTGTCGCAACTGCATCAACTGCGAGGACGTGTCGGTCGAGGAAACCGGAAAAGCGCCTGTGTGTTGGTCTATCAAGGCAAGCTGGGTGCGCTGGCCAAATCCCGCCTGGGTGTCCTGCGTGACAGCAACGACGGGTTCGAGATCGCAGCCAAAGACCTGGAGCTCCGAGGTCCAGGCGAGGTGCTCGGCACCAAGCAGACCGGCGAGTTACAGATGAAAGTGGCTGAAGTAGGCCGCGACCGTATGCTCCTGGATCGCGTCGCCGGCGTCGCGGATGCTTTGCTGACGACGGCGCCAGAAAATGCGCCCGCGTTGGTCAAACGTTGGAAAAGCTCAAGCGTGGCTTACGGTGAGGTCGGTTAGAATTCACCTGGCGTTGCCTTGAGGGTCAATACACATCAGATGCTAACCTCCCGCCTGCACGAGTACGCATTGTTGATGCGTCTGGACAAGCCTATCGGCTCACTGCTGTTACTTTGGCCAACACTGTGGGCATTGTGGCTTGCCGGGGACGGTCGACCGGACCCCGTTGTGACGGTGTTTTTTGTGCTGGGCGTTTTTGTGATGCGCTCGGCTGGTTGCGTCATCAACGATATCAGCGACCGCGACATTGACCTGCACGTCGAACGTACACGTGACCGTCCACTGACATCCGGACGCGTCAGTGTGCGCGAGGCGCTGGGTTTGTTTCTTGTACTGGTAGTGATCGCATTCGGGCTGGTTCTGTTGATGAACTGGACCACGATCGCTCTATCCTTCGTCGGTATCGTGCTGGCATCAACCTACCCTTTGATGAAGCGCTTCACGCATCTGCCACAAGCCTATCTGGGGATTGCTTTTGGTTGGGGCATTCCAATGGCGTTTACAGCACATCATGAGGCAGTCTCCCTGCTCGGCTGGTACCTGCTGGTGCTGAACATTTTGTGGACAATCGCTTACGACACCATGTATGCCATGTCCGATCGCGAGGACGATCTCAAGATCGGGGTCAAATCCTCGGCGATATTGTTGGGCAATGCCGACCGCGCAGTGGTAGGTGTATTGCAGGCACTGGTTGTCGCGATGTTCGTGGGGCTCGGCTTATACGTCGGTTTCGGTATCTGGTTCTATGCGGGCCTTCTGGCAGCGAGCGGATTTGCCGTCTATCAGCAATACCTCATTCGCGACCGTGCGCGGCTGCCATGTTTCCAGGCATTCCTGAACAACAACTGGTTTGGCGGCGCCGTGTTTGCCGGTATGGTGTTGGATTACGCGCTGACTTGAGTCCAACTGCGACAAACGCGTCAGGCCTGTGCGCGCAACAGCGCAACGGCGCGTTGTAGATCAGCTTCCGTATCAACACCTGGACCCGGCGCTTCCACGGCATCCGCGACATGGATGCCTGCCCCGTGGTACAGCGCGCGCAGTTGTTCCAAAGCCTCGGCTTGTTCCAGTACACAAGGGCCACTCGCAACAAACTCCCTCAGGAAACCTACGCGGTAGGCGTAGATGCCAACATGACGGCGCATCAGGTCAGTTGCAGGAATCATCTCCGGGTGCTCGTCAAACGCGTCCCTGTGCCAGGGAATGGTCGCGCGACTGAAGTACAGCGCACGACCCTCGCGGTCGCTGACGACCTTCACGGCGCCAGGGTCATGGAGTTCCTCGGGCGCAACCGGCTCAGCCAGCGTGGCCATCTGCAGGTTCGGCCGGTCCGCCAGGTTATCCGCCACTTGTCGGATGATGGCTGGCGGAATCAGCGGCTCGTCACCCTGTACGTTGACCACAATCTGTTCGTCTGCGAGACCCAGCCTGGCCGCTACTTCCGCAATCCGATCGGTACCGGAAGCGTGCGCCGGGTCGGTCATTTCAACGTCAGCACCAAAACTGCGTGCCGCCTTCGCAATGCGCTCGTCGTCCGTTGCAATCAGTACACGCCCAATACCGCTTCGTACAGCACGCTCAAAGACATGTTGCACCATAGGTTTGCCACACACGTCCCTCAGGATCTTGCCCGGCAGGCGTGATGATGCGTACCTGGCGGGTATCACTACCAGACGTTCCGTTGGCGGCGCAGTCTCGATCATGGGCTGAGGTTCATCTGCGAAAATTCACATGCGAGCCGCCGCAGTCGCCAACACGGCCATCTTGGCGCGGGCCAGGTCGCGCCCCAACAAGCCCAGCCCACAGTCGGGCGCAGCCAGCAATCGGTCCTGATCAATGTGCGCAAGTGCGGCGCGCAGACGTGATTCCACTTCGTCCACGGTCTCCACGCGACTCTTGGCGACTGCAACCACGCCGAGGATGACGTGTGTGTCCGTTAACAACTCGAGCAGACTCAGATCGTTGTGCCGGTGCGCATCTTCGATCGAGACGGCCTGTACGCTCGACGCGTTGACGGCGCCGGCTAGGTCGAGATACGCCTGCGGATCGGCTTTCGGGTAGTCATCACGGTCCAACCTATCCGGATAACCGCAACACATGTGCATCGTACGTACAACGTCGGTAGGGCAACGATTGAAAGCGCGTTCGAGGTTCTCAATGCCGTAATCGAGTGCAGCCCGTGGCTTGCGCGCGAACAGGGGTTCGTCGATCTGTATATGCTTGCAGCCTGCCTCAGCCAGTGCGCGCACTTCAACGTTAAGTGCGTCCGCAAGGTCGGCGCCCATTTTGCGCGGATCGTTGTAGAACGCGTCAACAACCGTGTCGCTGACCGTCATTGGACCGGGCATCGTGATTTTGACCGGCTTGTCGGTTGCAGCTTGGGCGCTTCGCCAATCGCCCGCCAGAAACTGCGTACGTACCTGAATCGGTTCTCGCACCGTTGGCAGAAACGCACTGTATGCGCCGTTTCTAAGGCTCTTCTCCGCCACCCCTTGAAAGTCGAAACCCTGCAGATGCCTGCAGTGATAGTGGATATAGTTCTCGCGGCGGATCTCGCCATCAGTGGGTATGTCGATACCGGCTTCCACCTGGTCGTGCACGGCCTCAACCGTGCCGCGGGTGAGGATGTCATCCGCATCGTCCCCCATGGCTGCCAGCGCCGCCTCCCAGCCGGCCGTCGGTGTCGCCGTGTCGGGCCCGTCCACCACCGTGAACCAGTCGGGCAGGCGCACATAGTCAGGTTTGGGATATGCGCCAATTGTGGTCGTCAGGATGGGCATACCGACCTCGCATGAATTGCAAACCGAGGCACGATAGTGACACAAAAAAGCGCAACAACCCCTAACTTCCGCCAGGAAATTGCCGCGCTTTTGTGCGCGTATCAGTAGCGGCTGAGCACGTCCCGGAAGATCGCACACATCTCGTCTATGTGCTCTTTTTCGGAAACCAGCGGCGGCGCCAGAAGCCCCGCATCACCCGTGAACTTGATGTGCATTCCAGCTTTGTACAGTCTCTTCTGCAGCTCGTACCCACGCGCGCCCGGCCCACCTTCTGGTGCCACGTCGATCGCAGCCATCAGGCCGTAACCACGAATATCGGTGATGACCGGCAAGTCAGACAATGCAAACACCGAATCCAGGAAGTATGGCGACAACTCAGCGCCTTTGGCGAACAGGTTCTCGCGCTCGTAGATATCAAGAGTCGCCAGACTCGCGGCACATGCGGCCGGGTGGCCGGAGTAGGTGTAACCATGGAACAGTTCGATTGCGCCGTCCGGCGCGCTCCCGGTGACGGTGTCGTAAATCTCGTCGTTGACGACAACAGCACCCATCGGCTGGCAGCCGTTGGTCAACGCTTTAGCCATCGTCATCATGTCCGGCATGACGTCAAAGCTCTGCGATGCGAAGGCTTCACCGGTGCGACCAAACCCGCAGATCACTTCATCGAACACCAACAGGATGCCGTGTTCGTCGCAAATTTCGCGCAGCCGCTCGAGATAACCCTTCGGAGGAATCAGGAATCCGGTTGAGCCAGCCACAGGCTCTACAAAACACGCGGCAATCGTGCCGGGGCCAAAGTTGGCGGCGATGCGTGCCAAATCATCGGCGAGTTCGGCGCCATCGTCCGGCTGTCCACGCGTGAACCGGTTTTCTTCGAGCCAGGTGTGTCGCATGTGCGCAACGGCCGGCATGCCCACCCCAAACGCCTCACGGTTCTTGATAAGACCCGAGAGCGCAACACCGCCGAAGTTGACGCCGTGGTACGCGCGTTCACGCGACACGAAACGCTGGCGTTGGCCCTGGCCCTTGGCATAGTGATACGCGAGGGCGATCTTCATTGCCGAGTCGACCGCCTCCGAGCCGGAATTTGCGAAGAAGACATGGTCCAGGCCTTCGGGCGTAAGCTGTGCCACGCGGCGCGCCACTTCAAACGCGGCCGGGTGACCCAGGTTGAACGGCGCCGAGTAGTCGAGCGTCATCAACTGCTCATGCACGGCATCAGCAATTTCCTTACGGCCGTGGCCGGCGGCAACGCAGAACAGACCAGAAGAGCCGTCGAGGATTTTCTTGTCGTCGTGACTCCACAGGTAACAACCTTCGCCTCGCACAACCAGGCGCGGGTCGGCCTTGAAGTCGCGGTTGTTGGTGAATGGCATCCACTGATGCTCTAGGGAGTTGCCGGCGTATTGCATTGTTGTTTCTCCGTACCCCAGGCGAGGTTCAAGCGCGCCTGGCATGATGTTGCTACTGTACGCCAACTACAATAGTGCGGATTGGCAGGAGCGATTAGGGCCAGTTGGCTGGTTCGCGCCAGGCCAACTGGCTACTGCCCGCATTGCGCGTTGACGGTTACAAACCACCATGCGAGAGCATCTATTTCAACTCCCGACCGGCACCGGCAGCCTGCAGGCGCGGGTGCGTGAGATGTTGGTTGCAGCCATCCTGGACGGACATCTGCCGCCTACCAGCCCGCTCCCGTCGTGCCGTAAGCTCGCCAAACAACTGGGCGTGGCCCGCAATACAGTGGTGTTGGCTTACCAGCATCTGGTTGACGAAGGTTATCTCGTATCGCGCGAACGCAGCGGCTTCTACGTAGATGACGAGATTCTGAAGGGCCGCGCAGCCAAGGTGCCACGGTTAGAACCAGTATCAGGCAAACGCTCACCGGCCTGGAGCCGGCGTTTTCAGGTTGATGCCTCGGCACTGGCCAGTCCAAGACGCCCCGAAGATTGGCAAAATTACCCGTATCCATTCGTATATGGTCAGCAGGATCCAGCGTTATTCCCGATCGCCGAGTGGCGCGAATGCTGTCGGGAAGCGCTTTCGGTACGTGCCATTCGAGAGTGGGCCAATGACCAGATCGACCACGATGACCCTGCCCTGGTTGAACAATTGCAGACACGGGTCCTGCCGCGTCGCGGCGTATGGGCCAACCCGGACGAGATCCTGGTCACCTTGGGCGCGCAACAGGCGCTGTTCCTGCTGGCGAACCTGCTGGTGGGCACCAATGATGTGGTGGGTATCGAGGAGCCCGGATATGCCGACGCGCGCAATATCCTCAGCATGCGTGCCAAGCGCCTCGAATTTCTGCCCGTAGACGACGAAGGTGTCGAGGTAGGCCCGGCGCTCGCCAGTTGCAGTACCGTGTTCGTTACGCCTTCACACCAATGCCCTACAACGGTAACCATGTCACGCACCCGCCGCCAGGCGTTGCTGGAGTGCGCCGAACGTAACGACATTGTGGTAATTGAGGACGACTACGAGGCGGAAACCAACTTCACGGGTGATCCGACGCCCGCATTGCGCAATCAGGACCCATCCAATCGCGTCATCTATGTTGGCAGCCTGTCAAAAACACTGGCGCCAGGGCTGCGCCTCGGATACCTAGTCGGGCCGGCGGAGTTGGTGCGCGAAGCGCGCGCACTGCGTCGTTTTATGTTGCGCCACCCACCGGCGAACAACGAACGATCGCTGGCGCTGTTCCTGGGTCGCGGTCACCACGACGCGCTCATTCGGCGGCTGAACCATGCTTTGCGTGAACGTTGGGAAGTGATGGGCGAAGCGCTGGCTAATCACCTGCCGGGCGCGGCGGTTAAGCCGAGCTTCGGCGGCAGCTCTTACTGGATCGAGGGCCCGCCTGAACTGGACGTTGATGCCTTGTACGAAGCCGCACGCAAGGAAGGCATCCTGATAGAACGCGGCAACGTCTTTTTTGGCGCCCCGGACGCGCCCAGGAACTATTTCCGCCTGGGATTTTCTGCCATTGCGACGCGAGAGATCGAACCCGGGATCGCGAGGTTGTCGTCCATCGTGGCATCGCTCTGAGTACGCCGGGCCGCCCATTTGTCGTAGCTGCGACGCAAACGATTCGAATTCCGCACCAGAGCCCGATCTGGTCCCATTGTTGAATGCTCCTGGCCCTATGGAGGCCGTCATCGCGGCCGCAGTATGCGCCAACTTTCGCGCCATACAGCCTGCAGGAGTAGAGTCATGCTCGTCGGTGTGCCCAAAGAAATAAAGAACCACGAAAACCGCGTAGGCCTCGCGCCTTCGAGCGTGCGCGAACTCGTGCGCAACCAGCACGACGTGGTGGTCGAGACCGGCGCCGGCGCTGGCATTGGCAGTAGCGACGCAGAGTATGCTTCGGCGGGCGCGCGCATCGCGGATTCCGCAGCGACCGTATTTGCCGAGGCTGAGATGATCGTCAAGGTCAAAGAGCCACAGACCAGCGAACGCGCGATGCTGCGCGAAGGCCAACTGTTATTCACCT
>MDTA01176507.1_pt1 | contig 13317 bp, 15 predicted proteins | sample 811151 | NCBI WGS metagenome assembly MDTA01 (sample SAMN05326648, study PRJNA326480) | marine metagenome | isolation source: seawater | place: Indian Ocean: South | collected 2010 | reverse complement strand
ATAGTCCGTGAAAATAAAATCGGAGGAGTATTTTAATGAGTCAAAAAGAATTAACTTTAGAAATTTTAGCAAATTCGTTTGGAACTGAAGTTTCTGACATAGATGAAGAAACAAGAGCTCTATTTGAAAAAATGGACAAAGGATACAGAGTCATAGAAGGGCTCGAGAAAAATAATTTAATTTCTGAAGTAGTTTTAAAAATAGAAAATGACAAGCAGATCATTGGAGCACCTGAAAGAACAAATCGGTGGTTCGAGGGGTGGAAAGAAAATCTTGACGGACTAAGAAATTCAAACTTTGATATCTCAGCTCTCATGCCAAAGTTTATTAGAAAAAACCAGCCAATTAGATTTATGGGAGATTATATTATTCCTAATGAAAATCATTTTGAGCATGTGTACTTTAATGTATTTAGAACTTGGTTGTTTAAAAAGTACCTTAGTAGCTATTCTACAATTTACGATATAGGCTGTGGGTCATCTTATAATCTTATTAAGCTATGTGAGATGTTTCCGGAGAAAAAAGTTCACGGATTAGATTTTGTTCAGTCTTCTGTTGACATAGTCAACGATCTTTCACAACACAAAGGTCTAAATGCGCAGGGTCACCTATTTAACATGATAGATCCAGATTTTGAAATAGACATTGATCCAAACAGTGTTGTATTTACTTCTGGAACAATAGAGCAGATAGCTAGTAAGTTTGAAAAGTTTGTTGAATTTCTACTACAGAAAAAGCCAGAGCTAGTTGTTCACGTTGAGCCAACCTATGAAGTCTATGATCGGGATGTGCTATTTGACTATCTTGCTGCAAAGTTTCATAAAAAGAGAGGCTACACAGCAGGATACTTGCCAAGATTGCAACAGCTAGAATCTGAAGGAAAGGCAGAAATACTAAAGATTAAAAGATTAAACTTTGGTAGCTTATTCATGGAAGGATTTACTTGCATAGTGTGGAGACCGGTGTAGTGGATCTTAATATCTCTGGAAAGCATGCAATAGTAACCGGAGGTAGTCATGGAATAGGCTTGGCAACAGCCAAGATGCTAGCTTCAGAAGGTTGTAATTTGACAATTATTGCGAGAGATTTTGATAGACTCTCTAGCGCAAAAGAGGAGATACAAAATCTAGGTGCTAGGTGCCTCGCTCTTTCGGTAGACGTTCTAGACAGAGAACAGATTGAGAACAGCTTTAATAAAATATCTGACTATTACGATACAGTCGACATTCTTGTAAACAATGTTGGAGGTGGAGGAAGATGGGGGGTTGATAGCTTTGAAGAAAACCCTGACAACGTTTGGAAAGAAGTTTATGATAAGAATTTAACTGCAGCAATGCTTTATACGAGATTTTCAATACCATTTATGAAAAATCAAAACTGGGGAAGAGTAATATGTGTTACTTCAACTTTGGGAAAGCAGGCTGGTGGAAGGCCGTGGTTCAATATAGCAAAGACTTCTCAGACTACATTGATGAAAAATCTATCTCTAGATAAAAAGCTTGTTAGACATAACATAACTTTTAATTGCATCGCACCGGGTTGTATAATGATACCTGATACCGGATGGGAAGAAGAGATGAATAACAACCCAGAATTATTCAAGAAGATGGTTGACGAAAAGTTTCCCCTTGGAAGAATGGGAACCCCAGAAGAGGTTGCTTTCGCTATTACAATGATGTGCTCTAGCATGGCCAGTCTAATAAACGGTGCTTCGGTTTCAGTTGACGGAGGAGAGAGCTATGCCTTCTAAAGAAGAGACAGCAGCAGCACTCGACTATTTTAAAGAATGCAATCAGAAATATACTAGCGAGTCTTCTTTACAGCTAAGTGATACTGTTCAGAAAGACTTAGAAAGCCTTAGAGCCAATAGCTTTTGTATTCCTTCGAATGCTAAGAATTTTTACGATTTCTTAGAAGAAGTGTGGAATCTTATTGACAAAGAGTGGGAAAACCCGTCTCCAAAAATACAAAGATTAACAGAAGAGGGATTCTCTGTATACAACGGCCCGAGTCTGAGAAATGTAACTTACGTCTCTTCTTTTACAAAAGAGTCAATTATAAAAATTAGACAGTTTATCGTAGAGACAGAGATGAAAAGTATGCTTGAAGACTACTATTCTTCGAACATAGGAGCCTGTAATGTTAGGGCATACAGGTACACACATAGCCCTGATGAGAAAAATACGCACATTCAGGAAAACTTTGATACAACTTCTCAATTTAACCAGCACAAAGATTGATTGCTTCCCGGGACTATAAAAATTATGATTTTTAAAAACAGAATAGCTGATAGTCTAGACTCGGAAGACGGCGTAACAGAGATACGAGTTAACAATCAGTGGATTTCTCCTTGCACGGGAGATTCGCCCTCATGTTTAATTTTTAAGCCTAATATAGTAATGCATAGAGCTCTAAGACCCTCTCCGGGAAGGATTAGAGATGTAATAGAAGTAACAATTATACCAAAGCTGGAAAATGACTTCCCCGTAGTAGCATCAGGTGCTCACGCAGGATATCCAGAAAATTTAAGAACTCACTGGAGTAAAACACAATGAAAAACAACATAAACGGATCAAATGTGCTTGTAACAGGGGGCACAGGAATGATTGGAAGATATCTTGTTAACAAACTCTTAGAAATGGAATGCAATGTTACAGTTGTATCTCTCGATAGCGGTGATGGTTTGCCAGACTCGGTTAGGTTTCTAAAGCTGGATCTAACAGTACTGGATAACTGCCTGACAGCTTGTGCCGGTCAAGATTATGTTTTTAATTTAATAGGAATAAAAGGTTCTCCAAAGATGTCCAGAGAAAAGCCTGCAAGCTTTATGGTGCCGATGCTAATGTTTAACACAGCTATGATGGAAGCTGCTATGAGATCAAATGTAAAGTGGTACCTCTATACTAGCTCAGTAGGAGTCTATCACCCAGCTGAAGTTTTCAAAGAGGACGATGTATGGAAAACATTTCCGTCTGACAATGACAAACACCCCGGCTGGGCAAAGAGAATTGGTGAGCTACAGGCAGATGCTTACAGGATTCAGTATGGAAGAGATAATATTTCTATAGTTAGACCTGCAAATGTTTATGGAAAATGGGACAACTTTGACCCTGAGAATGCGATGGTAATACCCTCTCTCATTCACAGAATAGTAGGAGGTGAGAGTCCTCTTTCTGTCTGGGGAGACGGAACGCCTGTAAGAGACTTTATATATGCTGGAGATTGCGCTGAGGGAATGATTCACATGGTTGAAAATTGTGTCACTGACCCGGTCAATCTAGGATCTGGCGATGGAGTGTCAATCAAAGACATAGCAGAGACAATATGTGAAATTCATGGTGAAGAAGTTGGCATTGAATGGGATGTGACCAAGCCTAAAGGGGACGCCAGGCGCCTAATGGACACAGCCAGGGCTGAGTCTTATGGATTTAAGTGTAAAACAAGCCTTAGAGACGGTATAAAAGAAACAATGAGCTGGTTTAGACAAAATAGAGAAGCTTATAAGAAAAGAAACAACTACTTTAGAGAGTAAAATGAAAGTATTTGATACAAATATACATGGTGTTAAACTTTTAAAGCCGGAAAGGTTTACAGACTTTAGAGGATCTTATTTAGAAATATACGACTCTAAAAAATTTCTTGAATCGACAGGGCAAGAAATAAACTTTGTTCAAGATGATATATCCGTCTCAAAGAGAAATGTCTTAAGAGGTCTACATGGAGACTTTAGAACAACAAAGCTTGTAACTGTGCTAAAAGGGACTGGGTATGCCCTGATAGCAGACAATAGAAAAGAAAGTCCTACGTACATGAAATGGCAAGCTTTTACCCTGAGTGATCAGAATATGAACATGCTGTTGCTACCGGCTGGGATAGGAAATTCAATACTGTCACTCGATGATAATCTAGTCTATTATTACAAGCAAGACACACATTTTTCAGAAGGAAAGCAGTTTACTATTAAGTGGAATGATCCTGAGTGGAATTTCTGGTGGCCGATCAAGAATCCAATATTGTCGAGAAGAGACGAGTCTGGAGGGTACGTAAGTGAGTAAATCGTGCTTGATAACCGGTATTACAGGAATGGTTGGGTCTCATTTAACAGATTACCTTGTAGATCACACTGATTGGAAAATATATGGATTCTGTAGGTGGAATGATGATTTAAGAAACATAAGTCATCTTTTTAAAAGAATAAATGACAAGAATAGAATTGAGCTTTTGTACGGAGATCTAAATGATTTCCCATCTCTCTCAAGAGCAGTAGTTGAGTCCAAGCCCGATTACGTATTTCACTTAGCAGCACAGAGCTATCCTCAAACAAGTTTCGTAGCACCTCTTGAGACTCTACAGACGAATATAATAGGAACAGCAAACTTGCTAGAAGCGATAAACCTATCAGATTACAACCCTGTTGTTCATGTGTGTGCTTCGTCTGAAGTTTTTGGAAGAGTTTCAAAAGAAAATATTCCGATAAGAGAGAATTGTAATTTTCATCCAGCTTCGCCGTATGCCATATCAAAGGTAGGTACAGATCTGGTAGGAAGGTATTACGCAGAAGCTTGTGACATGACTGTAATGACAACGAGAATGTTTACTCATACTGGCCCAAGACGCGGTGACGTATTTGCAGAGTCAACATTCGCAAAGCAAATAGCAATGATAGAGTCTGAGCTGCAGGATCCTGTTATAAACGTAGGAAATTTGAACTCTCTAAGAACATGGGCTGACGTAAGAGATGCTGTAAGAGCGTACTATATGCTGGTAACTGTAGATCCCATTCCCGGAGAGTATTATAATATCGGAGGATCTTTTTCCTGCTCAGTCGGAGAGATGCTTGATTATCTTATTAGTATATCGACTCGAAACGATATAACTTACAAAGTTGACAAATCAAGGCTTAGGCCTATTGATGCGGATTTGCAAGTTCCTTGCACAGACAAGTTTACTAGTCACACTGGCTGGCAGCCAGAAATATCTTTTGAAAAGACTATGCAAGATCTACTAGATTACTGGAGAGAAAGAGTTAAAAAAGAGAGACACTTTTTATCAAGGTGAGCAAAATACAATACTGTCTTTTTGTGTATAATATGCTATAAAACACTAGGAGACAACTGTGAAAAGAGTTTTAGTATGCGGTGCTGGCGGCTTTATTGGTGGGCACCTGGTAAAATATCTTAAAGAAAAGGGATACTGGGTAAGAGGAGTTGACTTAAAGTACAACGAATATCACCCTGTGGACGAGTATGCAGACGAATTTGTAAAAGGAGACTTGAGAAATCCACAAATAGCATACGAAGTCCTAGAGAGTATAGATGAGGTTTATCAACTAGCAGCAGATATGGGAGGCGCTGGATTTGTTTTCACTGGAGAAAACGATGCTGACATCATGCACAACTCTGCTCTAGTAAACATGAACATAGCTCACTATGCATGTGTTAGAAACGTAAAGAAAGTATTTTATTCATCTTCAGCATGCATGTATCCAGAGCATAATCAGCTTGACCCAGACAATCCAAATTGTGAGGAATCATCAGCGTATCCGGCTAATCCAGACTCAGAGTATGGATGGGAAAAGCTTTTTAGCGAGAGAATGTTCCTCTCTTTTATGAGAAATAAAGGCCTTGAAGTTAGAATTGCTAGATATCATAACATTTTTGGACCGCTTGGGACGTGGCGCGGAGGAAGAGAGAAAGCACCTGCAGCAATATGTAGAAAAGTTGCTGAAGCGAGAAATGGAGAAGCAGTAGAAGTCTGGGGACCAGGAACCCAGACTAGATCTTTTTTATTTGTTGATGAGTGCGTCGAGGCAACATACAGGCTCATGCAGTCTGATTTTACAGGACCGGTCAATATAGGATCAGAAGAAATTATATCCATTAAAAATCTAGCCAAGATGGCAATAGAAATATCAGGAAAAGATCTTTCTATACACAATATTCAAGGTGAAGAATTCGAAGAAAAATATGGTCACAAGTGTCCAGTAGGAGTGAATGGTAGAAACTCTGACAACAATCTGTATAGAGAGAAGATAGGCTGGGAAGTATCAGACCCTCTAAGGTCAGGCATGGAAAAAACTTATGATTGGATATCTTCAGAGGTAGAAAAAACTAGAGAATGTCAAGAATAATAATATCTTCAAATGTCGATCAAGGCTATTTTTTAAAACACAATGATGACTGGGTGAAGAGCGTTTTAAAGAACAAGTCTGAATCTATGGACGCAAAGCTAATAACAGTAGGCTTTAGCCCGAGCGACTTAGATATTGAATGTGTTACAGTGGATCCTAAGTCTCTCTCTCACAGCATACAAGAACACGCCACTGGAAAAAGAAAAAACTTTGTATGCCTTGAGACAGGAGAATTTATAAACTTTTTAGACTTAGAAGATAAAGATATTTTTATACTTTGCGATTACGATGTTACCATGCAAAGAAGCATGAATAAGAGCGAGATAGAAACTCTACAGACCTTAGGAGATTTTGATTTTGCAGTATGCAGAGATGATTATTCGAATATTTACAATCTCGAGTGGTTTTTTAACAACTTCTCAAAGACAAAAATATTCAATGACATCGATACACGCTGGCAGCAGTACAATACTGGAATACAAGCTGGAAGAGTCAGCGCATGGAAAAATCTTTTTAACAGCTGGAAAGAATATTCTGACACAGTGACTTCAAATATACCTTACCACTTTGCATTTCAGCTGTTCTTTTCTTATTTTATTCAAAAGAATGGATTTCTAAAAGAGATGGATCCTTCTTTCCACAACGCGCACTGGTTTAGAGATACTCCGGCAAGAATAGTAGAGGCTGAGAACATACTTGCTGTCGACGGATCTCCTGTTTTATTTTATCATCACAAATTTAAAAAGAGGCCTAGCTTTTAGATGAAAATAATGTTTAACAGGCCAATTAAAAGAGAGCCATGGGGTGGAGGAAGTCACTTTATAACAGCACTATTCGAGCACTTTTTAAAGCTAGGCCATGATATAGTCTTTTCTCTTGAGGAGAATATTGATGTAATTTTTATGTTTGACCCCAGGCCTAGTGCAGGAGGAGACTGCGTAAATAGCATCTACAGGTACAAGCTAGACAGACCGTCTACTAAGATAATCCAGAGAATAAATGATACAGATATAGCAAGACCCAATGACAAGCCGTGGAGAATAAAGCTTCTTCTTGAAGCAAACCAGATTGTGGATCACACTATTTTTATAAGTAACTGGGTTAAAAATCACTACATAGAAAGAGGATTTGTAAGAGAAAAGCCGAATACAGTTATAATAAATGGAGCAAATTCGGAGTGGTATTTTCCTGAAGAGCGGCTTCTGGATGGATCGAATATAAGATTGATAACTCATCACTGGTCAGACAATTTTGCAAAAGGATTTGACATATACAATTTCTTAGACAAGTTTTCAGATGTCAATCCTGCTGTGTCTTTTACCTATATGGGTCGATACAACAAACAGTATTCGCCTAAGAATACAAAAGTCGTATCCCCCAAGTACGGTCCAAAAGTAGGAGAAATTTTAAGACAGCATGACATATATGTTACTGCTGCTCGTCACGAAGCCTGTGGAATGCATCACATCGAAGGCGCGATGTGCGGACTTCCCGTTCTCTATCACGAAGATGGAGGGGCAATACCCGAAGTTTGTAGCTCTCACGGAGTTTCTTTTTCCTCAGAGAGTGATTTTGAAAAAAGCCTAGACACCATTGTTAAAAACTGGAAAGAATATAGATCTTCAATAGATTATAATTTTCTTTCAATAGAAAGGTGCTGTGAGCAGTATGAAAGGATAGTAAATGAAATTGCCTCAAAAAGATAGTGTAGTTCTGATAACCCCTCCCTCTCCGTTTCTATTGGATGAGAGAGTATTTATGCATATCGGAATTTTGAAAGTAGCTTCTTCTCTAGAATCAAGAGGTTACTCTGTGGATTTCTTGGACCTTAGCGGCATAGAAAACTATCTTGAAGTCATTAGAGATTATTGTAAATCAACAAAAAGCACTGTTTTTGGAATAACTGCATCAACCCCTCAGGTTCCTTTTGCTGTAAACATAGGAAAAGAAATAAAGAAAATTTTACCTAAGTCAAAGACAATAATAGGCGGACCTCACGTAACTTTAATGAACACAGCATCAAAGAGAGAAATGAAGAAGGGTCTTCATTTAAGCGATCGAGCAACAAGAGATGTAACAAAGCTTTCAGAAATATTTGATATTTTAGTTTGCGGCGACGGAGAGCTAACAATATTCGAAGCTCTAAAGATAGAAAAGGGGATTGTCGACGCCGACGATAGAAAATCTTCTTTTTTCTTATCAAATGATCAGTTCTCTGATCTTCCTCTTCCGGCCAGACATCTTGTTGATGTAGGATCATACAAGTACACCATAGAGGGAAAAAATTCAACAAGCTTAATCGCACAGCTTGGGTGTCCATTCAAATGTGCATTTTGCTCAGGAAGAAACTCTCCTTTTTTAAGAAAGATAAGGCAGAGAAGTTCAGAATCAATAATTCATGAAATGAGGGTTCTTTACAAAGAGTACGGGTTTACAGGATTCATGTTTTATGATGATGAGCTAAACGTAAACAAGGGTCTTGTAGACTTGCTAAATAAAATATCTGATCTTCAAGATGAGGTTGGAGAAGATTTTAGACTAAGAGGGTTTGTAAAAGCTGAGCTTTTCACCGATGAGCAAGCAAGTGCTATGTATAGAGCAGGTTTTCGATGGCTCTTAACGGGATTCGAGTCAGGGGATGAAAGAATATTAAAAAACATTCAAAAAATGGCAACAAGAGACCAGAATACAAGAGCAGTTGAAATAGCGAAAAGACATAATCTAAAAGTAAAAGCATTAATGTCAGTAGGTCATGCAGGAGAGAGTGCAGAGTCTATTGAAAATACAAAGAAATGGTTGTTAGAAGTATCTCCAGACGAGTTTGACTGTACAGTTATAACAACTTACCCGGGATCTCCTTACTTTGACGATGCTGTAAAAAAAGATGATGTTTATGTCTATACTTCAAGACAGTCTGGTGATAGGCTTTACCAGTCAAGTATTGATTATCTCTCTGAGCTTGATTATTACAAAGGAGATCCAGAAGGAGGATACGTTTCTTATGTGTGGACGGATCATTTAGGTCCTAAAGAAATAGTGGTTGCAAGAGATAATCTTGAAAAAGAAGTAAGAGAAAAGCTGAATATACCTTTCAACCCCGCAAGACCTGGTGTAAAATATGAACATTCAATGGGAATGGGAAACATAGACATACCAGAGTTTATATTAAAGAAGTCAAATAATGAAAGTAATAGCAATAACACCTGATAGAAAATTTGATGCAGTTGCTCCATCTGTAATAGAAGGACTGTACGACTTAGGTGCTGAGGTGATAGCTTCTGATCCGGGAAATGGTGTTAAAAGAGTATACTCTGACGATGAAATTGTTTCTCATTCTAGAGATGCAGACTTTGTATTTGCGTTCTGGGGAAAAATTAGAGGAAACAGGCCTCCGAAATACTATCTTCTTGATAGAATAAACAGGCCGGATATAACGGCATACGTCGACGGAAGCGAATGGACTTGCACTGGGTATCAGGATACAAATGAAAAGATTTTTGCTCCATGGGTAGGAAAAGAAATAAACAAGCAAATATTTGAAGCAAAAAATAATCCCTCAAGATGCAAAGGAAGCCCATGGATTAATAAATCGATGCTCGCTTATTGCAAATGGTATTTTAAAAGAGAGTGCTACTGGGAAGACTACGAGTCAGGAATAATTCCATTTAATGTTGGATGTATTAACAAGTATTTTGGCAACTTTCAAAACATAGAGAAAGAAATAGATATTTTCTGCTCCTACGGTCATGTTATGACTGGTCTAAGACATGAGACTGAAATTATATGCAAGAAACTAAAAAAAGAGGGATTTAACGTAGTCTTTGCTCAGAATCTTTCACACGAAGAATACTTGAAGACAATTGCAAAATCTTACATATCAGTGTCAGCTTGGGGTGCAGGGAATAGCTGTATGAGGCTTTGGGAGTCAATGGCTAATAAAACTTGCTGCTTTAGGCAAAAAACCATAATTGAATTTCCAAATGAGCCAGTTGATGGAGAACATTGTGTGGTCTACTCATCTCCGGAAGAATTTGAGAAAAAGATAAGATGGTATTTAAAAAACAAAGATATTTGTGTTAAAATAGGTCAAAAAGGATTTGATCACGCAGTCAAGTATCACTCCAGTAGAGCAAAAGTTGAGTATATGCTTGACATAATGAAACAAAATAGAGAGGTTTAGATGGAATCTATAAGCTTAGTAACTTATACAAACTCAGTTATGAAAGATGCATGGGAAATGTATTTTGGGCAGATCGACAAGCATTTTAAAATTAATAACAGTTTTGTATTTTCAAATGAAGAATGCTCAGACTATGAAAATCATAATTTTATAAAGTATGACAATAGCGATCCTTACTATAAGCAGTATCTTGGGTGTCTAAAAGAAGTGCAAGACAATTTCTTAATCTATATGCAAGAAGATTTTTTTCTTTATGAAGATGTTGATGAAAAAAAGCTCCAGACTTATGTTAACTTTCTAAAAGAAAATAATGAATATTCTTTTGTAAGGCTGTTAAGATGCGGATACGTTGAGAACACAAGAGGGGCACAAGATATAGACTCACACGTTCAAGGTGACATGTATGAAGTAAATCTTAACTCAAAAGATTCTTTTTCAATGCAGCCAACGCTCTGGAGAAAAGAAAAGCTAGTGGAGCTGTACGATCATGTAAAATCAGAAAAGTGGCTCGAGGCAGATCATTGGTTTGATGGATGTGTAGATCTTAACACGAAAGGCGTTATGATATACAACGGTGAAGATAAGAGAGGAAAGTTTCACTATGACTCTATAGTGTTTCCATATACTTGTACTGGAATAACAAAGGGCAGGTGGAATATGCAAAACTACGGAGAATTTTTATCTAAGATGTTTTTAGAGTATAATATAGATCCGTATGATAGAGGAATGAGACTCACAGAAAATTATTATACGAAATAGGAGAGTTAAGATATGAGTAAAATTGGAATAGTTGGTAATGGTTTTGTTGGTTCAGCAATTCTTCACGGGTTTATACTTCACGTTGATGATATCATGATATATGATAAAAATCCAAAAAGAAGAACACACACAATGAAAGAGGTAGCCACAGCATCAGACGTAATATTTGTCTGTGTGCCTACACCGATGTTCGAGTCAGGAGAGTGCGATCTTTCAATTGTTGAAAGTGTAGTAGAAGAAATGTCTCAGTATGAGTGCATGAAATCAAAGGTCATTGTTGTAAAGTCAACTGTAGTTCCTGGAACTGTAGAATCTCTTGCAGAAAAATATCCAGAAATGAATTTTGTATTCAACCCTGAATTCCTAACAGAGAGAAAGGCCAGGCTAGATTTTATAAACACTTCTAGAATCGTTCTTGGAAGCAATAAGCCTCTCGCGTGTGATATAGTAGAGAATCTATATAGGGTAAGGTTTCCATACACACAGGTTATAAAAACTGACTTTGGAACAGCACAGCTTATAAAATATATGGCCAACTGCTTTTTTGCAACCAAGGTATCTTTTATGAATGAGATGTATCAAGTTTGCCAGGCAATAGACGGAGACTGGGACAGTGCAATTGAAGGATTTATTACAGATGGAAGAATTGGAAATTCTCACATAGATGTCCCAGGTCACGATGGAGATATGGGTTTTGGCGGAAAATGCTTTCCAAAAGACCTTAATGCAATGATTAAGAAAGCTGAATCTCTTGGTGTAGATCCGACAGTAATGAAAGGCGCATGGGAGAAGAACAAAGAAGTTAGAACAGATCTGGACTGGTATGATATTCCGGGCGCGGTTTCTTCAAAGGAATAATGAATTGAAAAAAGTAATCTTTAGCGTAACATATCACCAGTCAGCGAAAATTAGGCCAAACGGTCATCTCTATCTCTTGAACTATATGCAGTCACTAAAAGATAGCGCAAAATTTGATTTTGGTGTGGTTGTAGTTGACAATCAGTCAGAAATAGACATGAGATCGACCTTGAAGCACAACGGGTTTGATTTCGTGGAAGATTACATAAGGGTTGAAGATCAGTCTCTGACCGGCCTAACAGGTGCCTGGAATCGAGGTATTAAAAGAGCGTCGGAGTTAGGTGATATAGTAATAAATACAAATGAAGATCTTACTTTTAACAACACTATAAACAGCTTCGTATCAGATATATCTTCTGATGAGAATAGAGATACTTCTGTATATGGTCCCCTAACAAATGGTGTAAGCCAGGGAGCACACCCGCTTCAATTTTCAAATGGAGAAAGTATTAAAGACGAAGATCCCATTGTCTTAAAGACATCAAAGAAAGAAGATGGAGTCTGGACACAGGTTCTCAATGGCTTTTTCCTCGCTTTTACAAGCAGCTTCTATCGAAACTTTAAGACAGGTGAAGATCTTTTTCCCATAGTCCACGAGAACAATCGAGGTGACGGAAAGTGGGGTGGGCAAGAAGGAATAATGATAGAGTGGTTTGAGAAAGGAGCGACTTGTAAAGTTGTAACAAGGTGCTGGATAAATCACATAAAAGATAGAACTTATAGAACAGCAAGGTATTTGTATGGAGACGGCGGATTATGAGTAAATTAATAGTAACTGGTGCAGCAGGTCTTTTTGGATCTCATTTTTCTAGACACTTATCGTCTAGGGGTCACGATGTACTTGGGATAGATGATTTGTCAGGAGGCTTTAGATCAAGTGTTGATGAAGACTGCCTTTTTGTAAAAATGAATCTTTTAAACTCTGAAGGGCTTGGAGAAATTTTCAATAAGTTTAACCCAGATTACGTTTATCACTTTGCAGCCTATGCTGCTGAAGGCCTAAGCCCGTTTATAAGGAACTTTAACTATTCAAATAACGTGCTATGCTCAGCAAATATCATAAACGAATGCATAAAAAATGATGTAGAGAAGGTCATATTTACATCTTCTATGGCCGTCTATGGTGAAGGTAACCCGCCATTCAAAGAAGATCAGAGACCAAGCCCAGAGGATCCCTACGGCATCGCAAAGTATGCTGTCGAGCTAGACCTTGAAATGGCTAGAAAGCAATTTGGGCTAAAGTACTCAATAGTCAGACCTCATAACGTCGTAGGTGTGTATCAAAACATATGGGATAGATACAGAAACGTAATAGGAATCTGGATTAGAAAAATCATAAATAATGAGCCAATAACGGTTTTTGGTGACGGAACACAGGTCAGAGCATTTT
>MDTA01197120.1_pt1 | contig 13318 bp, 23 predicted proteins | sample 811151 | NCBI WGS metagenome assembly MDTA01 (sample SAMN05326648, study PRJNA326480) | marine metagenome | isolation source: seawater | place: Indian Ocean: South | collected 2010 | reverse complement strand
ATGCCCGACCCAAACGGTGCGTCTTCCGAAACTGATTCGGAATCTGTCAAATCTTTTTGTGGTTTCATTATAGATAGATAGCCTTCTTGGTCACCATACATTTTTCTAAATGTGTCTGGATCATGGTCCGCTATCTTTTTCATCACATATTCTCTTGGCGCGGTATCTGAATTTTCTATGTGTTGTGCCAATGATTTCAGCATTTCTTTGTCTAACAAATCTGCCGATTTGACAAACATGTCATAGTCCATTGAATCTGGACCAATCTCCCTGGCATAATTTCTTATTACTCTTGATGCCATTGTAGAACCTTTGTCTTCCGTCATGCCACTGTCATCGTAAAGTCCGGCCTTCTCACCTTCGGTGTAATTATACACTTTCTTGACATAGTCCCCAGCCAGGTCAATCTTTTTGGCCACCCATGACTCCATCTCCGCGGCATCATCGATCATGTTGTGTAGTTTAATTGCATGTCTGCCAATCCTCATCAGTTGGTTAAGGGCCATGGATGCTTCGTATGTGTCTGGTTCGACTGGCACATGTTTGAATTCTTTGAACTTCATTAATTGAATCCTACGTGTGTTATTTCCGGATATTCTTTTTTAAATCTCTTTGCTTCCATGTCATACATTTCAACTTCGTCATAGTATGGATTATCTTTATCACTAACATTCATTCTCATATATTTGTCAGTTGCTTTTAGGAAATCATCTATAGGCATTGAACCTGTGTTCTCAAAATCCGGATCTAATCCTAATCTTGACAACAACATCCTTGCGTTTGCGTTTGATCTGTGTGGAGTTTTGAACTCCATGCCATCTGGATATGTCATTGTTTTGCCTGTGGGATCTTTTGGATCTTTGTAGTATCCATAAAAATCAGCGCCTTCTTCGAGGCCTGCTAGTTCTTTTATTCTATCTAATTCTGGAGTCATATGCTTATTTATTCAGCATCTGTATCATATCTAGAGTGCTTACATACCTCTATTTCATACTCTCTGCCGTCGTAATCAGTCTCTTTTCTGTAAAGAATGCCTTCGTGTGCGTCATGTCCACAGTTCAAACATTTAATGATCCATTCTTTTTTAAGTATTAATGTGTCCATTTTATTTCTTTAAACTTTCATAAAATGTTTTGTTTTTGTTGTACCAGACCCTTTTGTCTTTTTTGATACGTTCTCTCTTTTGATTGAATATTCTCTTTTTAATTGTTTTTATTGTGTTAAAAATTTGTTTTTTCATTATCTTTTAATGCCCGGTCCCCCAAATAAACTCACACCTGGTAGCCTGTGGGCACCTTTTGCGGTACCATCAGGATTTTTTGGTTGTACTATTTTTGGTAATCTCGGCGCCTTTGTTCCTGATCTGCCAGGCGTGCCTGTGTATGATTTTTTGAATCTGTCGGGGCCTGCCGCTACGTGTGGACTTGCCAGAGAAGCAATGTTTCCTGCACTTGTAGCACCTGCTGTGGCCTGCTCGTTGTTTATTCTACGTATGAGTATTTCGTTTATCTTCATTAACAATATTTAGTAGTTTAAATTCTTGAGCAATAAAAGGAAACGTATTGGAAACTATGACCGACCTTATGTGAAGATCCGGCAATGTTTTATAATCATTGGGCACTAGCATTTGGAAATGTGGTTTCTGCATGTGTCTTACTATGCTGAACTCAAGCATATGATCACCCCCAACAGGTGAATCGCCATTAAGATCGTCATCGTTGATTAGTATTTTATCATGCACTTTTTGTGTCATAGAAGGCCAAAAAAAATTCAGTCTTGCACGTGTTTCTAAGTTAGTATCTTTGTCAAACCATATTGACTGATTCAATTTTTTTCTTTTCCTATTATAAATCCAAAACCTGGAATATTCCGAAACTTCTAAATAGGTGCATGGTATAAGGAAAATATTGAACCATCTAATAACAGATGATTTAGTCATAAAACCATTTGTGTTATTTGAATTTTGATTTTTTACAATAATTTTTAATTTCTTGTCCTTTAGATATTTTTCTTCGATTACGTATGTGAAAATTTTATTCGGCAATTTCATTTCTACACCCATATCATTTTCTTTGGAGCCATTATTATAATTGTATATGCTTGTATCTTTGCTTAATTTTATGGAATATGGTTTGATAGTTTTGTCTACAATATCTTTTTCCAGATCTATATCATCTATAAGTGTTTCTCCTAACCAAATTTTTATATTTGCTGGATTTTTATAAAATTTATATTTGAATAGAATACCTAATACGTATTTCATACGTATAATTATTTCTTCTTTTTACGGCCCGACTTCATGTTGGCACACCAGTGATACATTTTTCCTCGTTCACCACCATATTTTTTTGCCTTAGAACGTAAAGAACTTACTGATCCTTTGCAACTAGCACCAGATCGTTTTACTCGACCTGGCCTGCTTTTACCCTTGACCTTTTTATCGGCAAAATTTTCTTGAAATTCTTGCCATTCTTGCCTAAGCGTTTTTGGTTTGCCTTTGCCGAGACTTAACTTCTTGACATTCATGTATTCACCACCGACCGGAACGTCTTTGGTGGCGTTCTGTTTTGTCACAATGCCTACTCCTGCCGCCTCCTCTTTTACACAATTAGGCACCATCTTGTTTCCTTTTTTCTTATATCCTTTTTGTTGATATCCGTGCCAACAGGTACCTCTTGCTTCGTTTCGTTGCGTGACAGGTGGTACTTTTGATCTTTGTGAATCTTTTGGATCGGTTTGTCTTGCGCCTCGATCCTTTGCGGCCCTAGTAAGTCTACCTTTGACTAGGTTACCACCTTTGGTAAAATATGTGCCAGGAGGTGCTTCTTTGGTTTCATTACCTCTGTTGTTACCCTTGTTGATAAAATCAAAACGATTGTTTGGACCTGCTCCGGGTTTGTGTATTAGTCCCATTGGCTTTACGCTTTGTGGCATGATTACAAAATCTCTTATTACATCTTTAATTTTCATATTAAACTACAGGTGTCCCTTTCATGTACAGTGACGCTAAAAATGCTACCATCAAAATTAAAATAATTGCAGTGGTCAAGTAAAATTTCATTTATTTTTTCTTTCTACCCGCACAATGGGCCTTTTGTGAAAATCCTTTTGGATTGGCACAATTAATTGACTTTTTATATTTCTTACTCCATTTTTTGGCTTCTCTTACTCTGTATGGGTACGCCATAAATCCTGGAGCATGACCCATTCTCGCCCTGTTCATTCCACCAATACTTTTGCCGGTTTTGAAAATACTGGTTGCTTTTTTTTCGTAATTTCTAAGTTGCTTGTCAATATCCGGATGTACGTACTTGGTGACGTATTCTGTTATCTCACGTATTTTCATTTTTTCTTATTTTTTGCTTTTGTTTTCTTTTTCATGGAGTTTATGAATTTCCTGTAGATTGCCGCCGGTCCTGACTTGCCTGCCGCCCTTGCTCTCTGCTCCATTGCCACCGCCGCCTGTATCTTGTGTGCGTGTGATCTTCCACTCTTTCTAATCTTAGACACACTTGACCTTGCTGTTGCTTCGTCTTTGAATCCTAGTCCGTGTATTGTGCCTTTTGGATCCTCGTCCGTGTAGAGATCTGAATGCTTTTTGCTTTTTCTTTTTTGTCCTTTTTTACGTGGTATACGTTTACCTTCGTTTAAATTTTCATTTATGTCAACAGATCCGTGCCTTGCGTCTTTTGTTGGATTGCCTTCTTTTAATATTTTTGCCCAAGTTACCATATTAATTGTACAATTCTTCACTTGGTTTAATGTGTCTTCGTCTGCTTTAATCTCTTCTATACCTTGGGCCTTTGATTCTATGTTACACTGCGGTGGTACAGTAAAACCAAAATTACTAGCCGCCGAATATAATACTCCATGTATGTGTTGGAAGCCATCGCCTCCGCCCGATACCAATGTTCCAAAAACTTTGTTGTAGAAAGGTTGATATTTGTTATCTTTTGCCCAACTGTATATAAAATCCAATCTCTCTAACATTGCTTGTATGTGGCAACTGTGTGTACCCCACCATATCGGAGTTGCAAATATTACACCATCCATGTTAAACATTTTCATTATGTAAGGCTTTAATTGATCGTTAACATCATCAGTAGAGCCTTCATAATCTAAATCACGCATTGTTACAATATCACATTCATGTCCTAATTTTTCAAAGGCCAATTGTGCCATTTTACACACTGCGAATGTGTTTGACTCTGCGTCTGGTTTAAGGCTTCCGTTAAAAATTAAAAATTTCATTTGCTATCTCTGATCACTATTACTCCACAGGCAAGACGTTTTCCAGCGTTGCCTGTTTTAAGACTCTCTGCGTCATCACCTTGACCCAGGTCATCTGGGTCCTCATGAACCACAAGTCCTCTCCCTATTATTGACCTATCACCTAGCAGGTCGATACGCTTAGATATTTTTTTCACCACTGCAACGCCGTCGTTGCCTGCATTTATATTTCCTAGATCACCAACGTGTCCACTGTCTTCGTTGCCGTGGTCGTTACCATCCGGGTTATAATGGGCACCCATGGATTCACAGCCTTTGCTCATGTCTCCAAATTCATGCACATGAAAACCATGGTCTCCAGGAGTAAGTCCTGTGACTGTGCCTCTTATAAGAGTTTCTGTACCTGGTGCTTGTATGAATAATATTGTACCTTTAACAGTGTCCGAATGCTGTAGATCGCACTGGGCAATTACAGTCTGTAAGTCCTCAGTGACGGTTGAGACCTTACTACAACTGCATTCACTTGCTCTAGTACGTGGACATTTAGAATCTCTTATTAGTTCTGTGGCTCGCATATGCGAGTATTTATCCGTATATCCAGGAGTGCAAAAAGACGTCAACATCCTGTAATTTTAAGTGTCGATGGGAATCTTGCTCAGAAATTTCGGCACGCAGTTGCGTATGCAATAATTTTGAGTATGAAGAATTGGTATATTTTTTGATAAGATAATCTATCTCGTTTCTGAAACTTACGGCGTAGTATGCGGATACTGGAAACTTAGACAATTTTTTAAGACTATCTATGTATACCCCACGATGCTCGTTTGGCACTGCTGATTCGGTGAAAATGTCTGGACCTTGCAAGATTGATAAGTTTATATGTTTTGAATAATTCTTCATCCATCCACAGGTTTCGTGAATTTTGTGTGCTGTGATATTACTAGCAACGAGATTGAACTGTAGGAAATTTGCATTTTCACTTACAAATTTCACGTTCTGTTCAAACTCATTCCACCCCAAAGGATAACGAACATATGTTCCTAGAGTTTCGATTGCATCACATGAGCATATGATTGTTAGATTTTTGAATTTGGTGATTATATATTTCCAGGCATCAGGAAGTTTTTTTAAATTTGTGTTGATTACCACTTCGCATTCTGGATTTACTATAAACAGTTCTTGTAAAAATTTTATGTATCCTTTAATATAGGTTGGTTCGCCGCCCGCTAGGTATACTTTATTTAAAATTGTTTTATCAACCTTATCTAGATAATCTTTATTATCACTATTGAGAGGCATCTTAATATTTTTTTCCTTCTGCCACAAAGTGCTTTCTTCGGGACCACAAGTTTTACATTTTAAATTGCACGTTGGATCATATCGCACGTCCACAAATTGTGTTTTTGGATTGTGTATATCAGGTTCACCAAATTTTGAAATCCAGTCTTTGGTCTCAGTGATCCTATGACTCCAATTTGATTCTTCTTCTGACTTGTAACAGTTATTACATGCACGGTGTTTTACTCCTGCCAACATGTTTTCTCTCACTTGGGCGATTGTTTCTCCGTCAATAAAACTTTTTCCATGACAACATGGACCTGTTTTGCCATTGATTGTTTTGTACTCGGATACCCATGGCAAAGCACAGATGGCGGTATTTTTTTTAACATCAAATGCACTCATATTGGTATTTAAAGTCTGTAAGAAAAAGTGTTATTTTTTATTCTTAGGCATTGGGTTCTCACCTGTAAGTTTGGGTCTCGCAAACCATAGTTTGAACCATTCGTCGCTACCGGGACGTATGTTATGTTTTCTTTGATATTCTGCTTTTTTTGTTCCTATCATAGATAGGTTTTCGCCCATTGAGGAGTCACTAGGTATATTGTTTATTCCTGCTAGTTGTTTTAATCTCTCTATATCTTCCATGATCGAAGTTGTTCCTTCGTAGGTTTGTGAGCCTTGACTTTTTCAACCTTTCCACCTTTTGCAAGAAATTGTTTCATCTTTTCGTCAAGTTCTCTCTGCTTTTCTTGAGGAGTTTTTTGTATGTCGCCACTGGCGTATGCTCTATTGATTCCGCTGTATTTTGGCATATCCTTCCAATCCTTTCTTTACTTTGTCCAATGAGTCTCTATTTGCCTGGTACAGTATTCCATATCCGCCTGCCGCCTGCCATTTCTGAATATTTATGGGTCGGTCATCGATAAGAATGTTAGGTGTACCAGTGCCTTTGTCTTTGGCATAAGATTCTTTTCTTCCTGTTACAATTATATCATCGGGTTGCTCTATGTTGTTTGATATCCAGACCTTTTTATATTTTGCACTATTTTCATGATCACCCCTTAGTGGTGAAGTGTTGATGCTGAACTTTCCACCTGTAAATTCTTTAACCATTGATATTAATTCAGGTGCAGACGGAAATATTGGCAAAGTGGCAAAAAAATCACTGCCTGTGATTCTATCTATAACTTCTTTTTTTAGATCTTTAGTTTTGTCTGAAGTAAGTTGTTTCCAATGCTCAACGCCATACATCTTCTCCACTCCACCGAAGAAATCGGCCAATACTCCGTCCATGTCAAGATATACAGTTGGTTTACCATCCATGTCTTCATTATACAACTTTTTGTTGTTTTCGTCAATCTGTTCTCGTAGCCTGTCTTGTATTTTGTCATAGATGACTTTACCACCATCACCGCCCATTATTATTCTGCTGAATTCTTGCTCTTGGCCTTTGTTGGCTAGTTCTCTGGCTTTCGATGCCGAGGCACCCGATGCTCCTTCTTGGTCCGGGTCTCGCTCTCCCGCACTTACCACATCTATGTTGTCAAATTTATAAAGGTCATTTCCGGCCTTGTCGGGTTTTCCATTATACTGGTTAAGCAATTTTTCAAATTCTTGTACCCTGTCAGAACCTGCTACCATGATAATTTTAGTTCTACCTTCAGCCTGTATCTTTTGTAATGCCTGGATAATTGTTTTTACAGTTGGATCACCTATTACTAAATTTGGATAAAATTGTTGAATATATTTTTGTTTTTCTTCATATGAAAGTGGATCAGTCTTGTTATTTTGTTTGTGAGATAAAAAAAGAAATCCTTTGCCACCTGCCTGTTGTGCAGTTGTAAGAATTTTTTGTAATAGTTTCTGATGACCTATAGTTGGAGGATTGAAGCGACCAAAAGCAAAAACGGCTGTTGCTCTATCATCCTCTTTGAGCAATAGTTCCCTTAACAACATCGTATTCGCCTTTTTCTATATTTTCTTTTTCTCGGTCTCTTAAAATTTTTGCTACTTGCAACCTTGTCTCTTTAGGAAACATATCTTTTACGTCTGTGTCAGTTGAGCCAAACTCTTGGACATATTTCCTAGCGGCATCATCGACTAGGTACATCCATAATTTAATTGCTTTCTCGTCTTCATATGTGCCTTTATTCATTTTTCTTTTCATATTAGAAATAATAGGCATAAAACGTCTCCTGTAAAGATCTTCATCATTCTGAATAAATGAGTCCAATTCATTTACAGCGTCCGAGTCTACTGCTTCTATAATAAATTCTGATGCCTTCATATAAGCATATTTATTAGTATAGATTGTCTAAAAGCCACATATAAAATGGTGACCCAAATCCAAATGTCCACGTGCCATTATGGCCCAAATGTGGTGACGATTTAAGTGTTTCGGGCAGGACCTCTCCCTTTGCTTGTTGCTGTTTGGCCCATTTCTCAGGATATTCAGGTTTGTAGATACCTTCAAAAACTAAATTACCTAGATCTATTTCGTCGATCTCAATGTTTTTAATATGCAACAACTGATCATGCGTAATATCACCTTTGTCATTTAGTATTGTCTGACTAGTATCTTTACCCGTCCTTTTTATAATTAAATTATAACTTTTGTCATTTTCAAGTTCTTCTTCAAATGATATAGCCAAAGGACGATCTTTGGTTGTAGATACGGAAGTTTTTTCAAAAACACACTTATCATTTATGAATATTTCAACCTGTGGAGGTTTATCCCAATGAGTACTGTACAGTTCTATTTTAAATTTTAAATTTTCGGTAGCCATCTAAACTCTAATCCTGATTTGTGTCCAATGTAACTCATATTTACATCTTCTCTAAACAGTTCAATTGGGATTTGAGTACCTACTACAACAACCTTAAGATATTTGTCATTTTCCGAAATAACATCGGCCTTTTTAGTAAGTCCATTATTTGTGCATTCAATTTCAATTTGTTTCATTAACAACTCCATCCTGGCAATTTAAACAATGTTGGATTATATTCGTATGGTGGATCATTATTATCTTTATGGACATATGCTCTAATCCTAATAGCACATCTGTCATCACCTGGGTTTGTGTCCACTGCTATTGTTTCTTCTATATAGCCTCCAGTGATTTTCATACATCCACGATCCTTTCTATATACATTAGAACAAATATGGTTGTTTACATGTTCAACTAATGCGTTGGAAAATCCTATTTTATCATCTGCCTCACAACTATAGTGAATTAATTCTCCGGATTTATTTTTTAGAGTTATCCCTACACCCAATTCGCAATCCATGGACTTAACTTGTAAAAATTTTAAGACGGTATTAACATTTTTTTTATGCTTGATATCTTTGGCTTTAGATACATAACCAGAATATGAAACTGTGCCAATTGCTGAAAGAGTTCCAATGATAGCAACAACTACAAGCAATTCGATAAGTGTAAAGCCTTTATCTAATTTCATTGTAAAATTAAAGCGGTTGCATATGCGCCTAACACAAAGCACATTAGGTATCTAGTCCAAGCACTAGTGTTTTTCATTACTTTGTATCCATTTTCACGGAGGCACATCACGTGAGCGTCCATTGATTCAGCAGATACATTCACGTCTATTGTGTGGATTTTTTCAATATCCTTGTCTGTCATACTTTAGTATAACACACAACTGGTTATTGTCAACCGTATTAATTATTAAGTAAAATTGACGTAATCATGGAAGGATTACTAGTAGTATTGGTGGTTTGAACTTTTGCACGTACCCAAACAAAATTTCCTGTAAAATTGAATGAAGAAATGGTTGTGCTTTGGTCAGATGTAAGTGTTGTTCCATCAATATCGAAGTAGTCGTCCTCGGTGGGTTCTGATGCCAAACTGCCCTGCATTTTTACTGTGCCAAGGAAATCATCCGTGCTGTCCCCCAAGTTCACCACTTGATATGATACGGTGTGTACACCATCCGGTTGTGAAAAATAACCATCACCTTTGGCTTTGTCGGTTACAAAACCACTATGGTCTAATGTAAATGTTGTAGAGCCATCTGCTGATTCAGTAGTAACAATTTCTTCAACAGTGAATTCCGTAGTGCTTACCACTGATTTGATAGTAAAAGTTTTATTGTTGTTTGTGGTTCCAGTTACAGTCACAAGATCTCTTATTGCTAATTTTCCGGCCCCGGTTAGTATTGTAGATGTGCTAGATATAGTGTTAGTGCCACCACTAGCAGTAAAACTAATATCCGTACCCGTAATATCTTCTACGTGTGATTTTGCTCCTGATAATGTTGTGCTTGTTTGTGCCATCGTTATATTTATTCTGCCTTGCGCCTCTTGAATCTTGCAGTTTTTGGACCCAAACCATATACTGCGGCTAATTCATTAGGTTCTTGCCCGTCAATAGTTAAAATATTGATGTAGCGAATTTTGTGCGCCTTCCCATTGGTAGATCCTACTTCTTCACAGATGCAATGTTGATCAGCCGTTTTTAATACTTTCAAAAAACTTTTTTTTGGAACAGGGGTCCCCCATAGACTTTTTTCTATTACACTTTCTACTATGGAATCCTTGCCAAATATACTATTTTCTTGTAACTTTTTTATCGCTTCCATTTTTTACCTTTTTATATTTTATTACTTTATCAATCGCCTTTTCTGCCAGCATATATACAGGAGTCAAAAATTTTTCATTACGTACATAGAAATATCCATGATAACAGTGAGGATATTTTCCTATCAAATAATCTAAAAGATATTTGTTTGTGCATAAACAGTTTTGTTGATTTCTATCGATAAATTCAAATAAATTTTCTCTCTGTTGATTTGTTAGATATTTGTGTGCATCTCTTTTCAAATGAATTTGGTATTGGAATATTCCGTGTGGCAAACGGCTACATCCTATGACATTTTTGCCAAGGTTTCCGAACCTAGGATCAACATAGTTCCGATTGAATAGATATTCAGGAAATAAATCACATAGTTTGTCTGCTATTTTCTTGCCAGAATAGAACATGGAGTATTTTTGGTGTATACGAAATTTCATTTCTGACCTATTATCTATTATAAATTTTGCTAATTTCAAAACAGTGGAGTTGAATTCCCAAAAGGTTTTATTCAATTTGATTGTTTCTTGATGTGTGCCATCTAATAATTTTTGTAGGTTTTCGTCTGTAGTAGGATAAAGTATTCCCGCCCATGGCATCTCAAACGTAGTTTTGTAACTGTACTGTGAATAAAAAAGTCTATTATGATGTTTTCGCATTTTTAACTTCTTGTTTAGGTGCAGTCGTAACATCTTTTTTTGCTTTGAAATTAATTTCTAATTTAGTAACTGCGTCGTCGGAAGTTTTCACTTCAACCATACCACCTTCGGTTAGTTCACCAAATAAGATCATTTTAGATAAAGGCTTTTTAATTTCTTCGTCTATTATCCTTGCTAAAGGTCTTGCACCTAACTTGCTATCAAAGCCTTTTTTAACAAGATATTCAACAGCATCATCTGTTGCATTTACTTCTACATCCTTTTCAATGGTCATAGTGTTAAGTTCAAGCAAAAACTTCTTAACAATAGACTTCATTGTTGATTCAGCCAGTTTATCAAATTTTATCACTGCATCTAGCCTGTTTCTAAATTCAGGAGGAAAAAACTTTTTAAGTGCCACATCGTCTTCGCCTATTCTTTCGTGTGAACCAAAACCGATATTATTTCTCTCCATGGCCTCCGCACCAAGGTTAGAAGTCATTATAAGTGTTATGTTTCTACAATCAGCCTTTTTTCCATTTGATCCTGTCACTGTGCCATAATCCATCACCTGTAATAGCATATTAGAAACATCACGATGTGCTTTTTCGACTTCGTCAAATAGCACAACCGCATGGGGATTCTTCTCAACCTCATTTATAAACATACCACCACCCATTGTTGTATCTTCGTAACCTACGTACCCCGGTGGTGATCCTATTAATTTGGCGATAGAATGTTTTTCTTGATACTCTGACATATCAAACCTAAGAAGTTCAACTCCTAAAGTTTTAGCCAATTGTCTTGCTGTCTCAGTTTTACCACATCCTGTAGGGCCAAGAAATAAGAATGATCCAACAGGTTTGTTTAAACTCTTCAATCCTGCTCTTGCCACTAGGATTTTATCAGTAATTGTGTTTATTGCTCTGTCTTGACCAAAAACTTGCAGTTTCATTTTTTCTTCCAATGTTTTAAGATTTGTAGCCTGCTTTTGTGAAAGTTGTTCTATTGAAATTCCGGTCAACTGTGATATTTCATGAATGATTTCGTCATGATCAATTTTTCCATTTTTTGTTCCTTGCAATCTTAACCTTGCACAGGCAACATCTATCACATCGATTGCCTTGTCAGGAAGCCTTTTGTCCGCTATGTATTTGCTGGAATATTCTACAGCGTCCTCACACGCCTCGTCTGTAATTGTGCATTTATGAAACTTTTCATAGTATGTCTTGACGCCTTTAACAATTTTGATTGCGGTTTCGTTAGTTGGTTCTCCAATTTGTAGCCTCTGAAATCTCCTCATCAATGCTCTGTCTTTTTCAAAATATTTCCTGTATTCTTCCCATGTGGTAGAAGCAATAACCTTGATAGTGCCTTTCAAAAGAGCAGGCTTTATCATGTTTGCCATGTCCATGCTGTTTCCACCACCTGTGGCTCCTGCACCAACCATCATGTGTGCTTCGTCTATAAACAAAATACATTTGCCCTTTTGGTCAAGTGCGTTTACAATCAGTTTTAGTCTCTCCTCAAAATCACCTCTAAATTTTGATCCAGCCAATAAAGCATTTACATCAAGGCTCCATACGATATGATCTCTAATGTACTCTGGAACATCCTGTTTATTTTTTGCTATACGTCTAGCAAGTCCTTCCACCACTGCTGTCTTACCAACTCCAGGATCTCCTACAATCAGGACATTGTTTTTATTACGTCTTGCCAATATCTGCTTCAGTTGATTTGTTTCGTCATCTCTTCCAATTACAGGATCAATTTTTTTATCAAAATATTTCTGGTTCAAATTTTCACAGTAACTTTTAAGTATTCTATCTGCTTGATTCGGTCTGAGTTTTTGCTCGGTTACTTGCCCACTGCCACCACCTAATGCCGCTATGCCTTCATCAAGGATGGTCTCAGTGCTAACTAGATCCATTAAATCCTGTTTGTTCACTTTGTGTTTTTTCAAAAAGAATGCACCGTAACTCTTTTTTTCAGCAAATATACTAATCAATATATCTATCGATGTGACATCTTGCCTGCCTTGGAACAATGCTTGTGTGAAGGCTCTGTTCATCAATCTTTCTAATGATGCAGTCTTTCTAGGTGTAATTGGTTCTTTGCTTTTTGTTACAATTTCGGAACACTTGGTATCTAAATAATCTTCCACGTCTTTTATCAGTTGACTTACATTTATTTTGAAATCGGTTAGAGTTGTTCCAATATTTTTGTCTTTGATTAATGCCAGCAACACGTGTTCAATTGTTACGTATTCGTGTTTTCTTTTTTCCGCCTCTTTAAGAGCGTTTTCGAATATGCCTTCGAGGCTTTCGTTTGCTTCTAACATCTCCACTCCAATCTATTTTGCCCGAATTTATAGCATCGAACGTTTCTATATCTCTGTCGTCCCAACAACATTCCTGTTGAATTCCTGCTATCAACCACTCCACATCTTCCTTGCCTATTGGCTTTTTGTAGGATCCCTCTAGTATCTTCCATACCTTACCTTTTCTCTTTACTGTTTTCTTGCCATGTCCCATCGTAGTTTAGACACTCTCTTATTAAATGTAATACCTTCAAGGTGAT
>MDTA01199416.1_pt1 | contig 13320 bp, 11 predicted proteins | sample 811151 | NCBI WGS metagenome assembly MDTA01 (sample SAMN05326648, study PRJNA326480) | marine metagenome | isolation source: seawater | place: Indian Ocean: South | collected 2010 | reverse complement strand
TTTGTATCAATAAGTATATTTATTATCATGGTTCAAATACTCTTGACGAAGTGTTATCAAAAACTGAGGTGCCAAAGATTTTTGATGTTCTCCTGATAGATGTTGACACTATTGATTATCAAATATGGGAATCACTCAGTGAATATAAGCCACTATTAGCAGTTATTGAATTCAATGAAACATATGGTCCATACCTAAAGAGAGTTCACAATACTGAATTTAACCAGTGGGCTGCAAGAAATCATATACTTAATCGAGGTGAAATAAGTGCAGCCAGCTCAATTGCTGGAAGCTCACTACGATCGATCACTGAGCTCTCGAGATCGAAAGGTTACATGTTGCTTACATATACAAGAAACAATGCCTATTTTATAAGAGAAGAGTTATTTCATTTATTTCATTTACAAGAAATTGATTTAACTAGCAATTTCACGCAAATGAGCTTGAACATACCAAATAGGGTTTTATCTTCAAAAGATATATTTAGAAAGCTTTTAAGGTTTGGGTTTCATCAAACCTTTCTTCGACAGAATATTAGAGATCCAAAAATAACCAGAGTAATAAAAAAATGGAGAAATAAATGGAAGAAATAAAAGTCTCAAATATGCATATTGGACAAAGATATCCAGCCTTCATAATCGCTGAAGTTGGGATTAATCATAATGGTTCCATTGAGAATGCAATGAAACTGATAGATGAAGCTCATAAATCTGGTGCTTCTTCAGTTAAGTTTCAAACATACATCACCGAAAAGAGAGTAGAAAGAGATGCACCTATCTTTGATATTTTGAAGCAATGTGAGCTAAGTTTTAAGGAACAGGAAAAATTATTTCAATATGCAAACGAGATAGGCTTAGTAGCCTTTTCTACTCCCTTTGACGATGAGTCAGTTGATTTCTTGAGCGAAATTGATACGCCTCTTCTCAAGATTGCTTCATTTGATATTGTTAATAAGCCGCTTCTAGAAAAGGTTTCAAACTCAAACATACCTGTAATTGTTTCAAGAGGCATGGCAAGTGAAAATGAGCTAGATTTAGCATTTGATCTTTTTAGTCAAAAATCAGTACCTATAGCTATTCTTCATTGTATATCAGCTTATCCAATCCAAAATCTAGAATCTATTAATATGAGTACAATTTCGTATTTAAAAGATAGGTACAAATGCACGACTGGTTTTTCAGATCATACCATCGGATCCGCTGCTTCCATCTGTGCAGTTGCAATGGGAGCCAAGGTCATCGAAAAACATTTCACTCTTGATAAAAATGACGAAGGACCCGATCACATAATGAGTGCAGACCCAAAGGAAATGAAGGAGATGGTTTTAGGAATCAGAGATGTTGAAACCATGATAGGCCAGCCAGTTAACGGACCAATCTCAGAAGAGAAAGATATTCTTCAATATAGAAGGGAAAAGTAATCATATGATGATTGTAGATATCTCTACAAAGGAGCCGTCTCTTAAGCAGAAGGTTTCTCAAGAGATGCTAAGAGTAATCTCTTCTTGGAATAACAACTCTCCAATTATAGATTTTGCTGACACTGAACAGCTCGAGCAGTCTATATTACAGACGAAATCAAGAGTCGTTCTTACTTTATTCGGTTTACCAGTTGATGCTTCAAGATTGCTTAATAAGCTTGGTGTTGTTCAAATTATCATTGGAAGAAATGATGATTTAATTGATTATGCTGATATTTTTATTGATCCATTAGAGCCTAAATCGTTCCAGCATTTTTTTGGAACAGATTTTCTTCCAGTGCATGATTTTTCAGAAGATATTCTCAGCGAAATAAGTGACTATTTTAAAGTCGACAAAAATACATTTTTTCAAAATCTTCATTCTAATAGAGCAAGTGAATCACTGAATGAGATTTTACAAGTATTCAAACTATTGGAGTGGGACAGTAGTTTCTTTGGATTTAACATCGGATATGTCTCATGCAGAAGGCTTACAAAAAATATTGAATCCTATATCAAGGAAAAGAGTAAGGAATTAAGTATTGATATGGTCCAATATAATTGCAATTGTCATGACCAGGTTAGCATCATGACAGCTGAAAATAATGGCTACTCTTTTGTAGACGTAAGGGTTACTTTTGAATTAATGCTCCAAAAGGTAGATACAGATAACAATGAATTAGGATCTGTCACTTTTAGAAAGGGGGAAGAAAAAGATATTGAAAAACTAAAAAAGATTGCAGGTGAAATATATACTTTAAGCAGATATTACTTCGATCAAAATTTTAATCAAAAAAAAGTAAAAGAGTTCTATGAGGGATGGCTTGAGAAGGGAATAAGAGGCCAATATGATGACTATTGTTTCATTATTGAAATAGATAATAGGGCTGTAGCATTTACAACGGTCAAAGAGAATGGTGATGGAACTGCGGATATTGGTATTGTAGGCGTTGATAATAATTACTCTGGGCGGTCAATAGGTACAATTCTCTTGAAGAAAGTCATTGAAGAGCTGAAAAAAAAGAATCTCAGCGTACTGAGGGTTGTAACACAAGGAAGAAACTATCCTGCTCAGAGGCTATATCAAAAATCTGGTTTCATAACTAATCAGATGGAGCTTTGGTACCATAAATGGCTAAATGACCCAGCATGAATAGTAAAACTAATAAGAGAACATTAGTCATAATTCAGGCAAGAATGAATTCAGTAAGATTGCCAGGCAAAGTATTAATGCCGATCAATGAGAGACCAATGTTAGATTACATGGTTGAGAGATTATCATCTGCTTCTGAAATTGATGACTTTGTAATAGCAACAAGTACCGAATCATCTGATGATCCGATTGAGGAATTCTGTAAAGAGAAAAGTTTTAATTACTATAGAGGGAACTTGAATGATGTTCTTGATAGATTTTACTGCGCTTCAAAAACATCAGATGCCAGCATCATAATTAGACTCACTGGCGATTGTCCTTTGGTTGACCCCAATATCATAGACATGATGTTGAGAATTTTTAAAAAAAATAAATATGACTATATTGCAAACACAGCACCTCCTGAAGGAATTACTTTTCCAGAAGGAATGGATGTCGAGATTTTTTCTAAAGCAGCTCTTGAGAAAGCATGGATAGAAGCAAAAAAGCCATCAGAAAGGGAACATGTAACTTTCTATTTTTGGAAAAACAATGATTTATTTTCTATTTTTAGACATGACCTAAGTCAGGATTTATCTAAGTACAGATTAACGGTTGATTATCCAGAGGATTTTGAACTGGTCAAGAAAATCATAGAGCATTTCGGGGAATCAATCTCTAAGACCGATTTATATCAAATAATAGAATTTCTTGAAAATAATCCAGAGTTACTAATCCTTAATAAGGATATCGAATCATTTTCTGGATGGCAGGCTTCATTAGAAGAGGATAAAGCTAAAGGATATCAATAATGAAAAGAGAAATAAAAAATAGCTTAGAAATGCAAAAAAGGGCAAAAAGGAGAGTGCCTGGAGGCACTCAATTATTATCAAAAAGATCCGAAATGTTTGCTCCTAATCAATGGCCAGGATACTTCTCATCTGCAAGTGGTGTTGATGTTTATGATCTTGACGGAAATAGATACCTTGATATGAGCATAATGGGAATAGGCGCTAATGTTCTAGGATATTGCGATCCTGATGTTGATGAGGCAGTGAGAGAATGTATCAGAAAAGGCAACAGCTCATCACTAAACTGTGCTGAAGAGATTCAATTGGCAGATCTTTTGACCGAACTTCATCCTTGGTCATCTATGGTGAGGTACTCCAGGTCAGGCGGTGAAGCTATGGCACTAGCGGTTAGGATAGGAAGAGCATATTCAGAGAGGGATAGAGTTGCATTTTGTGGATATCATGGATGGCATGATTGGTACCTTGCAGCAAATCTAAATTCATCAAGCGAGCTCGAGGACCATCTTTTACCAGGACTGAAACCAAATGGTGTTCCTAAAGGGCTAGAGGGTACTGCACTTGCTTTTAAATATAATGAAATTGACTCCCTAAAAGAATTATTGAACAAATACCCTGGTGAGATTGGAACGATCGTTATGGAACCACTCAGGAGTTCATTTCCAGAGGATGGTTTTTTAGAAGAAATTAGAGATATTGCAAATAAAAATAACATCGTACTCATTTTCGATGAAATTACGGCAGCTTTTAGGATAAATAATGGTGGAGCACATCTTGAGTTTAATATTGAACCAGACATTGCAGTATTTGCAAAAGCTGTGAGCAATGGCTATCCAATGTCAGTTATTCTTGGCACAGAAGAAGTAATGCAAGCTGCTCAATCCACATTTATTAGTAGCACATATTGGACAGAAAGGATTGGACCTACAGCTGCGATAGCAACTATACGAAAGTTCATAGATAAAGATGTAGCAAAACATCTTCATGAAATAGGTACACAAATACAATCTATCTGGAAAGAATCTGCAATAGAAAATGGACTTGATATTCATGTCTCAGGCTTACCTGCATTAAGCCATTTCTCTTTTACTTATCCAGATGGACTAGCCATGATGACGCTATTTGTCCAGCTAATGCTAGATCGAGAGATTTTGGCATCTAATAGATTTTATGCTTCTTATGCACATAGCCAGAAAAATGTAGATGTATATAGTACTGCATGCAATGATGTATTTTCGGAAATAAAAGAAGTAATTGAAAAAGATGAACTTGAAAAAGCTCTTCATGGGCCAATTGCACAGTCAGGTTTTAAGAGGCTGACTTAAAGGATTAAAATTTGAAACACGTAATGTTTAGATTCCTATGAAATTCTTTTTCAAAATTATTTCTACTACACCGCTTTACAAGACGATTATTTTGATGCAGCTTTTGTCAAGCATTCTTACTTTTGTTGGCATACCGCTTCTAGTGCCTATAATTGAATCAGCTCAAGATAGCATCACTAACATTGAGTTACAAAATGAAACGCTCAATTTAGTTATTGATTCGCTTGGAATTGATAAATCATTCAAAAGTATATTGCTATTTGTCTTTCTAGTATTTATTTCTGCAGAAGGCATAAAGATGCTTGCTAACCTTATCGCAGCGAAGTCTAGATTGAAATTAGTTATACAAAGAAGAAATGCAATACTTGAAAATTATCTACATTCAGATTGGAATTATTTAAACAGAGATAAATCAGGTGAAATGAGTGACTCAATTATAAGGCAGGCGGATCTATCAGGTTTTGTCCACTTGAATGCAATAAGGCTAATATCATGGACAATACAGTTTATTACATACTTGGCATTAGCATTAGTTATATCAGTTGATGTAACAGTTTTAGCTTTATCAGTATATTTTTGTATATCGATCCTCAACTATATAAATTCAATTGGATATAAGAGATTATCTGATGAATTTCATAATCTGAGTTTAAATCTTGCCTCATTAGTTTCCGACTTTCAGACCAATAGAAAACAGTACAAGGCAACATCTATTTTTTCTCTTTATAAGCCGATAAATAAAACGGTTAAAGATTCAGCAAACAAATACTTTAAGCTTACTTTACGCGATGAACTTCAAGGTTATTGGATTCATATCCTTGGTTTTGGTTTTTTGGTTACGCTTTTGGCTTTTTTCGAGACTTTTAATCTTGGTTTTTCGGAATTAATTGTTTTAGTGCTTGTTTTCCAAAGATTGTCTCCAGCGTACCAGGGCACACAAAAAGGATACTTAGACTTCAGAAGAGACGTACCTGCTTATAATTTGATGATGAGCAGAATCGATGCAATCATAAAAAACAGAGAGAATAATGGCACTGTTGTGATAGAGCCAAATTGCACTATTGAATTCAAAGACGTGAGTTTTTCTTATGTAAAACATGAGTCAATCTTGAAAAATATTTCGTTCATGATTAATCCTAACGAGACCATAATGATTATTGGAGAATCAGGATCTGGAAAAAGTACAATATTGGATATGATTACTGGTCTTTTGAGGCCATCATCAGGGAACATCTTTTATGATGGTCATGATATATGCTCTGTTGATTTTGAGAATTTCAGAAAGAATATTTCATATGTGGGCCAGGACGTGACTATTCAGGATGGCACAATTCTTGAAAATATTACAATAGGCTCCGATGAGAATATAAATAGAGACCTAATTAATGATGTTCAATCTGTACTTTGCAAAGTTCAACTTAATACATACACAAAAGATAGTAAAAGTGGCATTTATTATAAAGTAGGAGAAAATGGCTCAAACCTTTCAGGCGGTCAGGTTCAAAGATTGTTGCTAGCAAGGGCACTCTTCAGGGAGCCCTCTATCTTGATACTAGACGAAGCAACAAGTAGTTTAGATACCATAACTGATAAGCAGATTAATGAAGTTTTAAAAGATATAAAGGGGGAGTCCACGATTATCCTTGTGACACACAAACTAAATAATCTAGAGCTTGCAGATAAGATAGCTTTTCTTAAGAATGGAGAGCTGTGCGAATATGGAAGCTTAGATGATTTAATGAAAAGTCATGGAGAATTCCGTAAATTTTATGAAACTCAAGAAACACAGATGAAATGAATAAAGATGTAAACAATCATTTCAGTGATGCCAAGGTCTTAATAGTAGGAGGAAGTGGATTTATTGGAAGAAATTTAGTTGAGGGCTTTAAAGAATTAGCAGCACATGTTTATTCAACACATACATTAAATTCGGATTTTAATTTTGATCATCCAAACGTTTCAAATATAAAGCTTGATTTGTCATCAGAATCCAAAACTAGCAAGATTATTAAAGAAACCTCCCCTGACTATGTATTCAATGTCTCCGGATATATTAATCATAGCCCCTTCTTTAAAGAGGGTTTTGATGTGATAAAAAATCATTACATTTCAACATTAAATCTTATTAATGCACTTGGTCAAATAAACATAAAAAGCTACATCCACACCGGATCAAGCGATGAGTATGGGAACCTTAGCTCTCCTCAGTTTGAGAAACTTCAAGAGAATCCAATGACACCATATTCTGCTTCAAAGGTTGCAATCACGCATACTCTCAAAGCTATCACTCATTCAGATAATTTTCCTGCAACTATATTAAAATTATTTATAGTATATGGCCCACATCAGGGGCAAGGAAGATTGATTCCAGATGTGATAAAGACTTTGCTAGAAGGCAATGAAATTCGAGTGTCCTCTGGTGATCAAAAGAGAGATTTTTGTTACATAGGAGATATCATTGATGCATTTAAGCTATCAGCAGTCACAAAGGAGGCAATTGGACAATCAATTAATATTGGTTCTGGAAGTAGTATCCCTGTAGTTGATATTGTGAAGAAGATTGAATCTAAGGTTGGCTCTGGGAAGGTTATTTATGGGGGTAAGAAGATAAGAGATCATGAAAATCTAGATCTTTATCCAGATATCTCTCTTGCAAAAAGAATATTAGAATGGCAACCTTCGACAGATATTGATGAAGGTATTGATCAGACTATTCAATACTATCGAGATAAAATGAAATAAGGGGAAAGCAATTGAAAACAGTGATTTTGTGCGGAGGTCTCGGAACCAGACTTAGTGAAGAGACTGTAGTCAAGCCTAAACCAATGGTTGAAATTGGAGGCATGCCTATTCTTTGGCATATTATGAAGCATTATCATCATCATGGACATAGAGAATTTCTTTTAGCCCTTGGTTATAAAGGAGACTACATCAAAAAATATTTTATGGATTATAAGACCATCAGAAGCGATATTGAGATTGACTTAAAATCCAATAAAAATATCCTTAAAGGTTCTTCAGCAGAAGATTGGAAAATTCTACTTAAGGAAACAGGTAGCCACTCAATGACTGGTGGTCGACTACTTAGGTTAAGGGAATCATTAATTGATGAGGAATCGTTTATGCTGACATATGGAGATGGTGTAAGTGATCTTGATATCTCTAAACTTCTGAAATTTCATAATAGTCATCAAAAAATTGCAACCATTTCTGCTGTTAGGCCGCCAGCTAGATTTGGCACAATGGCTTTTGAAGGTAGCATGGTCAAAGAGTTTAAAGAAAAGCCTCAGGCAGGAGAGGGTTGGATCAACGGAGGCTTTTTTGTATTTAGAAAAGAGATATTCAATTATTTAAAAGATGACTCTACAATTTTAGAGAGAGAACCATTGGAGAGCCTTGCAAAAAATGGAGAGTTAGCGGCATATAAGCACGAAGGATTTTGGCAACCAATGGACACCTTAAGGGATAAAATAAGTCTATATGAATCGTGGGAGTCAGGCACATCAAAGTGGAAAACATGGAATGATGACTAATCATGTTTGATGATTTTTACAAAGGCAAGAAAGTACTGGTTACTGGACACACTGGTTTCAAAGGCTCTTGGTTATCAACATGGCTCATTAACCTTGGGGCAGAGGTTATAGGTTACTCTCTGGATATTCCATCTGAACCATCTCTTTTTGATGATATAAAAATCGCTGAAAAAATTACTGATATTAGGGGTGATGTCAGAGATTTAAATAACTTTAGAAAGGTTCTTAATTATCATAATCCTGAAGTCATCTTTCATTTGGCTGCTCAACCGATAGTAAGGTCATCCTATGATGATCCTGTAGAGACATTTACGACAAATGCAATTGGATCTTTAAATATATTAGAAGCAGTTCGTAATTCTGAATCTGTAAAATCATTAGTTATGATAACCAGTGACAAAGCATATAGGAATGTTGAGTGGATATGGGGATACAAAGAGAATGATCAGCTTGGCGGTGAAGACCCATATAGTTCATCTAAGGGTTGTGCAGAATTAATATTCTATTCTTATACTAATTCTTTTTTTAAGGATAATGAGATACCGATAAAACTTTCAACGGCAAGGGCTGGGAATGTTATTGGTGGAGGTGATTGGGCAAAAGACAGGATCGTGCCTGATATAGTCAGATCCTTTTCAAAGAATGAGATTTTAAGCATACGAGCTCCAAACGCCACTAGACCATGGCAGCATGTTTTGGAGCCTCTTAGTGGATATCTTACACTCGCACAGATGCAGATAAGAAAAGATGAAATAAATCATGAGTCATTCAACTTTGGACCTCGTCAAGATGTCAATCAGAATGTTTTGAGACTTGTAGAAGAATTTTCAAAATATTGGGATTCAGGATCTTGGAAGGTTCATGAGGATAATGTTAAGCCTGAAGCTGGCCTATTAAAGTTGAACTGTGATAAAGCTCAAGCAATGCTTGAATGGAAAGCAATACTGAGTTTTGAGGAAACAATTAAGTTTACTGGTTAATGGTATAAAGCATACTTTGAAGAGGAGGTCGAGCTTTATGATTTCACTGTGAAACAGATTAATGAATATGCACAAAAAGCTAAAGATAAGGGGCTGAAATGGCCAGTGTAAAGAGTCTTAATATCTTGCAAGGGATGTCCATAAAGAATTTAAGCGTGGTTGAGAATGAGAAAGGATCTGTGCTTCATATGTTAAGATCAGATTCAGAAGATTTTAAGACATTTGGTGAGATCTACTTCTCAGAAGTAATACCTAATGCAATCAAAGGTTGGAAGAGGCATGCAAGAACTACTCAGAATTTTGTTGTTCCTGTTGGGAGGATAAAACTAGTTTTATATGATCAAAGGTCAGATTCAGAAACTTCAGAGATGATTTCTGAAATAGAATTTGGTAGAAATGATTACATGATGGTTACTATCCCGCCAGATATTTGGTATGGCTTTAAGGGGCTGAGTAGTGATGTTTCAATAATAGCAAATCTGATTGATTTTCCTCATGATCCAGGAGAATCAGAGTCACTAGACTTATCAGATAAGACAGTACCCTACACTTGGTAAATCTTGCAAGACATTAGCTTCTAATCTTTCTAATTATTGCACTCAACTTTCTCATATTTACTTGATTGGGAAGCAAGAAAGTCAGGAAAAATAAAACAAAGTGCTTCTTAAACTTCATATGCTTTTTAAATATTTTTCTGGCCTTAATTTTTTCTCCATTATTCCAGTAAGACCTTGCAATCTTTTCGTCTATGTTTGCAATAAATACTTTCAGTGATTCTGAATGATTTAAATCTTCTGATGTTATTTTTGCTATTTTCTTTTTCAGTATATTGAGCTCAATAAATGAAGCATCTTTTTCCATAAAAATTGTATTTGTTTTATGTAAAAATCTCTCAGTCACGCATTCATTGGTGTAATTACATTCCCCAACTCTTGAGAGCCTTAATATAAAATCTCTATCACACTCCAGTGTTAATTCATGATCATATTTTTTCTCAAGTTTAGATAATGAATCCTTTCTAATGGATATTGAAGACGTAGGTATGAAGTCATATTTCAAAAGATCATCAAATATTTGCCCTCTTGCTGGCTTGCTGTAATTAAAAAGAGGAAATGAGTTACCATCATCATCAGTTATTAATGTATTGGTATAGACAAAATCAATAGAATCAGTGAAGAGTGATTTTTGTATTTCAAGCTTATTCTCATGCCAAAGATCGTCAACATCAAGGTATGCAATGAACCTCCCTTCTGAATTATTTAAAGCCAAATCTCTTGCTTTTCCAAGTGAATGAGTTTTATTAGATTTAAAGTATTTTATTTTTGATCCATAGGATTTTGCAATCTCAGCACTTGAATCATGACTGTTGTTGTCGAAAAAAATTATTTCCCAATCATCATATGTTTGATTGAAGATTGAATCTAACGATCTTTTGAGGAATTGCTCGCCATTAAGACAGTTGACTATTATGCTAAACTCAGGCAATTTGTTATTGATCCCTTAATGAATTATCTTCTTTTAATCAATGAAAGAAAAACATATTTATATTGTAACAGATAGAGTCGATTCTGATTCCCTAGAAAGAAGCATTAATTCTCTAACACGAGAGACTATCTTAACATTCACTCCTGACGCTTTCTATGTCCTTAAACATACTGATAATAATATTATTCGTTCTAACGAATTACTTACTAATGAAAAGCATGAACTAGCTGCTAAGACTATAATGGAACAAGAGTCCAAACTGATCAATGAGATTCAGATGTCAGACTCTCTGAGTCTGATTACAAAAGAAATATTGATCAATCAAATTCATGCCGTACTAAGTGTCTACTACATGATCACTTTCACGATTCCTAAAGCTCCTCTTTATAAAGTTTTTTCCAATGGCAAGTTTTTGGACTTTAAAGATAAAAAGGAAGCATGTTTGTGTTTACTTAACAAGATATCTCTGGGCCACCCATTTTCTATGAGAACAAAAAAAGCTTGGTTTCCAGGACTTATTAATAAATTAAATCAAATTTCATCTCGGATTTTGTCAAAGAAGCATATATATGTTTTTTCAACCTTTGTGTATGGCACACCATGGGTTTCAAAAGAAATCTTGAAAGCTGATCAAAAAGCAAGTTTTGTTAGCTTTGTTTCAACAAAGGGTACTAGAGTGGATTTATTAAGGGCCCTTGGCACCTTGTTTTCAGTTTTATTGGGTATGAGATATATAAAGTTTGTTATCCCTCACTCAACTTATTCAACCTCCAGTGAACTTAGTCAGATAATCAATAATTTAGAGGACAAGGATGCCTTAAGTGGATTGATGTGTTTTGAAGATTCAATAATGAAACGAATTTCACTAGCTAATAGCTCATCCGAACAAATTTCATTGTTAGTAGGATATCTTAACCCCTTTTGTATGATTGCTCATGAGATGAGATCACCAATGATAATGGCTTCAGCATTCGCCATGAAGGAAAACAAGGTACCAGTTTACATTGCCAGTCATGGAACCCATCTTTCATCTGACAATTTGATAACTGATATAGAGCAGAAGTCTTTATCTAGAGGAATTCTCACCAGTTCCATCGCTGATTATACAATTGTCCAGTCTGCTATGTCTAAAGATGCGATGATAAATCACTATCCAGAGCATAAGATATTGGAATTTGAGCAAATAAATTGGGGATTTCCTAATGATCAGAAACATGTATCAAATGATAAGAACATTAAATTTCTTCATGCAAGCACATACAAAGGAATGGGTTCACTTAGGCCTTGGATTTTTGAAACATCTGATGAATTCCACAAATCTTTGTCTGAATTAATTCAAGTTTTCAATAGAATTGATAACGCTGAACTATTAATTAGACATAGAGAAATTGGTGAAATGTCAATCAAAACATACGAGGATCTAATTGATATGGAAAATCAGAATATTCTCATAAAGACCGATTTGGATAACACCTTTTTGGAAGATCTTGATGAAGCTGATGTTGTTATCGCAAATTTTTCAACAACAATTGAGGAAGCATTTACTAGAGGAAAGTTTGCAATTTTATGGGGGGAGGGAAACAGATATAGTCATGAGAATACTCCATTTATTCCTCAAGACCTTGTTTTTTCAGCATATTCAACTGAAGATCTGTACAATATCGTAAATTTATTAATAAAAGAGATTCAGAAAAAGAAACCTAAAGAAATAAGTCAAAATTTTGATTTGAAAGATAGTCAGAAAGAATTCATAAATAGAATAACCTCAAGAGAGCAATAATGAACCTAGATAAAAAAAATGTTCCATACATACTAGACTGTACCTTTAGGGATGGAGGATATTACAATCAGTGGGACTTTGATGACGAATTGGTTGAGAAGTATCTTCGTCTTCTTGCACTTTCAGGAATTGATATAATCGAGATTGGCTATAGGTTCTTTAAATCAAAGGATTATTGCGGACCATTTGGATTTTGTTCTGAGGAATTTTTAGATGGATTAAATATTGATCCAAAAATTTCAGTAGCTGTAATGTTTAATGCTAGTGAAGTTCTAGATTCTAATGAGCAGTTAGATCGCTTTAAAGAAAGCTTCATTGAAGCAAAAAAATCAAGGGTGGATATTGTCAGAGTTGCAACCTATATGCATGATGCTAGCAAGACAGAACCTCTTGTTAGCTATTTAAAGAGTCAAGGCTATATAGTTTGTATTAATTTGATGAAAATTAGCGAAAGCAGTGAGGCAGAAATTGAGAATACTGTAAAGCAGATAAATCAATGGGAAACTCCAGCTGATGTTCTTTATATTGCAGACTCATTTGGAAATCTAGATACTGAAAAGACAGGAAAATTAATTGATCTTGCGTCAACTTTTTGGGATGGCGATATTGGGTTTCATGCCCATAATAATCAAGGTAAAGCTCTTACAAACACTATTGCTGCAATGAAAAAGAATGCAACTTGGCTTGATTCAACGATTCTAGGCATGGGAAGAGGCGCTGGTAATGCATCAACTGAATCTCTTATGATGGAGTTAAATCAAGATACTACTGATGATAATCCCAGATATGATTCAAAGGCAATATTTCCGCTAGTAGT
>MDTA01064742.1_pt1 | contig 13320 bp, 5 predicted proteins | sample 811151 | NCBI WGS metagenome assembly MDTA01 (sample SAMN05326648, study PRJNA326480) | marine metagenome | isolation source: seawater | place: Indian Ocean: South | collected 2010 | reverse complement strand
TTCTCTCTCTCCTTTGCATCACGCGGTGAATATGAACGTCGAGTTGGCATCCGGCGCCAGCATCTTTTTCGCCCTCGCGCTGCCGCACACCCGCTCCAGCCTTAACGCGTCCAACCTGCTAAACACCGCCGTGGCGCTCGGCGCGCTCGCCGTCGACGCCGACGACCGTCCGTCCCCGTCCCCCAGGAACCCCAGCATCTCCGCGTAGAAACCCGCGTGATCCGGCAGGGAGTAGAAGTGAACCTCCCGGACGCCGCGGATCCTTCGGCGAAAGTAAAAATGCGCGCGTTCGGTGACGAGCAGCACGCGCTTGCGACCGTCGGCGAAGATGGACCTCGCCCTGGCGGCGTCCCTCGGGTCGGTGTACTCGGAGGTGACCGCGAAGGAGACGTCCTCGGCGGTGAGCAGGTTACGGACCCGCACAAAGTCGAGGTAATCGCGGATGAAAATCAGCGCACCCGGAGCGGGGTTCTCTCGCAGCCGCGGCAGCACCCGCCTGGTGAAGTGTTTGAACCGCACATCGTCCGAGTCGGCGATGGACGCGGCGTCCGGAAGCCTCTCGAACTGTTGCCGGAGCCCTCCCGCGTTTCGCACGGCCCTCGCGGCCCAGCCGAGCACCCCGGGAAAGGACTCCTTCCAACGAACCCTCCCCGCGAGGTTAGCGCACTCGTTCCTCACCAGCGCGTTGATCTCGGCGCACGGAAACGACGAGAGCACGATCGTCTGCCGAAGGTTTCTCGCCAAGCCGTTGAGGTGGGATTCGTGCACGCGCATGATGTCCACGCCGTGCTGGTCCTTCGGCAGCTGGTTGCAAGACGAGAAGAGCGTGAGCACGTGCTGCCAGTTTTGCATCGCGAGGACGTCCGCGTTGTCCACGACGAGCAGCTCGATCGACGCGAGAAAGTCGGCGGCGGACTTGCCGGATTCCTGGAGCTTCGTCACCAGCCCGAGGGGCGAGCAGACGAGGATGTCGGATCCGAAAAAGTCGACGTACAGTCGGACGGACGCCTTGGTGACCTTGATCCCGAGCCTGAAGTGGTCGTCGGTGTTACCGCGGAAGAGTCGCTTGTGGTCGTCGGGGATCCACTGCCCGCCGCCGCGACGCCGCTTGGCGCCGCCCGATTGGCCCGATTGGTCCACGTCGTCCGGCTCGACGTCGGAATCCCCGTCGCCGAAATCCTCGGCGAATCGATCGAGCTTGTTCACCGCGTCCGCCCGTCCCTGAGCGGCGGGACACATCTGCAGCAGCCGTCTCACGACCCTCCCGGCTACGTTTCGCATTGGCACCAAGATGAGCACCGTCGGTCGAACGAAACCCTGGTCCCGGGGCAGGTCATCCTCGACCATGACCCTCGTCGCCTTCTTTCCCTTGCGCTTTGCGATGGTGGCTGCCTTTTTCGACTCCCACGCCGCCTTCTTCGCCTCAGCCTTGACCGTCTTTCCGTCCTTCCCCTCGGCTCGCGCCTTGGCCTCAGCCGCCGCCGCCGCCTCCCGCTCCGCATTCTTCGCGATGTCCATCTCGATTTCCTTAGCCTTGGATCGCTTCAGCAACGATTCGTTGTTCTTGGTGATTCGCGTGCGCGTTCGCATCACGTGGTTGACGACGTGGAGGAGGTACGCGTCCATCACGTCGTCGCCGCCGCCGCCCGATCCATCGGGACCCACGGGTTCCTTCAGAGCGCTCCCCGGAGGTTTCCGGGCCGTGTACACGACGTCTCTGTAGCCGTCCATCAACGCGAACAACTCGCACTGGAGCGTCGACTTGAACGATGCCGTCTCCGCCGCCGCGATCGCCCGCGCGCGTCGCGCCTTGGCCTCCTCGTCCTTCACGCCCTTGCTCTCTCCTTTGCCCCCGGGGGTTTTTTCTCGTTTAAACCTCTTGTTCAGCGCCGCCGCGCCCGCGGGGTCGTACAACGCGTTCCAGCGCTCTTTGAGCTTGGCGGGGAGGCCGACGGGCGCGCGCGGCGGCGGTGCGTTGATCACCGGCGCGACCCGGTCCCTCGCATCCTCCAGCGCCGTCTTATCAGCCTCCCATCGCCCGGCTCCCGCGTCGTCCTTCTTCTTCTCGCCGTCGCCGCCCCCCGTCACGGGTTTAAACCTCGGCGCCGTCAGCGCGACGGCGTCCGCGGCGTCCTGCGTGACAGTCCTTCGGAGGTGCATCGCGAGGCTGTGGTCCGCGCCGGGAGCGGCGACGCTCGATCGCGTCGCGCCGGAAGCGGCGACTTCGCCTCCGTCGACTTTGTCGTCGTCGCGAAAATCGTCCGAGTCATCGTCCGTCGCGACCTCGTCCTCCTCGTCGCCCTCCTCCGCCGGCGCCTCGTCGTCGGAGGTTGGGTCCGCGTTCGGGATCCCGTCGGAGTCTTCCTCTTCTTCCGCTTCCTCGTCGTCGCCGTCGTCGTCGTCGGATTGAGATCCATCCTCGTCTTCGGAGCCCTCGACGTGTTCCTCCATCGCCACGGGGTTACCGTGCTCGTCGACGATCCCCTCGATCTCGCCCTCCTCCTCCTCCTCCTCCTCGTCGTCCGTGTCGTTGTCGTCCATGTCGTCCGAGCCGCCGGCGACGGCGCCGTCATCGTCGCCTTCGCCGTCCGAGGCTTTCCCGCCGTCGTCGTCGCCGTCGGAAGATTCGTCCGAGCTGGTGCCGGCGTCCATGTCCCCATCGGCGCGGAGCGACGCCATCAGAGCCTCGAAGGGATCGCGCGCGCCCAGCCTGGCGACGGGGTCCGAGTCGGACGCATCGTCGTCCGCGGCGGCGGCGGCGGCGGGCGCGGAGGCGGTCCCCGGGGCGCCCAGCTCGTGCGCGACCGGCGCGTCTTTATCGGAACCGCCGCCGCCGCCCCGGCCGCCCCTGCCACCGCCGCCTGCGAAACCGCCGCCCCTGCCGCGCCCGCGCCCACCAGCCTTCCACTTCCACGCCCTTCCGCCGACGAGGCCCTCCTTCCACGCCTGTGCGCGCGAGAGCGTCTTCCTCTCCTCCCGGCGCTTCTCGTTCGCCGGCATCGCGCCCTCCGGTGACAGAGCGGCCGCGGGCTCGCTGCCAAATGGCGCCACTTCGTTTCGGCAGCAACTCATCATCCGGACTGCCGGAGGATGCGGAGGAAACATCTCTTGAGCTAGGGATCGGGTGGCGCGGCGAGTCCACTGTGAGCCTCGCCGTCCGCGCGGAGGCACGCCACCGCCCCGTCCGTCGATGCCCGTGGTCGGTTTACTCGCCACGCGCGCGTGCGCCATCGGCGCCGCCGCGTCCATCGCCCGCCGCGGCGCTCTGGTTCGCGCCGCGCGGGCGCCCGTCATCCATCATCGCCAGGCTCGCGCGGGGTGTCTGTCCACTCGCGCGGAGGTGGACCAGACCCTTAACCCGCGCGTCGCCGCGCTGCGGCCGTCGAAGACCATGGCGCTGACGGACAAGGCGCGGGAGATGAAGGAGAGCGGGTTACCCGTCATCGGTCTCGCCGCGGGGGAGCCCGACTTCGACACCCCAGCCGAGATCGTGCGCGCGGGGTGCGACGCGATAAAAAACGGGCACACGCGGTACTCGCCCAACACCGGCACCGCCGCCCTGCGCAAGGCGGTGTGCGCGAAGCTCGAGGAGGAGAACGGGTTGGAGTACTCCCCTTCCGAGATTGTGCTCAGCAACGGGTGAGAGCGGCGCGAACTCCCGCGACGACCGACGCGTTCCCGCGCCCCAACCGTCCTCCCGACGCGACGCTAACCTCTCGTTTACTTCCCTTATTATCCGTCGCAGCGCCAAGCAGTCGGTGGCGCAGGGCGTGATCGCCACGTGCGGCCCCGGCGACGAGGTCATCGTCCCCGCCCCGTACTGGGTCTCCTACCCCGAGATGTGCCGCCTCGCGGGAGCCGAGCCCGTCGTCGTCACCACGACCGCCGACGAGGGCTTCCTGCTCACCGCCGACAAGCTCCGGGCGACGCTGAATGACAACTCGCGGCTTCTCATCCTGTGCTCCCCTTCCAACCCGTCGGGCGCGGTGTACACGAAGGAGGCGCTGGAGGCCATCGCGGACGTCGTCAGGTCGCACCCGAGGCTCCTCGTCCTCGCCGACGAGATCTACGAGCACATCATCTACGAGCCCGCGAAGCACTTCTCCTTCGCCGCGATTCCCGGCATGCGAGAGCGAACGCTCACCGTCAACGGATTCTCCAAGGCTTTCGCCATGACCGGCTGGCGCCTCGGATACCTCGCCGCGCCGCAGCACTTCGCCACCGCGACCGCCAAGATCCAGGGCCAGACCACGTCCGGACCGTCCTCCATCTCCCAGGAGGCGGCGATGGCGGCGCTCGGACTCGGGAAGTTCGGCGGCGCCCCCGTGGCGACGATGCGCGACGCGTTTCGGAAGCGTCGAGATTACGTGTGCGGTCGGCTGTCGAAGATCGAGGGCGTGAAGCTCGCGTCGCCGCAGGGCGCGTTCTACGTCTTCCCCGACGTCTCCGGCCTCGTCGGCGACGGGTGCGCCGCGGAGGGGTTCGGACCGGTCGCCGACGCCGACGCCCTGTGCGAGTACCTGCTGGAGAAGGCACAGGTGGCGCTGGTGCCGGGGAGCGCGTTTGGTAACCCGGAGTGCCTTCGGATCTCGTACGCGGCGAGCGACGAGACGCTGAGGGAGGCGCTGGACAGGATCGAGAAGGCGCTGGCGCCCGAGGTGTACGTCCGCGGATAGGATTTTGAGCGAGATGCGTAGCTTTCATCGTCGGTGGGGTGGGTCGTAACTCGGGCGTAGACGGGGTTTGGTCGATTGTCCGTCCGTTTCTGTGGGCGTTTCCGATGCGAGACAAAATCACTGCCGGCGACGGACAAAACTCACGTGCCGGAGCCTCGGAACTTTCTTTCGTCGCGTCGTCCGCGCACCCGTCTGGGTTCGGCGCGAGCCCTTTTCACACGCGTCGGCGCGCGATCGGCGCCCGATATCGAGTCGCGTGTGCTTTCGTGTGCACGCGGGCGTTTGAACGACGCGAGGACCCGCGCGGAAGGTCCCGAGCTCGCCGAGTCAAACCATCGGCGGTTCGTTAACGGATTGTGCCCAATTCAGTCGGCGGGCACGTCAGTAGTATTCCTAAATAATTGTCGTCTGGTGACGACGCCGGGGTCCCCTCAGTTCGCCGCCTTCGAGGCCAAGCTCGGCGGGGTCCGACCCGGTCGCAAGGCTGACGTTTCCGTTCTTGAACCGCCCGTCGCTGGCGCCGGAGGCGAAGCGGGCGACGACCGAGGATTCGACGCGCGACGACCCCGACCCGGACCCGGACGGGAATCTGGCTTGGGCGAGAGCCATCGCCAAGGCTGACGCTCTCGTCGCGCTCTCCCACGAGGTACGCGCGTCGGCGGAGAAGCGGTCCAGGTTCAAGCAGGCCGCGGGCGCGTACGCGGACCCGCGAAGTCGCGCGTCGAGGACCACGCACGAGCGCGAGCGCGCCGCGGAGGGCGTGGCGAAGGAGATGGGAGTGGAGGTGCCCGTCGCCGCGCAGACGACCCCGGCGGAGCCCGTCGAGGAAACCGCGTCGACGCCCGCACCCAGGTCCACCGCGAAGCACACCGCGAAGACCGGGACGCTCGGTAAGTCCGCGTCGTTTAAGAGCGACGGATCCGACGCCTCCGTCGGGGATTCCGCCGGCGGCACAGCTGGCGGCGGCGGCACAGCTGGCGGCCGGCGAAGTTTGCGCAAGCCGCCGGCCAACCTCAAGCCGCAGAAGCGCGGCGACGTGCTGGATATGTGGGACGAGAAGGGCAACATCCGCGTCGCCAAGGCGCTGACGGATACCACCGAACCCTCGGAGGTGGACCCGTCCTCGACGGAGGTGTCCATCACGCCAGATCAGTACAGACTCCTCTACCTCATCTCGCGCTTGCAATCGGTGTCGTTTGAAGCTCCGAAGAAAGTGGGGTCGATCGAGCTGACCCGCAACGAAATCTCGAGCGGCGGGGGCAGCCCGTCGCGGACGTCCTCGGCGGACTCGCTCGATCGACTCCAGTCGCTCGCCGCTCGCGTACGCGAGGAGAGTGAGGGCGGGGGCGGTGAGGAGGGCAAATCTGAACTAAAAGCCCATACAAACGTTCGGAAGCCGGGCGGCATCCTGGGCAACGGCGGCGGCAGGGTGGCACCCGCGCCCGATCACGACATCGAGCGATCGAGCAGTCACGGGTCGAGCGCCGGGAAGACGGTGACGATACGCGACGAGTCACCGAGCGACTCCTCGAGGGAACCGGCGGCGACGTCGGGCGACGAGAACGAGGGATCGAAGAAGCCGCACAGGCAGTTGTCCGCGACTTCGTCGCTCTGGAAGAAGGCGGTGGGCAGCGTGGTGAAAACCATGAAGCTGCGACACACGCTCTCGCGCAGCTTTCAGCACGTGCCGAGCACCATGCGCGAGCTGCAGGACAAGGCTAGCACGCGCTGGGTGCACAGGACGCCGTTGCTGGTGTACATTTACGAGGGCATCCTGCTCGAAATCTTTGAGACGTACGACTTTTACCCCGGCTCGGAGATTTCCGGCGTGTGCAAGGGCGTGCTGAACATGAACGTGTCGACGGAGGCGATAGATGACCTCTCGGATCTGCAGGAGATGGGCTTGGTGCTGCGGCTGAAGCTGGGAACCAAGGACCACTTCACGACGACATCCTACCAGGTGATGCCCGCGGGGGTAGCCGCGTTGAAGTCAATGTCGCAGCGGGATAAGAACGACGTCGATCGATTCTTGGTTCACAGCGTCCGCGTGGAAACGCCGCAATTGCTTCGCGCGACGCACTACGACCCCCACGACTACGCGTGGTGGGGTACTGACAACGACGACGACGACGACCTCCGCGAGATTTTCGGCGATAAACCCGAGTTTACCCCTTTCGAGATTTCCTTTGACGCCGTCACCGGCGAGTTCAACCTCCTGGACGCCGAGGGAAACGAACGGGTGAGCACGGTGACGGAGTTTGAGGACGTGTCCTACGTGTGCTCCCCTTACTTACCCTCGTGCGTCAGGCCGAAGGAGGGGCGTCACTCGACGAACAGGCAGTTTAGCGATTTCTCGTCTCTCGCGCACCTGGCCGCGGAGGGGACCCACACCATGCGCGACGCTGACATTCGTCACCACGTCTTCCTGAACAACATCACCCTGCTGTCGTCCCAGTACCTGGTCAACGGACCGAACGAGGTGAACTCGCTGAACGAGAAGCTGTCGCTGCACGCGAGTCGCGTGGAGATGCGCAAGGGCCAGGCTGGTTTGGTATCCGCGCAAGTCGATCACTCGCCGGCGTCGACGGTGTTTGACGTCGCGATGTCGGGAATGTGCGCCATCTTTCCGATGGACTACGTGCGGTCCACCATGGCCAACTTCGAATCGAAGGTGTACCTGCCCGAAGATCCCGGCGTGGTGCAGCTGGAAAACTTTGGCATTCACCTCCACTCCAACGGCGAGGTGATTTTTGGCGTCAAGGTGGAGAGCGTCATGAACAACGTTCGGGACAACATTCCGATTGACTTGATCGCTCGAATCGTTTTCGACCTGCACGAGGACTCTGCCAGCACGCTGAGCTCCATATCGAGCTCGCACCAGCGTCTACTCATGGCCAGTCTGAGGGGCACGCAGTACGTCAACGAGGTCCGCGATGAGAACCAGGGCAGCTCCCGCAAGCGCAACAGGCTGGACATCGGCGCGAGCCGCAACAGGAAACGCGTGGAGCTCACCGGAAGCAGCGCCCTCGACAACGTGATCGATAACCTAACCGCCGTGGGTTCGAAAGTTTCCGGCGTGGCGGCGTCCATCGCGTCCGTACCGAGGCAGGTGCGGGATCAGGTCATGAGCGGGCTGGTGCAAAAGAAAGCTTCCGGCGAGGCTCGTGGCGACGCGCGTGGGAACCCCAGGTCCCTGCGTCGCGCCGTCACCCCGTCGCAGCTCGCTCGGAGCTCGATGTCCCCGGTCATTAGAGACTCGAGCATTAAAAACCCGGCGCTGACGCGCCAAAAATCCGCCGTGTACGACAGCGACGACGACGGCTCCAGCGTCTTCGACTCGGACGAAGACGACGAGTTGATGAGGACGCAGCAGCTGGTGAAGGCAGCGAGCGAACAGCACGCCTTCACCGCCTCCAAGTACGCTTTCAACATGTTCACCGCCTTCTTCTGCGATTCAATCACGCCCAGCGTCTCCGCCAAGGAGTTGATGGACGGCGAGGATTTCGAGAACGACATCATACAGATTATCGGTCGAATCACCTCGGGCGCGGATCTGCCCGGCGGGGGAATCGTACTGAGCGGCGAGAAGGGGCTGATCGTGTCCGGGCCGGCGGGGAGGAAGTTCGAGCAGCTCATCGTGGTGCACTGCTCGGTGATGGCTCGTCGCATCTTTGTCAGCGAGTTTTTCCACCGACTCTTCGAGATGGAATCGGAGATCGACGCCATTCAGGTGGCGATCAGCGCGCACATAGGCAAGCCCTCGCAGCTCTCGGACATTCGCAGGCGGGTGATGGAGGCGTGCAAGCAGGCCAGCTTGTTGGACTCGCTGCTGACGCAGTGCCGGAGCTCTTCCAGCGACTTGCCGGATATTTCCCAGAAAACCATAGATAAGGGGAAATCCGATCCGGCGTACGACGTGCTGCTCGAAACGCTCAACACGCAGGACTACAGGGAAGAGCTGGTGTTGCGTTTGAAGGATTTGGAGTCGTTGCTGCAATGCGCTCGGCTGGGGCTGGACTCACTGAGGGAAAACACGGATGTGATATCTGAGATGCAGATGTTCAAACTGCAGGAGAGCCTGCAGTCTAACACCCGCAACCTCGAGTCGCTATTCCGGTCCAACGAGAGCGCCAGCAGCAGCCTGCAGATCATGCAGCTCGTCATCGGAGGTTCGCTCGGATTCGCGATCCTCGACAGGATGACTGGCGAGTGGTCCGCCCTGGACACGCCTTGGGGGCAGACGTTTTGGAAATATTTTGTCGACCCCGCCGGCGTTTGGTTCGTGGTCTCGATGACCGTGTTTGTCGTCATCGTCGTCGGTCTGCACATCACCATGAAGGCCATGATCAAGCAGGCGTCCGCGGACATGTGCCTGCGTTACTCCCTGCACGTTCGCGTCAACTTGCACGCGCTTCGACAGTACCTCAAGGCCCGCGTCTTGTTCAGCGAAGAGGCTGAGACGGACGTCGAGGGGAACAACATGTACAAGGTATCCTGGGACGAGAACAAGGTGGCGTACGGCGGTTCGTCCCTGAGGGTCAGCATATCCGTCGACCAAGGCCACGCCCGGCTGTGCACGGTGACGTTGCAGTACAATCGCAGGGAGGGTTCGCTGTCGGTGCCCGACGTGCAGGATAAGTTTTTGCGCGAGCTCGTCGACGCGAGGGTCATCGTCGACGAATCAGAACTCGGGGATTTGATCCGACCGGAGGCGCACACCCTGGAGGAGCGCGTGCGCATGGCGATAGACGAGCAGCGGAGCAAAGACAGGGCGAGGAAGCTGCGAAAGCGGGGGGAGGACCGGCAGGCGGTGCGAATCATCGAGCGACGCGCGATCAAGGCGAGCAGGTGACGCGACGACGGGAGCGACGGGATCATAGTCCGACGCCAAGAGAGTGCTACATCGTCGTGTAATGTAATCATAAAATACGGGTTCTACTAGAAGCGAACGGCGTCGCCATCACGCCGTGAGGGCGGCAGCCTGCGCGGGCTGCTGCAGCTGCGCGCGCAGCTCGCGGAGCGCCTGTTCTTTCACCAGCCGCCGCGTCTCCGCCTCCTCGGCGGCTCTTCTGGCAGCCCTCGCCGCGCGCTTTGCGTCCTTCGCCTCGCGCCTCGCCGCCTTCGCCGTGGCCCTCCGCGCCGCCTTCTCCGCCGCGGCGGTCGCCTTCAACGCGACGAACGCCCGCTTCATCGCGGCTCTCTTCCCGTGCGCCGCCGCGGCGCGTTTCGACACCCTCCTCTTCGCCTCCGCCGACGTCGCGCCCGAGCCGAAGGTACCGAAGCTCCCCCCGTCGGTACCGATGCTCCCGTTGAAACTCGCCCGCGGCCCGAATCCGCCGAAGACGGTGCCCAACGGCGGCGCCTGCGCCTGCTGCTGACCAGCCCAGCCCAGCATCGTCGCCTGCATCTGCGCGAACGCCTGGTACTGCTGGAACTGCTGAAACTGCTGGTACATCATCGCCATCTGCTGCTGCTGCTGCTGCTGCTGCTGCTGCTGGAGCGCCGAGGAGGTATCCGCGGGGTTCGTCGGCGAGCCGCCGATCGCGTTGGACCCCGAGGGGCTGCGACCACCGGGTACGCCGGGGGAACCGCCCGCGACGGAGCCCGCGACGGAGCCCAACATCGGCGGCGCCGTCGGCATCATCATCGGATTCATCATCATCGGATAGCTCGGACCCGACGCGTAGCTCATCGCGGGCGGCGTTCCCGGGTGCCCCGTCGTCGCAGGGCTGGGGTTGAACGCATCGAACGCCTCGTCGTCTTCGGACGCGTCGGAGTCGGAGTCCGAGTCGGAGTCGGACGTCGAGCCGGAGTCGGACGCCGAGCCGGAGTCGGACGCCGAGCCGGGCTCGTAATCGGAGTCCTCCTCCGAATCGTCGTCAAACTCCGAGTCCGTCGCCGCTTCTTTACCGCGTCCCAGCGCGTCGAGGTCAACCTCCAGCCCGCTCTCCCCGAAGATGGCCGCCGCGAGCTCGAGCTTGCGCGCGTCCTCGGGCGCGAGCGGCGGCGGCGCCGCCGGCGGCGGCGGCGTCTCCCGCGGCGGCTCGTCGTCGTGGGGCGGCGTGCCCGGTGACCCGCCCTCGGCGTCGGAAAGGATCCTTCCGACCGATTTGTCCGATTGATGACGATTCGCCCTCTCGGATCCGTCGCCGTCGACGCCGTCGAACGGCCCGGGCGTCCACCGCGCCATCGTCTTCCCGAGCGTCGCCTCGGGGGTGGGAAGCAATCCGCGGATCAGATCGCGGCCGACTCGAGTCGCCTCCTCGAAAACCTCGTCTTGGACGTCGACGTCCTTTGCGTCGTCCCGCGGCGACGGCGGCGGGAGAACCTCGCCCTCGAGCAGCGCCTCGCCGCGGATGCTCCCGGGATCCATCGGGGACTTGACGAGCCACTGGGAGTTATCCTCCCTGCCGTGAGATGTCCTGTGTTCGCCCGGGGTGTGGGTGTTCGCGCCCGCGAGGGCGTCCATCGACTCGTCCGCGTGGGGCGTCTCGCCGATGGATTCGTCGTCGACGATTGCGTTTTCGAGCTCGGCGAGCGTCTCCGCGGGGGCGATATCGACCGGCGCGGGGGGCGCGATATCGACCGTCACGGGCGCATCGACGGAAGCGATATCAACCGGCACGCGGCGAACGACGCGGACGACGCGGCCGCCGAGACGCGCGAGGGACACCGCGGCTTTCGCGGCGACGCGCGCGGCGGGATGTTCGCGAATCGCTCGCGGGTCGACGTGACGCTCGAGATGCCCGTACAACTTGGCCGCGGCTGTACCGACCGCGGCGCAGAGGAAGAGGGGCAGCGCGGCGCCCGCGGGGGCGGGACGCGCGCCGCGGCCTCGGACGCGCGCGCGGCGCGCGAATCGGCCGTCTTCTCGGTCGGATCCTCGGGCGGTCTTCTGTTCGTACGCGACGAGGGAGGGATGCGGAAACTGCGTCGGGTCCGCGTCGCTGAATCCCACGACGCGGCGGTCGGCGGTGAAGGTGGCCGCGCGGCTCGGGTCGTTGGACGGGGAGCCGAAATCGTCCGGGGTGGAGTCGAACGGCGGCGCGGGGGGCGCCGCGACCGCCGCGACCGGGGACGAAGCGGGCGTCGACGAGGATTCCCTCTCGCCCGCGGCGATCCCGGGGAACGCGAAACCCGCGGGGGGCACGTCGCCGGCGGTCATCGGCCGGTCCTCGGGGGCGACGACCTTGATCCCGAGCCTGTGCTCGTTGAGGAAGTCGAAGGACGACGACAGCGCGGAACCCGGGTCCAGGCCCGTCGCCCTCGCGCGCTTGAGGCTCGAGGTGAGATCCGAGCGAGACGACGCCCCGGAACGGAGGGCGTCGTCGTCCGCTGACCGCGGGGCGGCGTCCTCGACCGCGACCGCATCAGGATTGCCCATCGCGGGTGAGATGTCGTTAACGGGCGGGAACGGGTGGTGACTCGCGCGCGCTCGACGCGGGGTGTCGAGCGAGGCGCGGCGCCGTGTGACCTCGGCGCGTCCCAGGGAAACCGTTTCCCGTGTCCACTCGCCAACGGTCTGCGATTCGCGCGTTTGAATTTCACCCTCGATTTCCAGTCTCTTTTTCATGGACTTCTCAAAAAACTTCTCACCCGAACAGCGAGCTGAAGAACCCGCCCACCGGCCCCTTCGTCAGCTCCTCGCGCGCAGCCTCCAACCTTCCCACCGCGAGACCCAGCCTCCGCTTAACCTCGGCGTCCGTCTCCGTGAGACCCGCCTCGGAAGAAGAAGAAGTCTCCGACCCGAAAGGAGTCTCTGGAGACCCCGAACCCCGCACTACACCCTCGAAAGCCGTCCGAAGCGACTTCACAAGCGCGGCGCCGTCTTCGCCGCCGACGACGGACTCCGCCACGTTCCTCCAAACCTCGCACTCGTCCCCGCCGCGCCTCCATCGCGCCAAGCCCGCCTCGGCGAGTCTCGCGCACGCCTCCGCCGCGTTCGCCGCGCGGCGCGCGTCCTCCAATGGTTTGCGGCGCGCGTCCTGGGCAAACCATGGCAATTTTGGGGACGTCGCAGTTCCGGTCTCGCCCTCGGCGGTGTCGAGCAGGCGCTGACCGCGGAGGCTCGACGCGCGGAGCGCCTCGCACACCGCCGCCAACTCCGGGAACGGCGGCTCGGCTTCGAGCATTTCCGAGCCGTTTCCGAGCGTTTCCGAGCCGTTTTTGGGGCCCAGCGCGAGCGACGCGAGGTGGTCAAAGTGCACGAAGCGCGCGACCCACCTGGGAGCGTCGGCGAGCAGCGCCTCCGACAGCGCCCGCCGAGCCTCTTCGCTCGGGTGGTACCCCTCGGGAAGGACGCGAAGCGTCGCGAACGTGGCGAGGGCACCCGCCGAGAACGCGTGGCGAGAGCGGCGAGAGCGGCGAACACTTCTGCGATTTTCCGCTGCTTCGATCAACGCGCGCTCGGCGGCGGCGGCGCTTTCGGCGAGTTTCGCGGCGGGAACGTCCGCGCCCGCGGCCGCGAAGCGCGCGAGCGCCCCGGCGATGAGGAGAACGCGCTCGGGGTTTCCGAGGGGGGCGTTTTCGAGCGTTTCGTTCGACCCTCCGAGGGGGCCGTTTTCGAGCGTTTTGTTCGACCCTCCGAGGGGACCGTTTTCGAGCGTTTCGTTCGACCCTCCGAGGGGACCGTTTTCGAGCGTTT
>MDTA01009028.1_pt1 | contig 13323 bp, 14 predicted proteins | sample 811151 | NCBI WGS metagenome assembly MDTA01 (sample SAMN05326648, study PRJNA326480) | marine metagenome | isolation source: seawater | place: Indian Ocean: South | collected 2010 | reverse complement strand
TTGATAGTTTAGTTAGTAAGGATGATGTAATAGTTTATGATGTTGATGCTCATGCATGTATCATTGATGGTGTAAGACTTCACCATGGAAAAAGGTATACCTATCAACATAATGATATTGTAAGCCTAGAAAAAAACTTAATTAGAGCAACAAAAATTGCTAATCAAACTGGTGGTGGAATACTGGTAATTTCTGAGGGTGTTTTTGGTATGAGAGGTGAACAAGGTAAATTAAAGGAAATAGTAGATTTAAAGAATAAATATAATTTTAGGTTTTTGGTTGATGACGCTCATGGATTTGGTACTTTAGGGATGAATGGCTCTGGTGCAGGAAGTGAACAAGGTGTTCAAGATAAAATTGATGTATATTTTGCTACTTTCGCAAAATCCATGGCATCAAGTGGAGCTTTTGTAGCAGCAGATAAGGAGATAATAGATTTTTTAAAATATAATATGAGATCTCAAATGTTTGCAAAATCACTTCAAATGGTTTTGGTTAAAGGTGCATTAAAAAGATTAGATATGCTAAGGTCAAGACCTGAGTTTAAAAATAATTTATGGAAAAATGTAAATGCATTACAAAACGGGTTGAAAGATAGTGGATTTGATATAGGATCAACCCAAAGCTGTGTAACACCTGTATATCTAAAGGGTAGTATACCTGAGGCTATGGTTCTAGTCAAAGATTTAAGGGAAAATTACTCAATTTTTTGTTCTATTGTAGTTTATCCAGTAATTCCAAAAGGTTTGATTTTATTAAGATTAATACCAACAGCTTCACATACCTTAGATGATGTTTCAATAACATTAAATGCTTTCTCAAAAATTAGAGAAAAGTTGGAAAAAGGAATATACAAAAGATTGTCTCAGAAAATAACTTCATCAGCTTAGTCATTAAGCATTACAGGCATAACTAGCATGGTTATTTCCTCATTATCTATATTATTTGAAATTGGTGTAATTAGACCGGCTCGGTTAGGTAAAGACATTGCTAATTGAATTTTATCTGAATTTAAATTATTTAACATTTCAATAAGAAACCTTGAATTAAAACCAATCTGAATATCTTCTCCAGAATATTCACAATCTAATCTCTCCTCAGCTTTATTATTGTAGTCAAAATCTTCAGCAGAAATATTCAAAGAGGTTCCAGCCATTTTTAGACGAATCTGGTGGGTAGTTTTATTAGAAAAAATACTAATTCGTCTTACAGAATTTAAAAATAAAGCTCTATCAATAACCAAATTATTTGGATTTTCCTTTGGAATTACTGCTTCATAGTTTGGATATTTACCATCAATTAATCTACAGGTTATTTTGGACGACCCAAAAATGAATTGTGCATTAGAATCATTATACTCAATTGTAACATCATGATCAAAACCAACCATAATCCCTTTAAGTAATTGGAGAGGTTTCTTTGGAACTATAAATTCAGCAGTTTTATCTGCTGAGAAATCTAGTCTTGAATACTTGACCATTTTATGAGCATCAGTAGCAACAAAATTCAAATTTTCTGAAGTAAATTGAAAAAAAACTCCAGTCATGATAGGTCTTAGATCATCATTACCTGAAGCAAAAACAGTCGAGTTTATTGCCTTTGCCAAAACATCTCCATTTATTATTGTAGTACTTGGGTTATTAATATTAATTATTTTAGGAAAATCTTCTCCAGATGCATAAGAAAGTGCATATTTTCCATTATTTGCTATAATCTCAACTGTATTAGATTCAGTTTTAATAAATGTTAATGGCTGTTCGGCAAAAGTCTTTAATGTATCAATTAAAATTCTTGCAGGAAGTGCAATTGATTCAGTATCCTTTGATTCAATTGAAATTGAGGTAGACATTGTTGTTTCAAGATCAGATGCAGATATTACTAAACTTTCATTATTTATTTCAAACAAAAAATTATCGAGAATTGGGAGGGTATTAGATGAATTAATTATTCCACCAATTACCTGTAATTCTTTTAATAAAACTTCACTTGATACGATAAATTTCATATGAAATAATTTACTCCAAATATATTTTAATTGTATCTGAATAAAAAAAGAACTTATTCACATTTATTAACGATGATTTTTTCTGTATTTATTAACAAATGAATATAGCATGAATAAAATCAAAACTGGAAAAAATAAAATTAATATTACTAACCTTTTATCTCTTTTATTAATTTTTAATTTATCAAATAATATGAATTTATTATTTCTTGGTATTTCTTTTATTAAGTTTTTATTTCCAGTTAAATAGTGAACTGAATTAATTAAAAACTCTTTATTTGAATAAAAATTATTTGTCCATTTGTCATATCCTAACTCAAGCGGATTTCCATTTTCAATTTGATTTTCTCCAAATTGACCATCTGTTATTATTATTGATTTACTTTTACCTTTATTTAGTTTAAAAATATTAACAATTGGTTTTATTTTATTCCTATACAGTGAGTTGAATTCTCCTTCAATTAACACAGACATTAATTTTACATCAGTTGAAAATTTAACTTTGTTATTCCCTTTTATTGCAGTTTGAATATCAATCTGAGATGGTATATTTTGAATTTTATTAAAGTTTGATGAATTAATTAATGTTAACTTTTTAAGATTATTTTTGACTGTATCAATTGGATTTGAATATTTAAGTAACAAATATTCAAGATTATTATTTATGATTGATTTATTAGGTTTAACCATTGGAGAGTAGACCCAAGGAACGGGAATATATTGTGTTTTATTTCCATCTCCATTAGCAATAATAATTGGCCCACAATAATTATCAAGTACTAATTGTGTTTTAATTTTAATTCCTTGATTAAAAAAATAATCATCTAAATTCAATTGATTACTAATAACTTCCGACTTTCCATTTAATTTGAATTTGTCCTCATCAAAAGTGGTAGAATTTAGCATCCATAAAATACTTCCCCCATTCATTTGATATTGATCTAAAATAAATTTCTCCTCATTTTCAAATCTTTTTTTTGGATTTGAAATTATTATCAATGGGAATGTTTTTAGATATTGGAATGTTTCAAATGGATTAGATTTATATTTTTTTATATCAAAAATAAAAACCTCATAATATAACTGAAGGCTAGAGACAAAATCAGATATTTTCAAACTACTACTTGTTTCATGAGAACTTATTATAGCAATTTTCGATTTTGAATTATTTTCCAATCTTTTAAGTCCATCAATCAATTTACTATCTAATTTATTAATTGAACTTATAATTGATGATTCATCCGACTTATTATATTGAGAATCCATGATAGGAATTAGCACGGAACTTTTACCATTATTCATTATTATCCAAGGAAAAATAATATTTTGTTCAATATTTTGATTCTTAACATCAATATTATAAAAAGGTTTCATACCATAACTTGACATTTCACTTAAAATCTTATCTATACTATCATCACCTTCGAATGGATTTATAAAATTAGAATGTAGATTATTATTTAAATTATAATACAAGTTTAACTTTTGTTTGATTTCCATATTTAATTTTCTGAATTTTGGAGGGATTTTTCCGGACAAAAAAACATCTATAGTTATATTATCTTTAATGTTTTTAATCATTGAAACTGATTCTTTATCCAATGAAAATCTTTTATCCTGTGTGAAATCAAAATTATAGTTTATCGTGTAACTTAAAATGAATAGTGAAATTCCAATTAATAATAATATTCTTTTCCTCATTTATTTTTTAATTGATTAATTAAATGAGTTGAAAATATTAATAAAATTAAATTTAAACCCATAAAATAAAATATGTCAGAAAAATTAATTAAACCACTTAAAATTCTTTCGAAATGAATTTTATTTCCAAAACTTATAATGATGTGGTGGATTTTTTCATCAACAATAAAACTTGAAAGGTTGTAAATTAAATAATATTGAGTAAAACAAACCGAAAAATTTGTAATTAAAATGGTTAATTGATTTTTAAAAATTATAGAAGTTGGAATACTTAAAAAAATAAAATTTGAACCAAGTAATAATATTGAAATATATCCTGTAATGATTGAGTATATTTCAATATTTGAATTAGCATGAATGAAATAACTTAGGTAATAAGCATAAAATATTGTTGGCATAATAGCCAACAAAAGAATTATTATTTGAGAGAAAAATTTTCCTAAAATGATCTCAATGGATTTTAATGGTTTTGAGAGTAAAAGATCAAAAGTACCATCAGAAATTTCATTGCTAAAAGATATTATTGATATTGAAGGGATCAAAAATATAAGTAACCATGCATTTAAATAAAAAAGACCCCTATAATCCAGAAAAATATCATTTAATAAGTTAAAATAATTATCTATTCCAATTAATGATAAAGTATTAGCTGTCCAAAAAAATAGTAATATTAAATACCCTAATGGCTTAATAAAAAAAAACCTTATTTCTTTAAAAATTATTGAAATCATTTTTAATTAAAAATTACTGTGACAGAATCTCTGTAGCTAAGACCAAACAGGGTGCTTGCACTCCCAACGGTTAAAGGATTACTTTTATAAATAGCAAGTTCTAAATGTCCAGCCGTATTGAAAATAGCAATTTTTTTTCCATCCTCATTTCTTCTATCTTTTGAAATATTAAAGTCAATTGACTCGCTGTAAGTATTATAAATCCTGTCAAATTTAATTGATCTTGCAACAATAGTAAATTCTCTAGATTTACCGATATCATTAAAAATTTTTTTTGTAATGTTAGTAATTACATTTCCATAATTATCAATGTAAATTACACTTCCTAAAATTTTATCCTTACTATTACTAATAACTGGATTTAAATTAGTTAATTCCAATATTGAATTAATTTTTTTACCAACTACCTCTAATTTACCATTTCTTGATATGTGTCCAGCAACTTTAACAAAAACATCAAGAACAGGAAAACTACTGATAGTTTTATTATGAATATTTATTTCAAAAATATCTTTTATTTTTTTTTCATTAAAAATCAAGGAAAAGATTCCATTGTCAGCTCCAATAAAATAATGATCATCATGGTAAATAACCAAGTGTATGTTCTCTATTGTTCGTTCGGAGTCTACACCAATAATATGAATAGTCCCTTTGGGAAAAAGTTTATATGAATTTTTTAATATGTATGATGCTTCTGTAACATTATATGGGCTTATCTGATTACTAATACTCACAATATTAACTTCTTTAATCTCATCTAATAAAGCGGCTTTTATAGCTGATACAAAATAGTCCTTATTGCCAAAATCAGTAGTTAAAGTTACAACTCTCATATAGATGAATTAATATTATTTTTAACTCAAAAAGTGTAAATTTGAATTAATTTATCTAAACAAAAATAATTTTTTTTAATTCTTCTCACTCTTGAATGAACTTGAAATTAATCTCAAAGAAATAAATCCACAAGAATTTTTTGGAAATCAGAACAAAAATCTTGAAAAAATTAAAAATCATTTTCCTAAATTAAAAATAGTTGCTAGAGGATTAACAATTAAAGCATACGGTGAAAATAAACTATTAAATAAATTTCAAAATAAGGTTAACGATTTAATTATTCAACTTGATAAAAATAATTTTTTAGATGATCAGTTAATTGAGAATATATTAAAAGTAAAAGGTAAATGTGATAATATTATTATTGATAAAAAGCTAATAATAAGGGGAGTAAGCGGTAAATCCATTGTTGCAAATTCACCAAATCAAATTAAATTAGTTGAATTAATTAAAAAAAATGATATGGTTTTCGCCATAGGACCAGCGGGTACAGGTAAAACATACACTGGTGTTGCTATGGCTGTCAGAGCTCTTAAAGAAAAAACCGTTAAGAGAATAATCCTAACTAGACCAGCAGTTGAAGCAGGAGAAAATCTTGGCTATCTTCCTGGTGATCTCAAAGAAAAACTAGATCCTTTTATGCAACCTTTGTATGATGCCCTGCGTGATATGATTCCTCCAGAAAAATTAAGTTCTTTTTTAGATAAAGGAATTATTGAAATTGCTCCTTTAGCATTTATGAGGGGCCGTACCTTAGACAACGCTTTCGTTATTCTTGATGAAGCTCAAAATACATCAAACTCTCAAATGAAAATGTTTTTAACTAGAATGGGTATGAATGCAAAGTTTCTCATAAATGGTGACCCCGGGCAGATAGATTTACCCAAAAAAGTCAATTCTGGTTTAAAAGAGGCTCTTAGAATTTTAAAAAAAATAAATGGTATAGAAATTGTTTATTTGGATGAATCTGATGTGATTAGAAATAAAATAGTTAAAAAGATTTTGACTGCCTACAAAAAAAATAATACTTAAAATCAAAAAATATGAATGAAACTTTATTTTCGACAAATTTTAAGTTTAAGAATCAAGTATCAAAATATTCAGGAAAAGTTAGAGATACATACAAGTTAGATAACGGAAAATTAATTATGATCTCAACTGATAAAATTTCTGCATTTGATTTTATTTTACCAAAAGGAATACCACATAAGGGTCAAATTCTTAATGAGATAGCAATTAAAATGATGTCCCTAACATCTGATATAGTCCCAAATTGGTTTTTAAGTTCACCAGATCCTAATACATCAATTGGATTATATTGCAAGCCATTTAAAATTGAAATGGTCATAAGAGGATATCTAGCAGGACATGCTGCTAGAGAGTATTCAAAAGGTAAAAGACTACTATGTGGAGTTAAATTACCAGATGGACTAAGAGAAAATGATAAATTACCCTATCCAATTATAACTCCAGCTACAAAAGCTAACAATGGTCACGACGAGGACATATCTAAAGAAGAAATAATTAATAAATCAATTGTATCTAAATCAGATTATGATGTTATTGAAAATTACACATATAAACTTTTCGAAAGGGGAACTAAATTTGCCGATAATCAAAACTTATTACTTGTTGACACTAAATATGAATTTGGGAAAACTAATGATGGTAGAATTCTTGTCATTGATGAAATTCATACTCCAGATTCCTCAAGGTATTTTTACAAGGAAGGATATGATGAAAGACAAAATAAGTTATTACCACAAAAACAATTATCAAAAGAATTTCTAAGAGAATGGTTAATATCAAATAATTTTCAAGGATTACAGGGACAAACTATTCCTGAAATTTCAGATGAATATGCTTTCAGGGTTTCTGAGAGGTATATTGAACTATATGAAAGAATCATGGGTGAAAAATTTGTTAGGTTAAATACATTTAATATTGAAGATAGAATTAAAGAAAATCTATCTAATTATTTATAATTATTTAGAATTTTATTTGCAGCACCATTAGGTTTCAACCATAATGCTTCATCATATTTTTTGAACCAAGTTAATTGCCTTTTTGCATATCTCCTTGTATTTTTTTTTATTTCATCTATAGTTTTTGTTTTTGATTTAAGACCATTCCAATATGAAACCCACTCTTTGTAACCAACTGTTTCAAAAACTATAGAATTATTATCTTTATAGAGTGATTCTGCCTCATTTTCTAGTCCATTTTTGATCATTCTATCTACTCTTTTATTTATTTTATTATAGATTATATTTCGATCATCACTTATAATATAGATTTGATGATTGAATTTTCTTACTTCTTTTGTTTTTCCCAAAAAACTTGAATATTTAAGATTAGTTTCAACACAAACTGATAGAACCCTTATTAGTCTTCTATGGTTATTAATATCAATTGATTTATACGATTCATAATCTCTTATTTTTAATTCTTTTTGCAGTATTTTTATTCCTCCGTTAATATAAATATTATTCAATTTTCTAATAGTAGAGTTATTAACTTTAGGAAACTTGTCTATGCCAAATAAAACAGAATTTGCATATAATCCAGACCCACCAACTAAGATAACATATTTATTATTTTCCAAAATTTTATTAATTTTTGAAATTGATTCTTTTTGATACGTTCCAACATTTAAAGGGTTTTTAATACTCCTGTCTTGTATAAAATGATGTTTAACTAAATTTATTTCTTCATTCGATGGCACAGCAGTTCCAATACTCATTTCTTTATAAAACTGTCTCGAATCGCATGAAACAATCTCGGCTGAAAGATTTTTTGCTATATGTATTGCTATAGCTGTTTTACCAACACCTGTTGGACCACCAATGTAAATCAGGTTTTTATTATTCATCATTTAATAATTCGCCACAGTGATGGCAATAAATGGCATTATCTTGGTGGTCACTTTTCATGCAGTGTGGGCAAGCTTGAGTATTACTAGATATTTTAGACTTTTCAGAAAGCTCGGCAGTTACTATTCCGGTGGGAACAGCTATAATTCCATATCCCATAATCATAATCACTGCAGCAATAAACTGACCAAAAGGAGTAATAGGAGCTATATCTCCGTAACCAACTGTGGTAAGAGTAACTATACTCCAATAAATACCCTCTGGGATGCTAGTAAATCCGCTTTCGTCAGGTTCTATCATATACATAAGTGTTCCAAAAATTATACAAATTACCAAAACACTAAAAATAAAAACACCAACTTTTACCCTACTTGCAATGAGCGCTTTCATTAAAGTGTTAGATTCACCAATATACCTTGTCATTTTCATAATTCTAAAGACTCTTAATAGACGAAGTGCTCTTAGTGCACCAAGATACTGAGTTCCAAAAAAAAGTATGGAAATGTATTTAGGAATAATTGATAATAAATCTATGATGCCGTATAAACTAACCACAAATTTAATTGGTTTTTTTACGCATATAAGCCTTAGAACATATTCAATTGTGAAGACTATAGTGATTATCCATTCAGAAATATTTAAAAAATCATTGTAATTAACTCTGAATGATTCAACGCTTTCAAGTGCAACAAGAATAACGCTAACAATAATCAAAAAAAGCAGAATTATGTCAAAAGCTTTACCGGTTTTGGTGTCTGCTTCATAAATTATTTCATGGAGTCTATGCCGCCAATAGCTTTTTTTTACTGACATAATCATAAATTTACAAAATATATAAATAGATTAGAATTTATAATTCTATTATGTACTTGTGTTTATTTTGTCTGATATAATTATTTAAAATTGAATAACTATCATTATTATGATCAATTTCTACTATTCTATTTTTGATGTTTTTAATGTTATTTATTTGATGGTTTAATTCATAATAACCATAACCTTTAATTTCATCATTTTCTACCAAGACAAAAGATTTTTCATTAATATTTCTTCCTTTATCAATCATTAGAAAAGTCTCATATTTTAGTCTCATATCATTAATTAAAGAATTGACTTTTTTATTATATTCTATTTTATTTTCGTCTTTAAAACATGCTCCACTACATAAATTTAAATGAAATTTCGAACAGATTTTTTTTCCATTTGAAAGTGGGGACAAGTTTTCACATAATTTATATTTTTCAATCCAAAATCTTAATTTATTTATTGCCTCATATTTTGTTTTAAAAAAATGGAAGTATTTCTTTGAGGTCAGTATTTGTTCAACTTTTAGTATTAAGTAACCATCTTTGTTAGAGATTAATCTTATACCTATTGGGAAAAATCTATATTTATTTTTATAATTAAATTTAGGTTGATTTTCTTTAATTTCTTGGTCCTCTTTTAATAAAGCAATTATTTCACTACCAGTGACTTCAAATGTAACTTTTTCTATAATTTTTTTTATTTTATTTGATTTTGAATCATCAGATGTTAAGTGATTTCTTATTCTTTTTTGTATGTTATTACTCTTGCCTATATATATGATTGATTTTTTATCATGGATGTAGTAAACTCCTGTCTCTGTTGAGCATTGATCAATAATCTTTAAAAACTTTGATTTAATAATTTTATTATTTGACTGATCTATTAATTCATTAATTATTAATTTTTTTTTATCCTTTTGGAGGAGTAGTTCAAAAAGTTTCAGAGTTGCAGTTGCATCTCCAAACGCCCTGTGTCTATTTGATATTGGGATACCTAATTTTTTTACAAGTTTGTCGAGTTTATATGAATCTAGATCTGGAATAAGCTTTTGAGATAATTTTACTGTACATAAAAATTTTCTTCTGTAACTATAACCAAGTCTTTTAAATTCAAGTTTAAGCATTCTATAATCAAACTCAGCATTATGAGCAACTATAGTACAATTAGAGGTAATTTCGATTATTTGTTTTGCAATTTCATAGAACTTTGGTGAACTTAAAAGCATATTTTCTTTTATGCCTGTTAATTTTGAGACGTATGGTTGAATTTTTCTATCTGGTTTAATTAAAGAAATTAATTGGTCTTTTATTTCAAAATTCTCGTAGCGAAAAATTGCAATCTCCGTTATTGCCTCTTCGTTAAATTTTCCACCAGTTGTTTCAATATCAATTATAGCAAACATTTAAATCATTCTTTCACCAAAAATTTTACTTCCTATTCGAACCATTGTAGATCCATTTTTTAAAGCAATTTTATAATCTCCACTCATCCCAATAGATAAAACATTAAAATTTGAGTTAATTTTAGCATATCTGTCAAACTGGACTTTTATAGATTTAAATTCGATATTTATTTTGGACTCATCATTTGTGAAGGATGCCATTGCCATAAAACCTTTTATTAAAACATTTTCTAGAGTTAGTGAATGATTGTATAATTCATCTATTTCATTTATAGATACTCCATATTTTGTAGCCTCGTTTGAAATATTTACTTGTATTAAACATTCAATTACTCTATTATGTTTAATGGCATGTTTATTTATTTCGTTTAATAATTTTATACTATCTACACCATGAATTAAAGAAATAAAAGGAGCAATATATTTAACTTTATTTCTTTGTAAATGACCAATCATGTGCCATTTAATATCTTTAGGTAATGACTCATATTTTGAAATCATTTCTTGAATTTTATTTTCTCCAAACACCCTATGACCAGTCTCATAGGCCTTCATAATTAAATTATTTGCTTTGGTTTTTGAAACTGCAACTATTGTTACCGATTCAGAAACTTTAGATTTTAGGTTATTTAAATTATATTCTATACTCATAATTCAATCATTTTTGATAGCAATCAATAATTTTTTGAGCTATTTTTAAAGCTAAATATCCATCATTTAAATCAACAATTGGTTTCTCGTTAGCATTAATTGATTTTGCAAAAGACTCCAATTCATCAAGAATTGCATTTGATTCTGATACATTTGGTTTTTCAAAATATACTTTTCTTTTTTTTCCTTCAGCATTTTCAAGTATTATACCCATTGTATTAAGTTTATTTGAGAGATCTTGTATTTTTACAACTTCGGTTGATTTTGACAAAAAGTCAACCGAAATATATGCATCTCTTTGAAAAAACCTAGTTTTTCGCATATTCTTTAGAGATATTCTACTAGCAGTAAGGTTTGCAACACAACCGTTCATGAATTCAATTCTCGCATTTGCAATGTCTGGTGAACTGCTTATTACTTTTACACCTGATGCGTTAACCGATTTTACAGGAGATTTTACAACACTTAATATAATATCAATGTCATGAATCATTAAATCTAAAACAACGGGAACATCTGTTCCTCTTGGATTGAACTCAGAAAGTCTATGAGATTCTATGAACATAGGGTTGTAAATGTATGATTTTGCGGCAATTAATGCAGGGTTAAATCGTTCAACATGACCAACTTGTCCTAAAACATTATTTAAATTTGCATATTTGATAATATCCTCTGCTTCCTCGGTCGTTTTTGATATGGGTTTTTCAATAAAAAGATGACATTTATTCTTAATTGCCATAATTGCAATTTCATGGTGAAATTCGGTAGGCGTGACTATATCAATCACGTTGCATTTTTTTATTAAGTCCTCGGGAGATTTAAATAATTTATAATTTAATTTTTTTTCAATTTCTTTAGCATTTTTTCTATTTGAGTCGTAAAAACCTATTAAATTAAAATAGTTTGACTTTTCCAAAAGCTTCAGATGAATTTTTCCAAGATGACCCGCTCCAAAAACTCCAATATTTAACATTATATTTTTTTTTAAAAATACGATACTTATTCAATTTTTAACTTACTGTTAATTACTTTTGCTAGTGAATGAATGACAATAATATAAATAAAGGTTTAAGGAAACAACTTGTTAGTCTTTTAAAGAATAAAGGTATAATAGATATTGATGTTTTAAATGCATTAGATAATGTTCCACGACAATGGTTTATGGAGTCTGGTTTAACTTCACATGCATATGAGGATAAAGCATTTCCAATAGGTGAAGGTCAAACAATTTCTCAGCCATATACTGTTGCTTATCAATCTCAGTTATTAAAAGTTAAATCAGGGGACAAGGTTTTAGAGATTGGAACAGGTTCTGGTTATCAAACATGTGTACTCATAGAACTGGGCTGCAAGGTTTTCACAATTGAACGTCAAAGGTTACTATTTAAAAGAGCTGAACTATTATTTAAAAAATTAAAATGGAAACCAAAAAAAATAATTTTTGGAGACGGGACCAAAGGATTAAAAAATAATTCACCATATGATGCAATTATTGTTACAGCAGGAACACCCGAACTACCAAAGGATCTATTATCTCAGTTAAAGATTGGTGGAAGACTTGTTATTCCAATTGGTAAAAATGAACAAATAATGACGAGATATATTAGAGTTTCAAAAAATGAATTTAACAAAGAAACTTTCGGAAGTTTCAGATTTGTTCCTTTGCTGAAAGATAAAGTTTAAATATTTAAATATAAATATTTCATTGAAGAAGCTATTTCAATGTTTACCTTTCTATATTTTTCGTATTTAATCTTAGTTTTATCATATTCTCCGGGATCATTAAATGGTAAAGATATTCTTTTTGAAGCACCCTCAACATGTGGGCAACTTCTATCCGCACCCAGACAATTAAGGACTGCTATGTATTTTACTGAAGGATTAGAATTATCACTATATAATTTAGAAAATAATTTAATATTTTTTTTGAACCATTATTTACAAAATATATTGGATTACTTAAATTTTTATTTTTTTTTATTGAAAAGCCAGTCTCTATTAAAGTATTAATTATATTTTTATTTACTTGAGTTATTTCTGTGCCTCCGGAATATGATAATATATTTGTAAATCCGTAATATCGACTCATTGTATCACTCCAGACTTGACAAAGCTGACTTCTTCTCGAATTATGTGTACAAATAAAATTCAGCTTTGATTTAATATTTAAATTGTTATTTATTCTTAAATTGGCTGCTATATCCTCAAGAACATTTATCCTATGACTTGGGATAGCATTTAATTTAAGTTTTGAGATAAAATCATTTATGTATCTATTGATCATTTATTGAATGATTTTTTTATTCTATCAATATTTCT
>MDTA01035278.1_pt1 | contig 13325 bp, 10 predicted proteins | sample 811151 | NCBI WGS metagenome assembly MDTA01 (sample SAMN05326648, study PRJNA326480) | marine metagenome | isolation source: seawater | place: Indian Ocean: South | collected 2010 | reverse complement strand
TCATCAGCATTATATATTATTAAATCATTGTTATTCATATTCTTAGACAATTGCATTTTCATTTTTACATATTCTTTCATTGTCCCATGACGATCTAAATGATCTTCTGTGATATTTGTATAAATAGCTAAGTCTGGTTTGAAATCATTGATAAACTCCATCTGAAAACTTGAGCATTCTAAAATATATATTAGTGCATTATCTGTGTTAGGATTTTTGATTTCATTTTCTACGCGTTCAGAAAAAGGAATTCCTATATTACCAGCTAACACGGGAATCCTGTTTCCATACTTGCACATTTTGTATAATATTGAAGCAGTTGTTGTTTTACCATTTGAACCCGTTATTGCTATAATTTTAGAATGTGTAAACCAACTTGAAAATTCGATTTCTCCAATTATTGGTATTTTCAAATTTTCAGCTTTACGGATTATATCTTCATTTTTTGAAATTCCAGGAGAAACAATCCATAAATCAGCATCATAAATCCTATCCGAATGCAGACCAGTCTCGTTCGCAATATGGTGAACAGTCATAAGTTCCATTGAATTATATAAAACATTATCTTTTTTACTTTTATCACTAGCAAATACTTTTGCACCTAGAAAATTGGCTAGCTTAGCAGCCCCCATACCACTTAATCCCAAACCTATCACCGTAATTTTTTTATTATATATATCAACTGTTTTTTTTGTTTTACTATTAATCATCTAATTTTGAATGTTGTTATTGAAAATAGAGCAAGTAGTAACCCAATAATCCAAAATCTTGTTACTATTTTTGTTTCTGGCCAACCTTTAAGCTCGTAATGATGATGTATAGGTGCCATTTTAAAAAATCTTTTTCCAGAGCCAGTAAATAATTTGGTGTACTTGTAATAAGAAATTTGTATGATTACAGATATTGCTTCCCAAACAAACACACCACCAATTATAAATAGTAAAAACTCCTTTTTTAGTAACACAGCTAAGGTGCCAAGCGCTGCACCGGTAGATAAAGATCCTGTATCACCCATAAAAACCTCTGCAGGATATGAATTAAACCATAGATATCCAACACATGCACCAGCCATAGCAGAAGTAAATATTGTTAATTCACCAGCACCTGGAATATGTAATATGTTCAGATAAGTAGCAAAATCAACTCTTCCTGAAATATAAGTAATTGCTGAAAATACTATAAAGCAAATTGCTAATAGCCCAGCAGACAATCCATCTAAACCATCAGTGAGATTAACAGCGTTTGAAGTCCCAGTAATTACTAATATCACCATCAATGGGTAAATGAATCCAAGTTCTAATTCAACATTTTTAAAAAATGGAACAGTTGTTTTTGTAAGGAAATCAATAAAGTTAGGGTTTTGGAATTCAGGGATTTGCATAATCCATATACTAATTATTAAGCCTAAAGAAATTTGGCCAATCAATTTATAGCGAGCGATTAAACCTAATTCTATTTTTTTAATAATTTTTAAGTAATCATCCAAAAAGCCAATAATACCCATCCAAATAGTTGCAAAAATAATTATTTGAATTAGTGAATTATTTAACTTTGATAAAAGGAGGGTAGGGAGGAGTACAGCCATTAGAATGATGACTCCTCCCATAGTGGGCGTGCCCCTTTTCTTCATATGTGATTTAGGACCTTTTTGACAAATTTCTTCGCCAATTTGGTTTTTATGTAGTATGTGGATAACCCATGGTCCTACGATGAAGCTTATTATAAGCGCAGTAATTGCAGCTGTTGCTGCGCGAAAAGTAATATATTCAAATAAAAGAATTGAGTCTTTTAATGGTGATAGCAATTGATATAGCATAATTATTTAAAGACCCCCTCAATGACTTTTTCCATTTTCATTCCACGTGAGCCTTTGAATAGTACCTTATCACCTGGTGATAAGGTTTCTTTGACAGTTTTAATTAATGCATTTTTTGAATCAAAATGTTTGTATTCTAAATTATTATTTATTGCATCTCCTGTATGTTTAGTGTGAGAGCCTATAGTAAACAAAATATCTAAGCCTATCTCAGAGCATTTTTCACCAATTTTTCTATGTTGTTCATCAGAGCTAGAACCTAGTTCATACATGTCTCCAAAAACAAAAATTCTTCTGCCATTTCCAGAAAATGCTTTTAGATAATCCAATGCGGCCAATGATGAAACAAGATTTGCATTATATGTGTCATCAATAATTGTAATATTATCAATTTGTTTTACAAAACATCTACCTTTAGGTACAGAGAAAGAAATCAACTTGTTTTGTAACTCTTCCAATTCAATTCCAAAAGTCATAGATACAGCCGCAACTGATATGCAGTTTTTTATGAAGGATAAATTATGTGAGCCAGTTTTAATTATTTTCGAATCTATTATTAATGTAAGAGATCCATCTTTTTCTTGATAGATATCTGCAGGAAAATCACAATCAGGCTTCAAGCCATAAGTTTTTCTTTTTCCTGAAAATAAAATGTTAGAAACCATTTTATCTGCTATATTTACAAATGATAATCCCTGGTTGAGATAGCGAAACAAAGCTCCTTTTTCATATGCAATAGTTTCAATCGTACCAAAACCTTCAAGGTGTGCGGGAGCAATATTTGTAATTAAGCCATGGGTTGGTTTAGCAATATTACAAAGTTTTTCAATTTCACCAGGAATACTAGCACCCATTTCGATAATTGATATATTATGTTTATTATTAATACCAAGAAGGGTAAGGGGAACTCCAATATTTGTATTAAAATTCCCCTTTGTAGCGTGAACGTTATATTTTGATGAAAGGGTATGGAGTAATAAGTCTTTTGTTGAAGTTTTTCCATTCGATCCGGTTATTCCAATAATAGGCATCTTGAATCTACTCCTCCATTTTGTAGAAATATCGCCTATAGTTTCCAAAGGGTCTTTACAAGTAATTTGTTGTAGTCTACTATTTTGATTTGGATTAATAATTAAAGCTGCGACTGCACCAGCTTCCTCTGATTTCATTATAAATTGATGCCCATCTACTTTCTGACCTTTTAACGCTATATATAAATCCCCTTTTTTAATTTTTCTACTATCTGTTGATATTCCTTTAATAGGTCGATTTAATTTAATTTTTGTGACTTCTTCAAAAATAGTTGCAAACATTTCTGGTTGTTTTAGTGGTATTCTCATATGTATTCTTTTATGATTTGAAAGTCTGAATAGAATTCCTTTTTACCATTTATTTCTTGATATTCTTCACGACCTTTTCCAAGAACAGCTATAATATCATTCTTATTTGCTTGTTCGATTGCTTTCCTTAATCCTGTTCCTCTTTCATTAAAAATTGTATATGAGTTTTTTTCAAATCCTTTTATTATGTCTTTAATTATTGATTTTGGATTTTCACTCCTTGGGTTGTCTGGTGTTATAAAGCAATGCTTGGCATATTCTTCAGCGATTTGTGCCATTTTTAATCGTTTTGTTTTATCTCTATCTCCACCTGCGCCAAAAACAACAAATAACTCACCAGTATCATTAACTATATAGTTTAATGTTTTTAGCACTTTTAAATAAGAATCAGGAGTATGAGCATAATCCAGTACAATATATGCACCAAAATTTGTTTTAAATGACTCCATTCTTCCTGGTATCGGTAAGCAGTTTTTAATCCCATCTTCAATATTACTTTTTTTCTCACCAAGTGAATATCCAACTGAAACAGCAGCTAAAATATTTTCGCTATTAAATTTTCCGATAAGACTTGAGTCAATCAAATAATTTTGATCTTCAGTTTTAATGTTTCCTTTGATTCCAGAAGTTGAAACTTTAAGATTTTCAAAGTGCGTTGATGAGTTACTATTTGTAGAAAAAGATATAACTGGAGCATTTGACATTTTTTTAATTCGCTCACCATATGAGTTAGAAGTATTAACAATTGAAGTTGATTCGAATGATAGTGTAGTGAATAATCTAAGTTTAGCTTTGAAGTAATCTTCCATTGTTAAATGATAATCAAGGTGCTCAGGAGTCAAATTTGTAAAAACAGCAATATCAAATTGAATATCAGCAACTCGAAATTGATCAAGAGAGTGAGATGATACTTCCATGATAACGTGTGAAAATTTTTTTTCTCGCAGATTTGATAAAATTCTTTGTAAAGTTATCGCGTCAGGAGTTGTTAATGTATTTATATGATTAATACCATCAGCAATTAGTCCTAGGGTCCCAATCTGGGCAGTTTTATATCCAGCATTTTTTAAAATTGAATTTATCAGGGAAGCTGTTGTCGTTTTTCCATTTGTCCCTGTTATTCCTATTATTATTAAATCCTTTGATGGGTTTTTATAAAATTCAGCTGCTATAATGGAAGTGGCTAAACGCGGATTAGTTACTTTAATTTGAGGAACGGATAATTGTCCCAAATCTCTTCCATTTGATATGATCGCTTTAGCTCCTGCAAGTATAGCTTCTTTTATATAATCATGACCATCATGGTTTTTACCAGGAATAGCTATAAAAACATCTCCTTTATTAACTGTTTTTGAATCAGTTGTAATACCGGTTATTTCTATATTTGGAATTTTTTGCCCAGGCAAAAGTAGATTATTAAGGATATTAGATATATTCATTATAATTTAAGCCCAATTGTGCAAATTGTCCCTTTATCAACTACCATTCCTGGCCCAGGATTTTGCCAAAATATCTTTCCTTTTCCATGTAATTTGAATTTTAATCCTGATTTTTCTAGCGTCCTTAAGGCTTTTCTAAGACTTAAACCTCTAATTTCTGGAACCCGAGTTTTATTCGAAGATTTTGCATATGTAGATAACTCAATAGGAATTGTTTTATTTTCTTTTTGAATATGTGTATTACCATTTGAAGCAAAGAGTGAATTCTTTTCATCTGAAACTGGCTCTATATTATTTGCTATTGGTGGAATTAAATTATCATCCATATTTATTATGCGCTCCATTACTCTCTGAAACGCAATTGCAGCACCTTCAGAACCCCAGTGATATGGTTGTTTAGGTTCATCGAGCATTATAAATGCTAATAATTGTGGATTTTCGTAAGGAAAGAAACCGACAAAATTTGAAATAAATTTATTGTTAGAATATTTTCCCTTATTCCATTTTTGCGCGGTCCCTGTTTTACCCGCTACTTTCCATCCTGCGATATTAGCTTTTGTACCCGTTCCATTTGTTATAACACTTCGAAGCATTTTTCTTAATTCTTCCATAGTTTTTTCATCAGAAATTTTCCTTACAATTATAGGGCTCCCTGAATTAATAACATTATTATCTTCATCTAAGATTTGTTTTATAATACGAGGTTTTAATAGATATCCTCCATTTGCAATAGCGCAATAAGCATTTGCAATTTGAATAGCAGTGACTCCTACTTCATGACCCATTGCTATTTGTCCTGGAGAAACAGAACTCCATTCATTAAATTGATTTAATTTACCTGGAATTTCACCATTTAAGCTGATACCAGTTTTCGATCCAAAACCAAAATCCCTACTTGTTGTATATAATATTCTTGGACCAACTTTTTCTATTATCTTGATAATTCCAATATTACTTGAGTATTGTATTATTTGAGGTAGGTTCAACATTCCATGACCCTTTCCATCATTACCATGGTCTTTAATAGGAATTGTATGATATTGGTAAAAACCATTCTCACAATTAAATTCATTTTCAATATTTATTAATTGATTACTTAGTGCAGATATTGCAGATACAACTTTAAAGGTTGAACCTGGCTCAAACTGGTCTGTTATGGACTTTATACGATGTAGTTCAGTTTTAGTAGAATTAAATTCATTATTATTGAAACCTGGAGTAGTCGCCATTGCAATTATTTCACCAGTTTCTGGATCCATTATTATACCAGTAGCAGATATTGATTTGGTTTCAAGTTGCCGTTTAATTAATTCTTGTTCTAATACAGATTGGTATTCTAAATCAATTGTTAGTTGAATATTATGGCCATTAATTGCTTTCTTATAAGGCATACCACTTTTATGTTGAACTTTACCACTAGACCCTTTTGTTTTATATATCCACCCTGGGGTACCTTTTAAATAAGTATTATAATCTTTCTCAATGCCTGAAATACCTTCATCATCTAAATTTGTGTAACCTAAAAGTTGTGCCGCAATTTTATTATGGGGATAATATCTACGATACTTTCTTTCAATATTAAGCCCTTTAAATGAAGATGCTTCTAGAGACCCTAAGGTTTGTCTTTGAAGATTTCTTTCAAGATATTCAAATCTACTATTTGAATTTAATTTTTTAAGATATTTCTCTTTTGGTTTTCCAGTTCTTTTGCTTAATTCTTCAGCTAAATATTCTTTATCTAATACTTCAGCAGGATTTGCATATAATGTATAATGAATAATATTTCTGGTTAATGTACGTCCATTTTTATCATAAATATTTCCTCTAATTGCTGGAATATCTTGCTTTTTTTGAGCTTGCTTTATTATAGCTTTTTGATAATATGCCCCATTAAGAACTTGTATTTGAAATAACCTCGCACAAAGACCAATCCATGAAAACAAAATAAAACATGATAAAAATGTAATCCTGGTTCTATATTTTAAATAGGTTTTTGTCATAATGTATACTTACCAGAATCATTGATTTTAATCATAAGTGTCTCGGGTTTCGTAAAAACCATTTCTAATTCACTTTTTGCTTTTTTTGCAATCGCATCAGCTCGTTTAAGAGACTCTATCTCATTTTTTAGTTCATCAATTGTGTTTTGTAATTCTGATGCAGTAGAATTTTGTATTTCTAATGCTAAAACTGACTCATCTATTTCCGTATAAACCCAAAGATAAATAATTAAACATACTATAATTGTTATTGAAGATGTAAAAAAAACCATATTTTGTAGTATGTTCAATGTCTTTTTTGATATTCTTTTTTTTAATTTCATTTTATATTTTTTCAGCAAAACGAAGTTTTGCGCTCCTACTTCTAGTGTTTTCTGTTTTTTCTTTGTAGCAAGGACGCAAGGGCTTTTTAGTTAATATCTTAATAGTGTTTTCTTTGCTTAATTTTTTAAAACTATGCTTAACCTTCCTGTCTTCAAGTGAATGAAAACTAATAATGACTATTCTTCCTCCAACAATCAGCCTTCTGGAAAAGATTTTAAGCAAGGCATCTAGCATTTCTAATTCTTTATTGACTTCTATCCTTATTGCCTGAAAAACTCGCGCAATAGATTTTTTCCTGTTTTTGGCAGGAGTGCATCTTCTAATTGATTCAGTTAAGTCAAATGAGGTATTTATCGGACGCATTTTTATTATAGTTCTCGCTATTGACCTAGCTTTTCTTTCTTCTCCATTGAAGTATATTACATCAGCTAATTTTTTTTCAGAGTATTTATTTAATATATCAGTAGCCTTTATCTTTTGAAATAAATTATACCGCATATCTAAATCAGAATTATATCTAAAAGAGAAACCTCTTGATTTATCGTCTAATTGACGAGAAGAGATTCCTAGATCTAAAAGAATACCGTTCACCTTATTAATTCCCAATCTATCAAGTATAGATTCAAGATTATGATAAGAATCGTGAAATAAAGAATACGGTTTTTTTGATGCATCGAGATTTTGTTTACATATATCCAGAGCATCTTGGTCACGATCAATCCCTATTAAATGTCCTTTGCTGGATAAGTATGAGAGTATTAAAGATGAATGCCCACCTAAGCCAATTGTGCCATCGATATAAATACCATCTGATTTTATATTTAAAGAAGAAATAACTTCTTCTTTCATAACCGGAACGTGGATAGTTGGTTCCCCGTACCTTTTGTTCGTCATTAGAGTATGATTTTTTCTGCCAGATCATCATAAGCATCAGGATTAATTTTGATGGTTTCATTTTCAGTTTTGTTTAGCTGAGCAGGATTCCAAATTTCCATTTTATTTATCATTCCTATAATAAGAACTTCTTTATCTAAGTTTGCATATTGTATCAGGGACGGAGATAGAATAATCCGTCCCTGCTTGTCGTATGTGGAAGGGGTAGCATAGCGCGCTGTGTTGCGCACAAAAGTTCTATTAATGCTTGATAGAGAAGATAAATTTCTTAGATTTTTTTCAATCTCTTGCCACTGAGTTAAAGGATAAACGTATATACATGAATCAACACCGCGAGATATTACAAAAGTGTTCTTGTTATTTTTTGATAATGCTTGTCTGAATTTAGCAGGAATATTAATCCGGCCTTTTGAATCCAGAGAATATGCATATTCTCCAATAAAGGTATTTTTAGTCAATGTCATGTTTTTTTAGGAGATTTAACCCACAACTACCCACAATGTTAGTTAGAAGAAAAAATAATGTCAATAATTATTATTCAATTAGAATAAAAAATAAAATTATTAGTCGAAGAATATATTTGGTGGGTGAAAGTGGGTTACTTTATACTAAATATTCGTAACTAAAGGTTTGTATCGTTGAATAGATAATGATGAAGGTTTTGGATTAATAATAATTCGGATAGGATACCCATATCCCGTAATTTGTTTAATTTCAGTTGCATTAATATATAAAGTCAAACCTTTAGTAGTAGAAAAAATTAATTCTGATGTATTTACAAAGGGTTCAAGATTTTTTTCTTGATTTGCATTTATTGTTCTAGATGTTTTTGTAAGACTGTCGTTAATAAAGGTATATGCTGTATTCTCCAAGGTTTTGATTTTTATAAAAAATGGTGGAGATATGGATAGCAATTCTTCGCTAGATGTATCTAAAATATAATCTTTTAATAAATCTTCATTTGTTATTGGTTCAATTTTATTCTGAAGAACAGGGCCTTCTTTGGTCACTATAGCCTTACTCTCCTCATTGAATATTTTTTGAAATATGATTATTGCAAAGATTAAGATTAATGAAAATATTCCTCCAACTATATAATCTTTCCTTAAATTTTTATCTGATATAATATGTATTAGTTTTTTATCGGAATCATTTAATTCATCATTATCTTCGTCAGTCAGTGTAGATGGCATCACGGTTAGTCTTTTTGTTCCCAAAAAAGAATCCAGTTGTTCTAATGCTTTTTGAGAGTCTCCTCCTATTTCTTCAGCATACGCTCTTAGAAATAATCTAAGATAGGGTATTTCAATTTCACCAAATTCCCCAGATTCGATATCAAGTAAATATTGAACATTTATTTTGGTACGTTCACTTATTTCCTCAAGAGAAATTTTTCGTGATTCACGTAATTCTTTTAATTCTTTATAAAACTGAGCCATTTGTTTAAATAATATACTAGGAAATTACAAGAGACAATTCATTCTGAAATAGTTTAATCATCAATCTTTGGTGTTATTCTCAATAGCTTTTTTTTACTATGTAATTTTTTTATTTTCAGTCTTTTTTGTTTTGATGAATATGGAATCTGATTCATTTTGCGTTTTTTAGGTCTAAAAGATGCAATTTTAAATAATGCTATCAATCTATTTAATGCTTCTTTCTTGTTTCGTGATTGAGATTTAAATTTTTTTGATTTTATTAAAATAAACCTATGATTAGACAATTGATGATTTATAATTTCATTTTTCAGGTTACTAATGAACCAATCTGGATAAACAATACATTTTAAATCATATTTGAGTAAAATAGCAGTGGAAACTTTATTTACATGCTGTCCTCCTGGTCCTGTTGATCGAATAGCTTTATATATTATCTTTTCATTATAAATTGATATTTGATTATTAATTCTAATCATTTCATTTTTATTAAACTTAATGCTTTCTTATAATGCATATAGAAAGATGAAATAGGTAACCCCATTACATTATAATAACATCCTTTAATTTTGTTGATAAATATACAAAAGCCATCTTGAATTCCATAACTTCCAGCTTTATCATATGGCTTATTTTCCCTAATATATTTTAATATATCATTATTTGATAAGGAATTAATATAAACTTTTGTTTTTTCATTGAATGTAATATCCAATCCATTATTAAAATGAATCAAAGATACCCCAGTGATTACATCGTGGCTATTACCAGATAGAGTTTGGAGCATTAATATACTTTCATCTTTAGTTTTGGGTTTACCAAATTTAATTGAATCTTTTACAACAATAGTATCTGCACCAATAATCAATGAATCTGGATAAATCTTTGATAAATCTTTTGCTTTCTCTCTTGCCCAGTATTCTGTAAAATCCTCTGGTGATAGTTCAATATTAAAGCTCTCATTAATTTTACTAGGAATAACTGAAAATTTAAATCCAATTTGTTTTAATATTTTTTTTCTTCGAGGTGATTTAGATGCTAGAATATGATTCATTACTATGATGATATATTAATAATATTTTGCACATCGACCTATATATGAGACAGATGAATTATCTGCGATTGCTTTTATCCTATAAATATATACGCCATTTGCAATTTTCTTTCCATACAAATCTAAACCATTCCAATCGATAATCTGCATCCCAGCTAACAAATTGTTTTTCTTGCGGGTCCATATTCTTTTCCCTCCGATAGTATAGATATCTATTTGAATATTAGCATTATTAGAGATTTCAAAAAGAAATTGAGTTTCACTTATAAATGGATTTGGAAAGTTATAAGTATTAAACAATTTTAATTGATTATCATTATTCCTATATAATTTAATTTCCTTTTCCATTGGATTATTTGCACTATCCCAAGCTTTAACTATTAAGTGAATCGATTCATTGTTAATTGGATAAATTATTGTTCCAGTAGTAATACTGTTTTGATCATAAAAGAAATTATCTGTAACAATTTCAAGACTAAGATTGTTTATATTGTTAACGATGATTTCATGTCCAGTTTCATTAGTAAGATTTATACCTAGTGGATCTGAAAGTCTTATAATTAATTGATTGTTAATTGGAAAATGATCCCCATTTTCAAATCTTCTACCATTTATATCTTCAAATAGAATTTGTGGGCCAAATTTATCTTCTGTAGAAGAGCCACCAGCAAGATATATGTTTGAAATTGATGCTCGGGCTTCATTTTGTTCATCATGTATGTAAACTAACAAAGTAGCAGGATTTCCTGAATAAGAGATATCTTGAGGAATTCTTAAATTTCCAGAGATTGACTCATTAGAAAATGAAAACTGTCCGCGAAATAATGTTGCACCTGGCAGATTATATGATAATGAATGGGTCTCAGATGCGATTTCATATTCTCGTGTGACATATCGGTTAGCATCATTTAGAGTAACATATCCATTTCCTGAATTTTGTATAATATTTTGTGTGCCAGTAAAAGAACCAGTTTGGAGTGTTAATAACGTATCTGGGGATACAAACAATGTGTTTAGTGTATCCTTTGGTAGCGGAAGAAGCATTGCAGGGTCACCAAACAGATGAAAATATTGAGCTTCGGTTGACCCATCTTTAATTGATTGCAATATAACCCCTAACTTATCACTACTGATATTATTATTAATAAAAATTGCCTCAAAAAGATCTAATGTATACCTTTCATTTCCTGTTACGGTAATAGGTCTACTAGTTGCAATAACACTGGATGCTGCATTCATGGGTGACCTAACTAATTCTTCTGCAAAAGACTCTGTTAAAGGATCATCAAAGTAACCGAAAGAGCAAGTGCCTACAATCCAAACAGGAAGTTTATTTCCAGTAATGATTTGATTTAAATCACCTCGATCTAAATCCAGCAATTTTTCTTGAGCAAGTTGGTAGGGAGATCCATGGCCTATGTATGATAATATTGCCGTACCTGAATTAAGGCTATTTAAGAATGCTTCGGTTGCTTTTGGTTTAATTACACCATATGCAGATTCATCACTCACTTCTGGATATTCCATCATATAAACTTTATCAGTAATAATGGAATTAGGAATAATTTCTGATAATTGTTCAGAGTTTATGGTGTGTGATTTTCCTGTGCTTATAGATCCATGATTTGGTTCTGGTCTTGCTGCATCATCTGCTACTAGTGTTACTTTTTGTCTCCATGGACCATATTCTTGGTTATTTTCAATTTGTATAATTTTTTCAACAAAATCTAACACTTCTTTTTGATTTCTAGCAGGGAACCGTCCTGTTGCGACTTCTGGAATATTGCCATTAATTGAAACAAGTAGGTCATCTGTTGCATAAGGGCGATAGGATTGTACTTGAACAGTGGGTACAATTATATTTGATTGACCTGTAATATTTCTATAATCATATCCTGAATCCCCTAATAGTAAAAGACAGTTAGGTTGAGGGTCAGACCAAAATTCTTGGGTCCATTGAATAAAAGTTCTAATTGCCATAGGGTCTTTATTACCTCCTGCAAATTGAAGATAAATTTTTTCAATACTTGCAAATATTGCAGGATTTCTTATTTCTAGTAGGCTTTGTGATGCATTTCTGAATTGTTCTGGAGCAATAATAATATAATCTGCTTGAAGATTTGTTTGACGAAGAGAATTAAAATCTATGTTATCTATAATCTTTATTTCATCAATTGTATTTAGGTTTTCAGTATTAAAACATACAAATCTGGTTAATGCATTTTCATTTGAAAAATAATTAAAAAATCCTTCATTTTCAATTTCGACTATTTTTGGATTTTCGGGTTCAGAGATTTCCCAAAGGAATATATTATCAGGTTTTTGGCTTGGGAAATTAAATCTAATATTTTGTTGTGCTAATGGCGATATGAATTCAAATTCATTATTATAGTCTAGTATTTTGTTATATTGTATCTCAAAATAATCCAGGTAAGGTAAGGAATTGGGGTCTTGTGAAATATTTTTAATATAAAATAAATTTGTACCATCATTAAGCGTTAAATTATTGATGTTTTCTGAAAATACTCTAGAGCCATTGCCTGACCAATTTAGAGTATTTCCAATTTGCTGACCATCTAAGCTGCCGTAATTAAGGCTTAAAGCGTGGCTTGATACAGAATTTTCCACAGATGATTGTCCTTTAAATTTTGCAGAAATTGAAATTATTCCTCCGGATTTTGGATTGGTCAAATCCAATAAAATAGGTAATGAACTACCTGATGCAATTGGTGTTGAGAGCCATTCGGTACCTGATGCTTCAAGATTAATTAAGTCAGTTTCTAAATGTTGTTTCACTATACCATAATCAATCAAAATTCCAGTTTCAGGTTTTTCTGCTATATTAACACGTTTACCACGAATCGCTGAGTTTTCAGGTATAAATAACCAACATGAATTACTAGTAAAATAAATATTTTGATTCCAGGTTAATGAATTTTCTAAAATATCAAAACCTGAAGGACCACGACCATAAAATATAATTTTATCATTGGGGTCAAAACTTCCATCTTCTTCGCCTATA
>MDTA01213514.1_pt1 | contig 13326 bp, 10 predicted proteins | sample 811151 | NCBI WGS metagenome assembly MDTA01 (sample SAMN05326648, study PRJNA326480) | marine metagenome | isolation source: seawater | place: Indian Ocean: South | collected 2010 | reverse complement strand
TGGAAAGATATCTAAATCAACCCTACAGTTGGTTTTTGAATCGTCACAGTGCTGATATTGGTAAAACGATTCTCTCGGAGGTTGGTTTAATTGTTTCTAAAGGTTTAATACCTATAATGAATATAATCACGTATGGCACAGTATCGTTTGCATTATTAGTGTTATTAATTTTTAATGATCCAAAGTTTGCTTTGATAGCCTGTTCTTCTCTGAGCTTAACATATTTTTTTATTTATAGACTCACCCGAAGTTTTTTAATGCGAATTGGTAGAGAAAGAGTGAAAGCTAATCAAGCTCGTTTCACAACCGTAACCGAAGCTTTTAATGCAGCAAAAGAATTAAAGGTAGGAAGTCTTGAACAAGCTTTCCTTGAAAGATTTTCTATTCCCGCAAAAACTCTTGCTCAGCATTCTGCTGTAGCTGGAAGCATAGGTCAATTGCCTCGTTTTGCACTTGAGATAATTGCTTTTGGTGGAATGTTATTATTAATTCTTTTTATGATGGCACAACAAAATACTTTTACTAATGTTTTACCTTTAATAGCTCTTTATGCATTTGCTGGTTATCGTCTTATACCAGCATTACAGCAAATTTATGCCTCTCTTACTCAGCTTCGTTTTGTCAGTCCTTCATTAAATGCAACTCATAACGATTTTAAGACTTTGGATCCAAAAGTAATACAAAAAAATAATTATGCATTAGCATTAACTAAATCTATTTCTCTTAAAGATTTGTATTACCAATATCCAAATTCTTTAAAGACAACAATAAGAAATATTAACCTTCATATACCTGCTGGTTCTAAAATAGGGATTGTGGGTAAAACCGGTAGTGGCAAAACTACAATTGTAGATATTATTCTTGGTCTGTTACAAGCTCAAAAAGGTACACTTAATGTAGATGACAAAATTATAAATAAAAATAATCTTGCAGCCTGGCAGCAATCAATTGGCTATGTTCCACAAGATATTTTTATAGCAGACGACACTCTCGCTGCTAATATTGCTTTCGGTATTGATAAAAAAGACATCAATCAAGAATTCGTTCAGCAAGCTGCAAAAATTGCAAATATTGATGATTTTGTAACAAATAAGCTGCCAGAAAAATACCAAACTACCGTCGGTGAGCGTGGTGTAAGATTATCAGGGGGAGAGCGCCAGCGTATAGGAATTGCAAGGGCTCTTTATCGTAACCCACAAGTATTAATTTTAGATGAAGCAACTAGTGCACTAGATAATTTTACCGAACAATCTGTTATGAAGGAAATTCACAAAATAGGACGTAACAAAACTATCATAATGATAGCTCATCGTTTAAGTACCGTTAAGAAATGTGATATAATTTTCTTTCTCGAAAGAGGAGAGCTTAAAGCGCAAGGAACATATGAGGAATTGATTAGATCTAGCGAAGATTTTAAAAAAATAGAAAATTAATGAATATTTATCTGCATGTAGAAATCTCTGCTCGTGAGCTAGACAGTAAGCTTCTTTTAGCTACCATAGCTGCATCTAGAGGTCATACTATAATAGTTTCGGATTTAGTTGGAATTGAAAAAGGTATTAAGAGCGGTGCTCTAGCCCCTGGAATATTTCACACTAAATCTTTGTCTCCCCACAAGGATAAAATTGCTAGACATAAAAATATTATTAATAAAGGATTTATGATTACTAGTATAGATGAGGAAGGTAATCTGAATGATTATGGGTATGAAGGTTTTGCAAAGACAAGATATTCAGATCAAACAATTGAACAATCAACAGCAATTTTTGGTTGGGGTTCAGACGATGTAGATACATTGAAAAAGATTTACTCAAATCATTCACATAAAATACATAAAACAGGATCACCTAGGGCTGACCTTTGGAAACCATTTTTTTCTGATTATTGGAAAGTTCCAATATGTGCTCCTAAAAAACCTTTTTTGTTGATTTCTTGTAATACAGGATATGCAAATAATATTAAATCGTTTGGAGAATTAATTAAATTTGAAAATGAAATAGGACGTTTTCAAAGTTATCCAGAACAACTTGAAATGAGAATTGGTAGAACATCAGAAGATTTCAATAAGATATTAGCATATATAAAGGCGGTAAAACATCTTTCTCATAATAATACCGGTTATGATATAGTTTTACGTCCACATCCAGCAGAGGACATTGAAGCATGGAAAATTTTTCTTAATGATATCCCAAATGCACATGTAGTACGTGATGGATCAATTAATGAATGGGTTAATAATGCCTTTGCTGTTATGCATAACTGTTGCACAACTGCTTTGGAAGCATCAGTTTTAAAAAAACCAGTGATAACATATGTTCCTTTTGTCCAACAGTATTCTCCTCAATTAGCAAATGAATTAGGATATCGCGTTGAGTCATTAGAGGAATTATCTTCAAAAGTTAATGATATTTTTAAGTCTAGAAAAATAGATAAACAAAACGAAAAAGAAGTAAAATTGCCTAACGTTATATCGAAAAAGATTTTTTTTGATGATGAGTTAGCAGCAGAAAAAATAATCAAAATATGGGAGAACATCGCCAAGGATAATCTATCTAAACCTTCTAATTTAAAAAAATTTGAATGGTTATTGAAACAGAACATGTTTAAGAAGATAGCCAAAAGGGCTTTAAAAAATTTCTTACCAATTAAGTATAATCCTGTTAATAATAATCCAAAGTTCTCAAAGCTAGATGAAAAAGATATCAAAGAAAGAATTAAAAAATTTCAACAAATTCTAGGTTTAGATAAAAAATTAGAATGTAAACTTTTATCTGAAAAAACCATCCATATTAAAAGTTTATGATTTTATAAAAAAATGAAAATTATAAGAGTATTAAGTTATATAAAAGAGTGTTTAAGATTCTATAATATTGTTTCTTCAATAAAGATTTTTATTTATAGTGTTTTAAAACAAAATACGAGATATCCAGAATATTTATTAAAATTTGAAAAAGAGGTAAGCAATTATTTTGGAACAAAATATGCACTGTCATTTTCTAATGGAACAACTGCATGTACAGCTTTATTATATTCACTAGGTGTTAAAAAAAATAGTAAAATTATTATCTCTAAACTTACCTTTCCTTCTGTAATATCTTCAATTCTTAGAATTGGCGCCGTTCCGGTTTATTTGGATTTTGATAAAGATTTACAAATAAAACAAAATATTGAGAGAGATAAAATACTTGGAGCGGATTTCTTTCTAATTACCCATGTTTATGGATTGCCTCAAAAAATAAACATCATAAGGTCTATTCAAGCCTTAAATAAAAAATTGATTTTAATTGAAGACATAAGTCATGCACAGGGGGCAATGATAAATAATTCAATGGTTGGTACACTTGGAGAAGGATCATTTATGAGTATGCAAGGTGACAAAGCAATTAATGCTGGTGAGGGAGGTATTGTTTTAACAAACAGTAGTTTTATCTATGACAAACTCATTTATTTGTCACATTTAAATAGAAAAACTTTGAAAAATAGTAATTTAAATCAACTAGCAAAAGTTGGTTTTATTGGTAAAGGTCGAATGAATCCTCTTGGAGCCGTAACAGCATTAAGGGATATAAAAAGTTTAAATAAAAGAAACAAAATAATAAGGGAAAAGATTAAAATTATTTATGAAGGATTAGAAAATTTGAAAAATTGCCATGTCCCAAAAATTAATAACTATGATGAGTTAGGTGGATTTCATTATGGTATTCCTTTTTTCTGTGACCATGAGAGTCTACTAAACGATATAAAAGTAAAATTTAAAATAGTTAAATATAATTGGCCTATTTTAGATTCTAATGAGCATTTTCATGATCCAAATAAATTTACAGATCTTATTTATAGTAATGAACTTAACATACAAAATATATTTGAAAAATCTAATGATATCAGAGATGAACTTTACTTTTTTGATTTAAAAGAAATAATAAATCAGAGTCAACAAAAAATAAAAAAAAAAATAGATTTTATAAAAAAAAATGAAAATTAATTATGTTGTATCGAAAAATCAAATTATAAATCCTTCTTTAAGCAGTATAATATATGATTTTATAATAATAGGATCGGGACCCGCCGCAATAACTTTATATAAAAAAATATTATCAAAAAAAAAGGATAAACCAAAAATCTTAATAATTGAAGAAGGCGACTATCAAAAAAAAAATTATAAAAAGGTATTTAGCAAATATTTAAAAGTAGATTTAAAATCTAGAGCATTCACCGTTGGAGGATCATCAAGCATATGGTCAAATATCTCGTCATATTTTGAGGATTTTGAAATGGAGTCAAGATGGAAAAAAAAACAAAATAATTTATGGCCTTTAACTCATAAATTATTATTAAATGAATATAAAAAGTTAAATAAAAAATATCAATTTTTCTTTAGTAATTTTAAAAAAAAAAAAATTGATATTCCTTTTGAATACAGACCATTTATAGCAACCGCAAACCCAATTAATTTTAAACAATTTATTGATACTAAAGAAATAGATTTAATTTATAATTGCAAGATAAATTCAATCGATGAAAATAAAAAAAAGGCAACTGCTTATACATCAGACAATAAATTTAAATTTAGTGCAAAAAAAATTATTATATGTTGTGGGGGTATAGAAAGTATAAAACTAATTCAAAACTCTCTTTCTCAAAAAAAATTAAGAAACATAAGAAATAAAAATTTGATTGGAAAATATTTTATGGATCATCCAAAATTTGACCTAGGATATCTCAAATACCCAAAAGAGGACATTATTAATAAAATTGAATTAACAAAAAAAAACAATTTCATTACTTATTATGGAGTTTCATTAAAAAAAAATATTCAAAAAAAAAAGAATTTATTAAATTCTTATGTAAGATTTGAAAAACCTAATATTAAGATATCAAGATTTTTAGATACTTTTAACATTCCAATTATAAAAAATATATTTAGAAGTAGAAAAATTGTTAGGGTGAAATTGTTTTGTGAAATGATGCCAAATATTAACAATTCAATAATTTCAAAAAAAAATAAAACATTAGTTACACTACGACCAAGCAAAATTGATTATGAAACAATAAAATTTTTATCTAATAAAATTAAATATTTTTTTAGTCTTAAACCTGAAAAGGAAATAAATTTGAATTATAAAAATATAATTAATCGAGCCAAAGGTGCTTCCCATCATATGGGCGGTTTGCGATTTGATCCTAATAAAAATTTATCCGTTGTAGATAAAAATTTAAAAATAGTAGGATTAAAAAAAATTTATGTTTGTAGTAGTGCCATATTTCCAACATCTGGAAGTGTTAATCCTACAATGACAGTGTGTGCTTTAAGTAACAGGTTAGGTGATCATTTAAGAAAACATTTGTAATAATAGAAAAAAATGCATTATAGAGAAAGTAAAAATATTTTACAAAATTCATAGCAAGGATGAAAAATAACTCAAATGGTCCTCAATATATAATCGTTCTAGGTACAACATTTTCTGGTTCTGGTGCAGTATTTGATTATTTAAATGGTCGAGGAGATCTTTATGAACCTTTATTTGGACAAGAATATCTACTACCAATACTTCCGAATGGGTTGATGACGTTAGAAGCTATTTCAGACAAAGCTTTTGACCCAGCAACAACAGAGCATGCAATAATAGAGTTTAAAGATATAGCAAACAAACTGATGAATTATTGGTCAAGTCGCAAAGATGATAGATTAAATAAAAAATTACCTTTATTTAAAGATGCAATAGAGAAGTTTATTGATGAAATAAGTTTAGTGGATTTTCCTATGAGATTATTATGGCGAGAATTGAAGCAATCCAATACTCAACGTATTTATGATAAATTTAAAAATCGTCTTGGCTTTAAAAAAAAGGACTCTCAAACAAGACTTTTAGTATCTCAAAAAAACCTAATCCTTGCTGCTCAAAAAATGCATGATAAAATTTTTCAATCTAATGCTGAAGGTCGCCCTATACTTCTAGACCAGGGAGGATCAGGCTGGAATCCAATTGAGTCAACAAAATATTTTTCTAACTGCAGAATTGTTCTTGTATTGCGAGACCCTCGAGATCAGTTTGTAGAAATAAAACATTATAAAAAAGCTAACTCAGTTGAAGGCTTCGTTGACTGGTACAAAGAAATGCAAAGTCGACTTAAATCAATAAATAATCAGAACATACTGTTCATTCAGTTTGAAGATTTTGTTTTAAAAAATGAAATTTTTTTAGAAAAATTATGCAATCATATGTCTATTTCTTCAAAAATTTCCTCAAGTTATCAACCAGATTTCTCAAAAAAAAATATAGGTAAGTTTAATCAGTTTTTATCTAAAAATGAGCTTAAATTCATAGAAAGTAATTTAAGTGAGTACATTTATGGAGGTGAGTAAAATAGTGGAAGATTTTTATCAGTCACCAAAATGTAAAATTTGTGATCAAAATGGAAAAAGTATTTATTCAAAAAGTTTTAATGATGAAATATTGAAATTATTTTTTGCTAAATATTATGGTGACTCAAAGTACGAAGACTTTAAAAATAGATTGGAGTCAGTTAATTATGAGTTATTAAAATGTGAGGATTGTCAATTTATATGGCAAAAGAATATACCCAGCAAAAACTTTAGTAACGATTTATATGAGAATATAATTGATAAGGAACAAAGCCTTACAAAAAGTAAGTTAAAGTTTCAAAATCAAAAAAATAGTAATAATAAAGAAATAAAAAAAATAATTCGTAGTTTTAATAAAGAAAAAATTAATATACTTGATTTTGGTGCTGGATGGGGTCATTGGTTAATGTCAGGATCTGGATCAGGATTAAATTATGAGTCTTATGCTTTTGAATTATCATCAACTAGAAAAAAATTTCTTATATCCAATGGAATTAACATATTAAATCTTGATAATATTAATTCGTACGAAAATTTTTTTAATTATATAAGATTAGACCAGGTTTTAGAACATCTTGATGAACCTAATGATGTATTAAGGATGATAAAAAAATTAGGTAATAAAGACTGTATTTTCTTTATTTCTGTACCAGATGGAGGCAAGATAATAGAAAAAGAAAATATACATTCTGTTGAAAAGGGGCCAGTTCAGCCCTTAGAACATTTAAACTGCTTTTCAAAACATAGTCTTAAAAAATTTTTGAACATACATGGATTTAGACCTCTTAATTTAAATGAAATTATAATAATGAATATTAAAGATTTTAAATTAGATATGATAAGTATAAAATCGTTAATACAAGATATAAAAAGCTATTTTTTTTCTACTTCAATTAAGTTTAAATTTAAATAGTAAATGAAAATTTGTTATTTAGCCAATACTGCTGTTCCCTCAACTACTGCAAGTGCTATCCAAATAATAAAAATGTGTGAAAGTTTTTCAAAATTAAAACACAAAGTATTGTTAATAACTTCAAATGCCTCAGATAAAAAAGTATTTGATTTTTATGGGGTGAAAACAAAATTTCAAATAAAAAAACTTAAAAAATATAATAAGTTTCCTTTAGGTTTAAAATATTATTTATTTTCTTTATCATCAATAATTGAAAGTTTAAATTTCAAACCAGATGTCTATATTACTCGAAATTTTTTTACATCCTTTTTACTATCAATTTTAGGAAGAAAAAATATTTTAGAGCTACACCATGGAGAAGAAATAGAAAGTAGAATTGTAAGATTTATATTAAAATATTCAAACTTTCTTAATTATAATTCTTTAATAAAGCTTGTAGCAATAACAAAAAATGTAAAAGATTATTATAAAAAAAAATTTAATGTAAATCCCAGTAAGATTATTGTGGCTCCTAGCGGATCGTCTATTGAAAATAAAATTTTTAATAATACCTCAAAAAATAAGAAAACATTAAATATTGGTTACTTTGGATCTCTTTATAAGTCTCGAGGAGTTGATTTAATTTTGAAACTATCAAAAATAGATCATGAAAATAGATATTTCATTTTCGGAAATTTAAAGAATTATGAAAATCTTAAAAATAAATACAATAATCATAATCTATATCTAAATGATTATTTACCATATAAGGAAATCCCCAAAAATATTTTAAAAATGGATGTTTTGTTAATGCCATATCAAAAAAAAATTGTTGCTGCTGGAAATATTGGAAATATAACTGATTTTACATCTCCTCTAAAACTATTTGATTATATGGCTTGTGGTAAAACAATTATCTCATCTCAAGTAAATGTTCTTCAAGAAATTTTAAAAAAAAATAAAAATGTCATATTTATCAAAAACTTTAATAATGCATTTGCTTGGAAAAACGAAATACAGAAAATTAAATATTCAAGAAATAAAAGATTCATTATTTCTCAAAATAATTTAGAAATAAGTAAAAAATATAGACTTAAAAAAAGAGCTCAAAAAATTTTAGATAGTCTAAATTTTGATTTAAATAAAAATAAATGAAAAAAAAAACTTTGAAGAAAATAATTATTTTTTATCCTTCGTTCGAAAGAGGTGGAGTAGAAATCATTTTAGTCAATTTGATAAATTTTTTTTTGAAAAAAAAGATTAAAATCGTCCTGATTACATCTAACATTAAAAAGGGCCTCTTCAAAAACAAGTTATTCAATTGTAAATATATTAAAGTTATTCACTTTTCATTTTTTCCTGATAGGATTAATAAAGCATTATCTGCATCCAAAAACCTTATAAATGAGCTTAAAAAATCAGAAAAAAAAAATACTATTGTTTTTTCACTTCAAGGAAGTTCTTTATCAATTCTTATTAGTAAAATTTTAGGATTTAAAGTTATTGTAAGAAATGGAGAAGACGTTTTAGGCTCAACAATTTATGCTGAGAATAAAATTCAATCCATAATTGTTCTTTTATTTAAAGTATTTCTATATAATTTTGCTGATAAAATTATAACTAATTCTATAGGTTCAGGAAATTCTCTAAAAAAGATTTTAATTAAAAAAAAAAAAATTTATCCAATTTATAACCCGTATCTTAAAAAAATTTATAAAAACTCATCACATAAAAGAAATAAATTTTTGCTGTCTATTGGTAGACTAGTGAAGGAAAAAGATTTTCATAATTTGATAATTGCATTTAATATCATAAAGCAAAAAATACCGAATTATAAGTTAGTAATTATTGGGGATGGTCAATTGAAATATGAGTTACAAAATTTGGTTAATAATTTAGGATTAAATAAAAGAGTTGTATTTACTGGGTGGAAAATAAAGTTAAAAAAATATTATATTAGTTCAAAATTATTTATTTTAAATTCTTTGTATGAAGGTTTAGGAAATGTTGTGATTGATGCTGCAAATTACAACCTACCAATTATTACAACAAATTGTAATAGCAAGGAAATTATAGATTATGGAAAAGGAGGTTTTTTAGTTCCCATAAAAAATCCAAGATTATTATCAAAGAAAATTTTATTTTGTTTAAATAATTATAAAACGTCTTTAAAAAAATCTAAGTATGCAAAAAAAAGAATTAAAAGATTTGAATCTAAACTTAATTGTAAAAATTATTTTAAATTAATTTCCGAAACCATTAATGAATAAAAAAAAAAAAGTATGTTACTGGTCGCCATTTATAAGCAATGTTGCTACTGTTAAAGCAGTGATTAACTCCGCATTAGCAATTAACAGATACTCCGGTCAAAAGTTTGAGTCTCTAATTATAGATGTTTTTGGAGAGTGGAAGAAAAATATAAATAATGAGACTTATAACCTTAAATTTTATAGTCTTAATTATATTGAAAATTTATTTAAATTTTCATCTGAAGGGTTTTTTAAAAGTAGATTAAAATATATAATTATTTTTCTTATTTCATTTTTATCATTAAAAAAGTTCTTAATAAAAGTAAAACCAGAATTTTTGATTATACATTTAATAACATCTTTACCCCTTTTATTAAATTTAATTTATAAATTTGATACAAAAATAATTTTAAGGATTTCAGGTAAACCCCAAATGAATATTTTTAGATATATATTTTGGAAAATTGCACTTAAGAAAGTTTATAAAATTACTTTTCCAACCGTTGAAAGTTTAGAATATTTAAAAAATTTAAAACTCGCAGATGAAAGTAAATTTGAATTATTATATGACCCTGTTTTTATCGTTAAAGATATTAATAAAAAGAAAAAAGAAGAAATTGATAATATTAATTTAAAAAAAAATGACTATTTTTTAGCAATAGGAAGATTAACGAAACAAAAAAATTTTCTCTTTTTGGTTAAATGCTTCTCCAAAATAGTCAAAGATCATTCAAAAACCAAGTTAGTTATCATTGGCACTGGAGAGGAAAAAGATAAAATTAATCGTTACATAAAAATTAATAATTTAAGTGAAAATATTATACTCCTAGGTTATCAAAAAAACGTATTTAAGTTTTTAAAAAATTGTAAAGCATTTATACTTTCGTCCCTTTGGGAAGATCCAGGCTTTGTTCTAATTGAAGCAATGATAAGCGATAGTGTTGTTTTATCAAGTAATTGTCCAAATGGTCCAAAAGAAATTATAGAAAAGAAAAATGGATTGTTATTTCAAAGTAATTCTGAGACTGACTTTATCCATAAATTTAATTACTTAATTAAATTAAATGACTCCGATAAAAAGAATTTGAGAATTAATGCAAAAAAGAAAGTTAAAAAGTACTCAATTTTTCATCACTATGTAAAACTTCAAAAATTATTAATTTTTTAAATAAATATTTATATCGAATCCACACAATTATAATATTTCGATAAGTTTTTAAGGAAATCAAATCTGCCAAGTCTTTTTTTTGCAAATGATAATTTTTTATTGCACTTTTTTTTGTTACTAATTGCATAAATAATTTTTTTGCTTAGTTCTTCATGATCCCCTACTTTAAAAAGAAGGCCTCCTTTTCCATTATCTAGAATTTCAGAAGGTCCAGTAGGACAATCACTTGAAATTACAATTTTATTTAATGATATTGCTTCTAACAAAACATTAGGTAACCCTTCAAAATTTGATGATAATATAAATAAATCTGATTTTTTTATATATGGGTATGGATTTTTTTTAAAGTCTATTATTTTAAAAAAATTATTTAATTTTAGTTTATTAATTAGATTTTCAATTTCATTTTTTCTTTCTCCATACCCTATTAAAAGAACTTTAATATTTTTATATTTGTTTTTTAATAAATTGATTGATCTAATTAAACAAAAATGATCTTTTTGATCTGTAAATCTTGCGACACTTATAATTTTAAAATCATTTTTTTTAAAAAAACTAATATTTACTTTTTCTTTTGATTTTTTTATAATTTCTTTTTTGTTAAGTGGATTATAAATACATTCACTATTTAGATTAAATTTTAATTTTAACTCTTTTTTAAATTCCTCACTATTAACTATAATTTTATCGGCCATGCTATAAATCTTTTTATACAAACTTTTTTTAATTTGGTTGTCTGACCAACCAGAAGGAGAGGAATTTGATCTTATAATAATTTTTGTTGATAAAAGTTTACATAAAACTGTGCAATAAGCTATGCCCTGAAAACAAAATACAATGTTACCTCGACTAAATAATATTTTTTTAAAAAGTAAAAATAATGAAATAATAAACTTCAATCTTCTTCCAATTGAGATTGGCATTGTGCCATCAAAGGTAATAAATTTTATTTTTGAATTTAATTTATTTTTATAAGTTTTTGATAAACTAATTACAGAAATATCATCAAATTTAGTAGATAAGTAATTTGCAATTAAAAAAAAATTTTTTTCCACCCCCCCACCATTGATGGTTGGCATGAAAATTATTATTTTTTTTTTGTTCATTGTTTCAAATCAAAAAATTAATATATATTTTTTAAATAATGATTTTTAACTAAAATTAACTTGTCAAATTTTATAAATCAATTAAGTAAATGTTATATATATGGATCTAGTTAGTGTTGTAATTCCTTATTTTAAAAAAAGAGAATATATTAAAAGATGTATTCAGTCGGTTTTAAGACAAAATTATAAAAAATTTGAAATTATAATTGTTTATGATGGTGTAGATTTCTCAGATCTAGATTATATACAGAATATCGCAAAAAAAGATAAAAGAATAAATTTAATAAAAAATCATAAATTGCTAGGTGCTGGCTTATCAAGAAACAAAGGAATTAATATTTCAAAAGGTAAATTTATTGCCTTACTAGATGCAGATGATTATTGGGACAAAAATAAATTAAAATTTCAAATAAAATTTATGCAAGATCATAATTACCTTGTATCTCATACTTCATATCGAATTATTGATAGACGAAAAAAAAAAAATTCAATTAGATTAGCTAGAAATTTTTATGAAGTAGAGGATTTATTGTATTCCTGTGATATTGGGCTTTCAACAGTTATTCTGCAAAAAAAAATTTTTTCTAAAAATATTAAATTTCCAAATACAAAAACTAAAGAGGATTTTATTCTTTGGTTAAAATTACTAAAAAAAAGAATCCCTATTATAGGACTGAACAAGAAACTCACTTATTGGAGAAAACTAGACAATTCCTTATCATCATCAACAATTCAAAAAATATTTGATGGTTTTAAAGTTTATTATAATTATATGAATTATGGTTTCTTTAGATCGATTTTTAATTTATTTTACTTATCAATAAATTTTTTAAAAAAAAATTGATATATGTTAAAAATAATTGTTATAATAATTTATCCTTTTTTTATATATTTAGTAAATTTTTTTTTAACAAAAAAAAACTTACTTCCGAATTATTCTGGTGATAATCATCAAAGATTTTTTAATAAGAACAAAATACAATTATCTGGTGGTTTATTTCTAATACCTATTTTTTCTATAGTCACTTATGATCATTCGATAATTTTAACAATATCTTTATTCTCTATTTTTCTGTTAGGTCTACTTTCTGATATTGGATTATTTTCTTCAGCAAAATTTAGATTTATAACACAATCTATTATTATTTTTTTATTTTTATATTACTCAAATTCTTTATTAACATCAGTGAGAATAGATTTATTTGATCAAATCCTAGAGAATTATTTATTTAGTTTATTTTTTACTTTATTTTGTTTAATGATCTTAATTAACGGAACTAATTTCATAGATGGCCTGAACGGACTAGTTTTGATTTATTATTTGATGATAATTTTTATTATTTTTAATTTAAAATTATATGAATATTCTTTTTTAGATAATTCTGGTGTCATATTAATTATGATGATATTAATTTACTTAATTTTATTTAATATTTTTAATCAATTATATTTAGGCGATTCTGGATCGTATCTAATTGGCTTTCTGTTCGGATATTTTTTATTGCAAATTTACGAAAATAATCAGTTAATTTCACCTTATTTTATAG
>MDTA01164858.1_pt1 | contig 13327 bp, 12 predicted proteins | sample 811151 | NCBI WGS metagenome assembly MDTA01 (sample SAMN05326648, study PRJNA326480) | marine metagenome | isolation source: seawater | place: Indian Ocean: South | collected 2010 | reverse complement strand
ATTTTATTCTAGAAAAAAGTGCTATTGGCACTGCAGGGAGTGTAAGAAACATTGTAAGAGATTATGAATTGAATTCAGCTTATGTTGTTTACGGTGATCAATTTTATGATTCTGATTTTCTAAATGAAGTTTTAAATGTAAAAATTAAACAAAATTCAATATTTACAATTGATAATGGTGATATTCAAAAATCAGGAGTAGCAATATATGATAGCGACTTTAACTTAATTAATTTTAAAGAAAAGCCAAAAAATTTTGATAAATCTGAAGTTAAAAATTACTCATTAAATATAGGACTTTATTACTTTAACGATTTTTATTTCTTTAAAAAAACCGATAATAAAAAAGAGATTGATTTTGGAAAAGATATTTTTCCAAATTATGCCGATAGTAATTTAAAATTAAAAATTATTCCTATCAAATCAACTAATTTACCAATATTTATTGATGACATAAATAGAATTAATGAGATAAATAAATGAAAATTCATTTAGCATTGCCTTTTCCACCTCCGAATTATGGTCCTTCTATTTATTCGAAAAATTTACTAGAAAGCTTAAAGATCCTTGGTCATGATGTGGTTGTAACCAACACTGAAATCAACAAAGCTACAACAAATATCGGAACGCTTTCGCCTATTAAATATTTTAAGGTTCTTATGATTGCAATAAAAATATTTATAAAAAGTAGTAATGCGCATACTTTTATGAATATAAATTTAAGTACTCAAGGAATTATAAGAAGTTATATATTTTTTTTTCCTGCTTTATTATCGTCTAACAAAATAAACATTATATTTCATGAAGGAAGTATTGAAAAATTTTATGAAAATTACAGACCTATAGTTAAAAAATTATTTAAAAAAATTATTAACAACGCAGAAAAAATAATATTACTAGACCGTCAACAAAAAATATCGCTTGAAAAATTTATAAAACCAACAAAACTTTTTGTTCTTGGTGCATATAGAAATGATACTTTCAATAGCAAAATTATTAAAGAAAATAAAATAGTCTTCTACTCAAATTTAATTGAAGACAAGGGAGCAAGGGATGCTATTGATGCCTATCTTAGATTAAATAAAGAAGATAAGCAAAAATGGAAATTAGTTATTGCTGGAAATATAAAAGACCCAGCATTTTATGAAGATATTTTTAAATCATATAATACTGAGGTAACATTTTTTACAAACAAAACCTACAGTGAATATATATCTCTTTTAAACTCATCTAAGATTTTTATTTATCCAACAAAATACAAATACGAGCAGCAGCCAGCAGTTCTTATTGAAGCTCTAATGAATAAACTGGTTGTAGTCAGTTATGACTGGGCGGGTACAAAAAGTATGCTACCGGAGAAATATGCTTATCTTTGTAAAAATAGTGTTGAAGACCTATATACATCACTAAAAAAACTGATAAATCAGGATAACATTAATTTATATATGAATGAGTCAAGAGAACACTATTTAAATAATTATGATAAAGACATTTTTAACATGAAATTAAAAAAATTATTTTAAATACTTTTTCATTGCCTCTATTTGATCTTTTAATCCTGTTTGTAAATTAATTTTTGGACTCCAACCAGTTTCCTGGGCTTTAGAAATGTCTGCCAAATTTTGGAGTGCTTCATGTGAAAAATCATCTTGAAAATCTATATTAGACAGAGGTTCAATATCTAACAATATATCAATTTTTTCTAAAATTTCTAAAACAGAGTAATTTACTCCAGTACCTAAATTATACACTCCAGGCTTAATGTCCTCATTGAGAATTTTTAAATGAAATGAATTTACATCTCGAACATCAATAAAATCTCTTCTTTTACTCCCGTCACCATATATTATTGGCTTTTCATTATTTAGTCTTTTACTAATTAATGAGCCAAACAAAGGGGGAACTTCTCTTTCCAAGTTCTGATAGGGGCCATAAACATTTAAATATCTCATTCCATAATATTTAGTACCAGTGTTGTCGAATTTCGCTCTACAAAAATAAGATTGAGACAATTTGGTCCAAGCATATACACTTTTAGGCGAAATTACTGACTCATCTGTTGGAAAAGTTTTAGACCCTTCATAAATTGCTGATGATTCTGCGGCAACAAAGTTCTTAACTTTATAATTTAATGACAAATTTGCTATTATTTCTGTACCATAATTATTTATAAAAAAAGCTTTATCGGGATCGCCCTCACAATCGAAGATAGAATTTAACGCTGCAAAATGAAAAACAGAATCAAAACCTTGCTCAAATAACTTTAAATATGATGTCTTATCAACTATTGAGCATTTTGTAAATTCAACCTCAGCAGGAATATTTTTTTCAAATCCTTGAGAAAGATCATCTATTCCATACACATTATAATTTTCATTTATTAGTTCGCGAGCAAAATTGCTACCTATAAAGCCTGCAACTCCAGTAATTAAAATTTTTTTCATTTTATTATTTCGTAAATTTCATTTAATTTTTTGACTGTATAGTCTGGCTTAATTTTAACAAAATCCCCATCCTTATTTTTAGTAAAAGAAAATTTATTCATTATTAAAATTGTTTTGCAGCCAGCATTTTCTCCAGCTTTAATATCTGACCACCTATCTCCAATCATCCAAGAATTTTTAGGATCAACATTATGTTTCTCACTCAGTTTTAACAACATATAGGGAGATGGCTTTTTAAATCTTGAGTCATCCGAAAATTCTATTTGATAATCATCTGGAGAAATTTTTTTCATAATTTCAAGATTTACATCGATTAATTGTTTTTTTGTAACTAATCCTCTTTTGTAATCTGGTTGATTAGTAACAATGAAGATTTTGAAATTATTAGAAAAATAATTTTTCAAGTTTACAAAGTTTTTATTAATTAATATCTCTTCTTGACTCCAAGGTGGTCTTTGTTTTCCTTTTTTAACTATTGGTTCATTTACCACACCATCTCTATCGAAAAATATAGCTTTATACATTAAACTGTGAAACTGTTTGTTCCAACGTGGTCAGCATTAAATTTGATATTTTTATAATTATTTTCTTTCATTATCTTTTCAATCTTCTTATTTTGATGACCATCCAAATACAATAGTATAAATCCTCCACCACCAGCACCTATCAATTTACCACCAAGGGCACCGGCAGAAACAGATTCTTCAATGACATTATTGATTTTTTTATGAAAAGAAGATGGTTGCCTTTCATATTTAAGCTTCCACTGTTTGTGAAGCAAGTGTCCGATGGTTTTATGGTCACCATCTATAAGGGCTTTGCTACCCTTTAAGGCAATTTTTTTTACTTCTAACAAGTTTTTTTCCTGGTTTCCAGTTGAAAGCTTTGAGTTCTGCATTGTAGTTTTTCGTGTTTTGTTAGTATAAAAAAGACTAAGCCTGCCGGCAAATTTGTCGACTCTTTTAACATTCATTAAATTATCAACTTTTACATTTCCTGCTTTACTCACAGTATAAATTTTTAAACCTCCAAAAATAGAAGCGTAAGTATCTTGAAGACCAACAATTTTATTGTCAAAATGGCTAGTTTCAATTTTCGATGCTTTTCTTGCCAATTCAAATTTGTTTTTTTCAGATTTAAAACTCTTCTCTTTAGATAATGAGTGAAGTAACGAAGATATGTAAGCTCCAGATGAACCCAAGCCTGATCCGTAAGGAATGTCTGCTAATGTTGAAATTTCTATAGGTGTTTTAATATCTGCTTCTAAAAGAATTTTTTTTAATAATTCATTTTTTATAAACTTTATATCATTGACAATTTCGTTTTTTATATATTTTAAAATGTACTTTTCTTCAAAAGGTTCGTGAATAATTGAATATACATATTTATCAATTGCTAATGATATAAACTTACTTCCATGATTTGAATAAAAATATTCTAAATCTGTTCCTCCTCCAAATATGGATATTCGTAAAGGAGATCTTGTTATTATCATAAAATTAAGCCTAATGATAACTTTCAATTTTATGAAATACCAAAATATTTATATTATTTTTAAATTAAAAAAATTAACTTTTGTTATATATCAAAGTATTGTTGTATTATGAAAATTCTACTTACAGGAAATAATGGATTCATTGGTTCACAATTTATAACTTTGTTTTCTAATAAATACGAAATTACAGGGTTAGACAACAATTACTTTTGTGACGATGAAAATTATGAAAATATATCTTTTATTAAAAAAGACATTAGAAATATTAACAGTTCAGATTTAGAAAATATTGATGTTGTAGTTCACATGGCTGAGCTTTGTAATGATCCATTAAGTGACTTGAATCCAAAGCTGACAGTTGATATAAATGTTAATGCAACTCAAAAACTTATAAAGCTTTGTGATGAAGCAGGTGTAAAGAAGATGATTTATATGTCATCGTGTAGTGTTTATGGAAAAAGCAAAGATGAGGTAGTCAATGAGAAATCAGAAGTAGCTGGACTTACAGAGTATGCTAAAGCAAAAATTTCAAACGAAAACTTTATAAACGATAATGATTTTCAAAATTTAGAAATAATTATGCTTAGAAATGCAACTGTATATGGATATTCTAATAATATTAGATTGGATTTAGTTGTTAATAACCTTACCTATTTTGGGCTAAAAAATAATTTTATTGAACTCTACTCAGACGGTAGTCCACTAAGGCCGCTTGTTCACGTTAGTGATCTTTGTAATGTGATAGATTATTTTATTGAATCAAATAAAAATTGGCATAAGGAAACATTTAATGTTGGTAGCAATAATCAAAACTATTCAATTAGAGATATTGCAATTTCTGTAAGTAAAAATTTAAATATAGATGATTTAAAGTTTAATTATGAAAATAAAGACCAAAGATCGTACAAGGTTAATTTTGATAAATTAAAAACAGCAACAAATTTTGAACCAAATTATGATCTTGATAGGGGCATTAAAGAACTGGTAAATAAAATCGATCTAGATAAACCGTACAAAAATGCTTTACGCCTGAAGAAAATCAATCAATTGATTGTTGAAGGTAAAATTGATTTAAATCTTAATTGGATCAATTAAACTGTTTTAAAAACGATTCAAATACAGAATCAATATAATCAATCATTTCATCATTAATACCAGGATACACTCCGATCCAAAATGTATTTTTCATAACAAAATCTGCGTTTTCAATGGTGCCATTTACTATATATTCTTTGTCCTTATAAGCAGGCTGCCTAACAAGATTTCCACCAAACATTAATCGAGTTGCTACTCTGTTTTCATTTAAATATTTAACTATATCGTCTCTAGAAAACTTTGAATTTTCCTTTACAGAAATAGCATAGCCAAACCAACTTGGATCAGTATTTGCTTCCTTTTTATGCGGAATAAAATATTTTAAATGTTTTTCAACTATAGCATTTACCTTTGCCCAATTTTCTTTTCTTTGTTTGATAAACAGATTTAGTTTATCTAATTGTGCATAGCCTATTGACGCTTGTAAATCTGTTGCCTTAAGGTTGTACCCAATATTTGAGTATGTAAATTTATGGTCATAACCATACGGCAAATCTCCTAATTGCCAGTCAAATCTTTTACCGCAGGTGTCATCATGGCCGCTTTTGCACCAACAATCTCTACCCCAATCTCTAAATGAGTCAATCTCTAACTTAAGTCTATTTGAATTTGTTAGAACTGCACCTCCTTCCCCCATTGTTATATGATGAGCAGGATAAAAACTGAGTGTTGATATGTGTCCTAAAGTCCCGGTAAATATATTATTAATTTTTCCACCTAAAGCATCGCAGTTATCTTCAATTAACCATATATTTTTATCGTCTGCAAAATCTCTTAGCTTTTCCGCATCGAATGGATTTCCAAGCGTATGTGCTAAAAATATAGCTTTGGTATTTTCTGTAACCGCACTTGTAATTGATTCGAAGGTAGGGTTGTATGTACCAATTTCACTATCAACAAAAATTGGGACTAAATTGTTTTGAAATATTGGATTAACTGTAGTTGGAAAACCTACAGCTGATGTGACCACTTGGTGTCCAGGTTGTAGATTATTTTTTAATTTAGAAGATGTTAATGCAGAAAGTGCAACTAAATTTGCAGAAGATCCACTATTGACAAGTCTTATATGTTTCATACCAATAAAATCTGATAATTTTTCTGAAAACTTTTCACTGTAATCACCATCTGTAAGCCAAAACTCCAAAGAAGCGTCAATAAGTGAAAGTAATTCATTTTCGTCAAATACTCTTCCATTGACAGGAATGCTAGATATACCAGGAATAAATTCTGGGTTGTTGTGTTTTAAATCGTAAAACTCAACAACCAATTTGTTTATTTGATTTTGTATTTGGGTTAGAGACGTTTCCTTATCCATCATTAAATTTTAGTTTTAAATAATTTATATACAAATCTCTGTAGTAAATCTCGATTATCTTCAAAAAATATTGGTTTGCTCATATTTTTTTTATATCGTAAATAAAATTTCATTTTTTGGTATGTTGTATATTTTCTTTGCCTAACTGAAAGAAAAGGAAATTTGTATTGCTCTGGATCTCCCGGCGAATAATAAGTCTCATCTCTAGGGATAATAAATGCTCCATAAATTTTATTCAATACACTAAAGATACTCTGATCATTCCTATTTTCACAAAATGTATCAAGCTGGTCAAAACTATCATAGTGATGTGTTATCAGTTTTGAGTCTGTTTCTAATAATTGATTAAACTTTTCAAATAATTCAATTGAATCTTTGTTTTTTTTAATAATAAAGTGATTGGCAGATAATTGGTCTGAATTTGCTATTTTGCTATCCGTACTTAAATTAAAATAATTAAATATCTCTTTGGTTGTCCAGTTTTTTTCAATATGATTTTCAAGAGAAAATCTTAATGAAATTTTGCCACTATCATTTAGCAAATTTACATATTCATTAAACTTACCTAATCCATTCTTATTAAAACTCGAGCCTGCACTTGAATATACAATTAAATCTTCATTATTTACTTGCCTTAAAACCATTCTCATTATTTCAGATTTCCAAATCCAATAACCACCGCCTCTATAAACATTTAAATAGTTGTTATACTTTTTTTTAAATCTCTTAGGCAAATCAGCTGGGCCATAGGAAATTACTTCATCAAAAATGCCAGAAGTAATTGCTAAATTTTTTAAATGTTTTTTTTGTAAAGAAAATGACTCAGAACCATAAGTAACAAATATTTTTTTTTGATTCACTCTTTTATTTTAATGATGAGAAATAATTAATTAGATTTTGCTCAAACTTAAAATCTTTTAAATAAAAATCATAAATTATTTTTTTAGGAGATTCAATTTTTTCAAATTCATTAAATATTGTGTTGAATTTGACATGTCTAGCTTTTTTAAAAAGGCTGATGTAATCAACTAATGTAATTTTATTTTCGAAAGCGTTTATGCGAATATTGTTTGATGGTATCAAAAAATCATTATTTGTAAATTTAGTTATGAAACTTGTTACTAATTTTGAAGAAACAGGGTAAATTAATTTATCTTTATTTGAATTTAAATTTACTTCACTATTTAATTCATTTAATTTTAAATAAGTATGTAATTTATCTCTATCGTCCTGTTCGTAATACAAGTCGCCAAGATAGATTGAACAGTATAAATAATTACTATAAAAACTAAAAAAATTAAAAATAGAGTTAGTTAATTTCTTGTATGTAGTGTAAGTATCGAATTTTTTTGATCTCAATAAAACCCAATAAGAGTTAATAAAAATTATTTTTTTAAATTTAAATTTACTTAATAAAACAAGTGGCAAAAATAGATTTAACCAAAGTCCTTTAAGAAATTTTGATTTTGAGTTTTGTATGCTTGCAATAAAAATTAAATCTTGAAAATAATTTTTATCAAATTTTGAAATTAAGTTAGATATAGAGTTAATATTAACTACCAATTCTTCATCAAATACAAAGTTGTTAGTTAAATTATAAAAATTATTATTACTCGATTTAACTACTTCCTTACCAAGGTGAGTGCTTCCACCTATTAATAGTATATTTTTCATTACCGAATATTTTTTAATCTATTCTGTAAGACTTCCAAATCTTTTAGCGAGTCGACACACTGCCAAAAACCAGTGTGTTTGTAAACTGCAAGATTTTTTTCTTTAGAAAGCATTTCTAAAGGTTTTTTTTCAAATATTGTCATATCGTCTTTAAGTAATTTCATTATTTTTCTATTAATTACAAAATACCCTCCATTTATCCATTCATTTATATCGGGTTTTTCTTGAAAATTCACAACTCTATTTTTTTTAATATTTAATATTCCAAATCTAGGCGGTGGATTTACTGCTGTTACGGTTGCCAAGACTGATTCTTTTTTGTGAAAACTATACAATTTTTTTATATTTACATCAGCAACGCCGTCACCATATGTTAAAAAGAATTCTTCATCCTTGTAATTTTTTAATGCTCTTTTAATTCTTCCACCAGTCATTGTCTCAGAGCCAGTATTTAAAAGCTCTATATTAGAACCTTTATATTTAAATTTATTTTTTTCAATAGAAGAAAAATTATACATTAAATATTTTTCAAAAATACTAAACTTATATCCACCGAGAATTGTAAATTCAGAAATACCATACTTTGCATATTGATCAACAATATGTAGAAAAAGAGGTTTTTTGTTAGCTTCAATCATAGGCTTAGGCACTCTAGCGCTTAACTCACTTATTCTTGTGCCTTTTCCACCGGCAAGTATAAGAGTTCTCAACATGATATTATTTTAACTTAAAGATAAGCTATTTTTTATAATCTTTTAAAATGTAAATGAAAATTACAAGTTATATCTTTGAAAAAATTAATTAAACAAATTCAATTTATAAGTATTTTTGTAAATCTTTTTAAACATAAGAAAAAATGGTTAAAAACTAGTACAAAAATTCTTTATAAATACACTGCATCAAAAAAAATGTATTTACTTGGTTTCAAGCTTATCTACAGAATGTTAATCACCGAATTTATTTTTTTGAAGGAAAAGAATGAATCAGCCAAAGAAATGGGGTATGTTCTTATTGATAAGAAATTGTCAGAGGACAAGCTTATTGAAAAACACTATTTAGGCTCGTATAAATTTGACTTTATGGATGCGTTTACCCCAAATTTAAATACTTGGAGCAGTTATTTTTCAAAATTTAAATTAATAAATAAAAACATAAATTATCTAGAAATTGGTAGCTTTGAAGGTAGGTCAAGTGTTTTTGTTTTAGAGCGTTTAAAAAATGCTAAATGTACTTTTGTTGATCCTTTTACTTCATATGATGAAATGTTTGATTCTACTGGTCAAAATAATTTTGACCAAATTTACAATAATTTCTCTGATAATATCAAAAATTTTGAAAACAGATGTAATGTTTTTAGAGAAACATCTCATATATTTTTCTCTAAAAACAAACTCAGCTTTGATTTAATATATATAGACGGATCTCACTTTAGCCTAGATGTTTACAATGATGCTATTAATAGCTTTAAATTTTTGAATAAAGGTGGATACATTATATTTGATGATATTTTCTTTAATCATTTTGGCTCTATGGATGAAAATGTACTGGGTGGAGTTGTAAAATTTTTGAAAGAAAAAAAGAAATCAGTGAAAATAAAATACCTAAGTAATCAATTGGTGGTAAGAAAATCTAAGTCAGTTAAATAAAGTTGCGGGGAAATGTGATAAGAATGTTTCAAAATTATGTATATAAATAATAAGAAATGCAAAGATTATCAAATTATAAATTTTTAAATTTTCACTTTTTAGTTTTTCAAATTTAATGGATGCTAAAAACACAATTAAATGAAACATTTGAATAATATATGTTGCTTTGATAGTATCTCCATTACCAACCGGATATGAAATTAAGAAAACAATATACCCAACAAAGCTAACTATTACAGCAAGATTAATATACCTTACAAGAAAGCTTTGTTTGTTTTTTCTATATGAAATTACATATAAAGTTAATATAAAAAGAGTTGTAAAAATTGAAATTATATTGACCCTTGCAAAATAATCCCCTATAGCAAGCTGATCTCTACCGATACTTAAATAACCTGATGTAAAACTAAAATATCCCCAATAATCGCCCCACAAATCTGCAAACAGAGTTGTAATAAACTGATTATCCAAATGAGGTCTGATAGGTTTATAAAATAAATATCTTAAGTTCTCTGATGTTGGTATATAAAAGCCTAACGGTTGATTAAATATAGAAAATTTACTGCTTTCCATATTAAAAGCTGTAAAGCTCCCGGATTTAATATATAAATTAATATAAAACCAACCAGAAAGAAGGAAGCCAATTAATGCGCTGGGGACCCATGTTTTCAAATAATTTATTTTATTTTTAATATTTTTTGTAAAAAGCATGATTATCAAAGGAGGAAAAAGTAAAAAACCCCATTGCCTACTTAATGCAATTCCTGCAATGATAAGGCCAAGAAAAAGAATATCTTTTTTTTGAGTTACAAAATCTTGATTCTCGATTTTAAATATTAAATATAGAAAAATACTCATAAAAAACAAAATATACGGCTCACCTCTTATCATTGATATAGTTCTGTAATTTACAGCTAGTAACGAAACCATGATTAAATAACTTAGGTTTAAAATACTTTTTGAATTATTGAACATTTTTAGAGTTAGCAAGTTGATGTAAATCGTAATTATATACATTAATGATTGAAATATTTGAGCAATGCTTCCATAGACTGGTCTACAATCTCTCAAAAAATTTTCACTTTCAATAATATTTCTACAAACTACTTGAGATATTGCCGGTATAAAGTATCCAAGGGGTGGATTAAAAAATTCTCTAGTGTCTAATGATGTAGGAAGCTTAATGCTTCTTGGCAAATATCTTGATATATAGTCAACATAGGTGTAGTGCGCTTCTGCGTCATAGCCTAGGATTGGTGAATAATGATAAAAATTATAAATTAATATATAACCAACTGATGAGGTGATTAAAAAAAATATTAATCTCTCTAATTTAGGGATGATATTCATTATCTAAATTTGATTATTGCATTTATGTACTTTAATCCATCAATAAACTTTATTTTTTTGCCTTGACTGTAAGTTCTTCCTTCATAGGAAATTGGCAATTCCAAATAATTATTAGTTTTTTTTAAGATTTTGCTTACAAGCTCTATTTCAATAGAAAAATCTCTCATTTTTAAAGTTTCATTTATTAATAGTTCTTTTTTAAATATTTTCAAACAAGTTGCTATGTCCGTTATTTTATTTTTGTTTACCAATGAGAAAAAATAACTTAAGAATTTATTAGCAAAGTATGTACGTAAATAGATATTTTTTCTCTTCTTATTCCCAATAAATCTCGAACCTAATATCAAATCAAGATTTTTAAATTTAAACTCTTCATATAGTAACATCAGATCTTCTGCTGAGTATTCCAAATCCGCATCAAATATACCAATATTGCTATATCTTGAATGAAATAAACCTTGTTTAACTGCTTCGCCTTTACCTAAATTTCTAGAGGTAGATACAAGGTCTACAAATGAATGCTTGTCAGATATCTCTTTGGCAATGTTCAAAGAATCGTCGGTAGAACCATCATTAACAAGTATTATTTGATCAACAAAAGAAAGTTTAACTAAATTATTGAATACCAAATTCAATGTATTTTCTTCATTATAAAATGGAATTATCACTGAAATTTTATCTTTAGGTAAAGTCATTTATACAAATATAATAGTTCTTACACTAAGTCATTTAAAATATTTGAGAAATTAAATACTTTTCTAAAAAGATACGAACGATAAATAAATAAAAAAATTTGTAGACTAATGATATATGACTTTTTTGAATAAAAAAATTATCTTTTTTGTAATAGCATCATTATTTTTTTCATTATTTTTTCTTGTATCTATAGATGTTTTTAATTTTAACAAAGTAGATTTTGTTTACTACAAGGATTTTAAACCTGGTTATACATGCAAATATAGCTTAAATCAGATAGATTTTTTTGATTATGAAGAAAAATTAAAAGTTAATCAACTTATAAAAATGGATTTGGGTCTTTTAAATAACTTTGAAAAATATAGATGTATTAACAAAATAGTTTTTATAAATGATGGATGGCCAGAAGTTAGAATAGGAATCGGCGACGATAACATATTTTTTCAACTTATGAAAAATTCTGGATTGCTTATATTATTTATATTTTTTATAAACTTTTATCCAAGTAAAGATAAATTGTTTGCACTTACAATTTTTTTCTACAATTTATTTTCATCTTTATTATTCAGTTTTGATTTTAAATTTAGAGGAAATAAATTTCTATACAGCTATGAAATTTTTTTTGTAGAAATAATAATACTTTACTTGATATTTCTTCACTTAACAGAGAATCAAAAACTAGATAATATATTTGAAAACTTAAATAAATTTTTTCAGAATCTCCAAAAAAAACATATTGTATTTATATCATCATTGGTTGCTTTTCGTTCGCTATATGTCTTTTTAAATAATACTTATTTTTTTAATATCCCAGACTGGTTGATAAATTATAATTTTGGTTTTGTGAGGAGAGGGTTGTCAGGAACATTACTTTTAATGATTTCAGATGATCTAAATTTTATTTCATATAACCTACTTCCTTTACTCACCATAATTCTTCATTTTTCAATAACATACTTGGCTCTCTGTATTTTCAAAGAAAATAATAAAAATATATATTCTGTTTTTTTATTATTTTCTCCCCTCTTTATTCTGTTTCCGATATTTAATGTTTCAAAGGGGGCTGGAAACAAAGAAACAGTCGGCATACTAATTTTTCTTCTGCTCATCAGGTATTCTTATAAGAAAATAGATATCAAGAAAATATTCCTACTTTCAATTTTTATAGGTTTTAGTTTGTTTACACACGAAGTAAATATATTTCTTTTAATTTTTGTAGTCTTATCCTCTATCTTTTTAAAAATAAAAATTAATAAGCTCTTAATAAGCTCTATATTTATTTTTATCACTCTACTCATAATATCAATTTTTCTCTTTCCGAGTAATGAAGAAATACCAGAATTACTTTGCGAAAATATATTTTTAAATATTGAAAAAATAGACTGTTCAAAATCTAGTTGGTTGCAACAAGATTTTAACGAATCTATACAATTTTCAATTTCAAGAATTTTTGAAGACTACCAATATTTATTTGTTTATGGAATATATTTTTTATTATCCATTCTTCCTTTGTTAATTAGTGGTTGGGTAAATGAAAACTTAAAATTTAATATTTTAGTTTTGCTAATAATTACACCATTATTTTTAATTGCAATTGATTGGGGAAGGTGGCT
>MDTA01071218.1_pt1 | contig 13328 bp, 10 predicted proteins | sample 811151 | NCBI WGS metagenome assembly MDTA01 (sample SAMN05326648, study PRJNA326480) | marine metagenome | isolation source: seawater | place: Indian Ocean: South | collected 2010 | reverse complement strand
CTAAATATTGGTGGCGGAGAGCTTAAAGAATTAAAACCTAGAATTTTAGTTTTAGGTGTCGGGGGTGCAGGAGGAAATGCTATTAATGCTATGATCGAGTCAGGCATGCAAGGTGTTGAATTCGTTGCAGTAAACACAGATGCTCAAGATCTTAAAATGAGCAAGGCACATGCAAAAATTCAAATAGGTATGAATTTAACCAAAGGTCTAGGAGCTGGTGCCAAACATAACATTGGTCAAGCTGCAGCAGATGAGTCAATAAGCGAAATAGTAAATTACATTCAAGGGAGTAACATGGTTTTTATTGCAGCTGGAATGGGCGGAGGAACAGGAACTGGAGCTTCTCATGTCATAGCTAAAGCTGCTAAAGAATTAAATATTCTTACTGTCGGAGTGACTACATTACCTTTTTCATATGAAGGACCAAAAAGAATGAGAAGAGCTTTAGAAGGACTTGAGGCATTGAAAAAACATCTAGATACTACAATAGTAGTTCCCAATCAAAACCTTTTTAAAATAGCAAGCGAGACAACAACTTTTGAAGAGTCATTCATTCTTTCAAATAACGTTCTAAAGCATGGTGTTCAAAGTGTTACAGATTTAATGGTAAGACCCGGTATGATAAATTTAGATTTTGCTGATGTTGAAACTATAATGAGCTCGATGGGCAAAGCAATGATGGGTACTGGTGAAGCAGAAGGGGAGAACAGAGCTACAGTAGCAACTGAAATAGCTCTTAACAACCCTCTGATTGATGAATATTCATTAAAAGGTGCTAAAGGATTATTGATAAATATTACTGGAGGAAAAGATCTAACTTTATTTGAAGTAGACCAGACTGTTCAAAAAGTAAGAGCCGAAGTTGATCCAGAAGCAGAATTAATATTCGGAGCAATTAAAGATACTAGTATGGAAGGCAAAATGAGAGTTTCAATAGTTGCTACGGCTTTAGATGGATTAAAAAAAGGCACTAATACTGTATTAAATATGGTTTCAAGAATTCAAGATAGAAATCATAGTCATTCAGATGGACTTTTTTCTCATCATACGAATATGGAAAACAATACTTTAAGTTCAATAGATGGCGCCACTGCTTTAAAGTTAGATGAAAAGTTCGAAGTTAACGAGGTGCACAACGAGGCAGTTGTTAATAATTTTGAGCAAAGTTATTTGAAACAGGAAAATGAATTGGCCAATGATGAAACTGATTCAGAAAACATTCCAATGGGAGTTTCCATTGAAAATACTTCATATATAGAAAGTAATAAAAGCACACCACCAAATGAAAGCTTAATCTCAAATTCTGAACCTCAATCTGTTGAAGTGGAAGAACACACTCCCCAATTATTTTCAGATGAAAATGATAACAACCTAGAGGAATTTAGTGATCCAGGTTCAGAGAAATTATTTGATCAGGACTTTAATGAAGAAGAAGACTTTGAGATACCTGCATTTTTAAGAAAACAAAAATTTTAATGATAAAATTTTTTATTTATGGCCAACCCAAACTCATCACTGGAATTATCTCATTTTCCAGTAATGTTGGATGAGGTAATTGAAATTTGCTCTCCTGATAAAGGGGGATTTTTTATAGACTGCACTTTTGGAGGCGGTGGCTACTCAAAAAGTTTACTAAAATTTTCTGGCACGAAAGTAATTGCGTTAGATAGAGATAAATTTTCTACTAAAACTGCTAAAGATCTAGAGAAAAAATATCCAAAAAGATTTTATTTTTATCAAAAAAAATTTAGTGAAGTAGATACTGTCACAAATAATCAGTTAGTAGATACTATCTTGTTCGATTTAGGTTTGTCTTCGATTCAACTTAATAACATGGATAGAGGCTTTTCTTTCAAGTCCAAAAAAAAACTAGATATGTCAATGGGCTTAACTTCAATTTCAGCAGAAGAGGTAATTAATAATTTAAGTCCGGAAAAATTAAAGTCAATAATTAAAATTTTGGGTGAGGAAAAAGATGCGTCAAAAATCGTAAAAAATATAATTAAATCTCGTTCAATAAAAAAAATATCTAGAGTAAACGAATTAGTTGACATAATTACAAAAAGTAAAAAAAAAAAATTATCACAACAAAATAAACCCTTGTACCAAAACTTTTCAAGCATTAAGAATTTTTGTAAATAAAGAAATTTCAGAATTAACAAAAGGAATAGTTAACGCTACAAAAATTTTGAAACCTGGTGGTAAAATTTTAATTGTAAGCTTTCACTCAATAGAGGACAAAATTGTTAAATTTTTCTTTAATAATTTTTCCTCTAATCGATCAAAACCATCTAGGTATATTCCTGAATTAAAAAATGATGACTTTTTATTATTTAAAAAATATAAAAATAAATCAATAACTCCATCAAAAAAAGAAATTGCAAAAAATTTTCCCTCACGTTCAGCAAAATTAAGATTTGCTATCAGAAATGAAAATAAATTTATTTATCCAAGTGAATTGATAAAAAAATTTAAAAAATATTTAGACCTGGAGAATACTTATGCATAAATTTAAGGTTATTCTATCTTTATGTATTTTTGGAATTTTATTAGGAATAACTTCTTTTATTAAAACACAGACTAGAATTGTTGAAAAAGAGATAATTTCGTTAGATAGAAATATTGCGAACATTAAAAATGATTTACACGAAACCCAGTTGGATTACTTTTATCTAACCTCACCGATCAATTTAGCAAACCGAATTAAAAACTTAGATTTAGTAGATTATACCCCTATGGATTTTTCAAGAATCTACTTAAATTTAAAAGATTTTACAAAAAATCAAAGAAAATTAACTACTTTAAAATCTAATAATGAAAAAAAAAAAGAAAAAAAATAACAAATTAAATTTAAATCAAAAAAGTTTTTATTTTGAAGATTATTTTGAGTCAGATCAAAAAAGTAAAGAAATTAAAAAAAAAAATATTCATCAAGATAGGATTTATCTCCTTTTCTTTTTATTTGTGTCGTTGATTACAATATTTTCTATAAAGATAACTTTTATTTCTCTAAAAAATCCTGAAAATTTTTATCAACAAAGTAATTCTTATCATTTCACAGCGTTGAGAAGAGATATCGTTGATAGAAATGGAGTGCTGATTTCTAGAAATGTTAATACTTTTCATGCAGCAATAAATCCAAAATTAATAAAAGATAAGAAGAATTTTTTAATTAAATTAAGATTAAATTATCCAGATCTACAATTTAAAGAAATTGAAAAAAAATTGAACAAAGGAAAATATTTTTATTTCAAAAAAAGATTGGACGAAAAAGATAAAGAAAAATTATGGGCTTTAGGAGAAAAAGGAATTGTGTTTGAGCCTTTTCAATCAAGAATTTATACCCATGGAAACTTGTTTAGTCATGTTTTAGGCCAAGTTGATTATGACAATTACGGAGTTTCAGGAATAGAAAAATATTTTGATAAAAAGTTGAAAGACAAAAAATTAATAAACAAGCCATTGAGCTTAACTTTAGATACAAATATTCAATACATTATAAGTGATGAGCTTAATAGATCTTTAGATACTTTTCAGGCTACTGGTGGTGGAGCTTTACTTTTAGACGCTAACAATGGTGAGGTACTATCATTAGTTTCTCTACCAAACTTTGATATAAACAAAAGAGAAAAAATTATAGACAAAAAATATATTAATAAAATTACTAAAGGCGTTTATGAACTAGGATCTATTTTTAAAACTTTTACAGTGGCTTTGGCTTTAGAGAAAAAAATAGTGAAATCTTCTACTGTTATAAAAAATATACCAAGTACAATTAAATGCTCAATTCACAACATATCAGATATTAAAAAATTTCCTAAAGACTTGTCAGTCGAAGATATTTTAATAAGATCTTCTAATATTGGAACTTTGTTTTTAGCTAAAAAAATTGGTGAAGATGACTACAAAGAATTTATTAAAAAAACTAAACTTTTAGATGTTCCTGATTTCGAGCTTGAAGAGCTTGGAAGACCCCTAAATTTTGAGTGGAATAAATGCAAATTAGAGACTATCTCATATGGCCATGGGATAGCTGTAACACCTTTACAAGTGACCGCAACATATGCAGGATTAGTTAATGGAGGAAATCTTGTAAAACCAACACTGATAAAAGAAGAAAAAAAAATAAATAAAAAAAAAATAATCTCAAACGAAACAAGTAAAGAAATAAACTCAATTTTAAGAAAAGTAGTTACCGAAAAAGAGGGAACGGCTCACTTTGCTGATATTTACGGATATGAAGTTGGGGGTAAAACTGGAACTTCACAAAAGTATGAAAATAATAGAGAAAATCTGAACACATTTATATCTATTTTCCCTTCTAGTAATCCTAAATATGTATTACTTGTAATGCTAGAAAATCCAAAGATTGCAACGAATTTAATCTATCATTATAGAGGCAACAAAATCAAAGGTACTAGAAATGAGGCTGGTTGGAATTCAGTTTATGTGGCTGGCAAAATTATAAAAAAAATTGGACCTATTTTAGCCATAAAAAACAAAGAGTTTTACAACAAAGATGTTGCTCAAAAACTTAATTAAAAAAACTCCAAACAATTTAAAAAATCTTAAAATAAAAGGTTTGGCACTTAATAGTTCTGATGTCAAAAAGGATTATATTTTCTTTGCGTTGAAAGGAACAAAATTAAATGGCGAAAACTTTATCAATGAGGCTATCAAAAAAGGAGTGAAAATTGTCATCTGTTCAAACAAGTGCAAGATTAGAAGTAATAGAGTTAATATAATTAGAGTTAAAAATACCAGGGAAACGCTTAATGATATAGCCTCTAAATTTTACAGGTTTAAACCTAAAAACATTATTGCAGTTACAGGCACAAATGGCAAAACGTCTGTTGCTGAATTTTATTATCAGATACTCAACTTGAATCAAATTCCAGTAGCTTCAATTGGAACTTTAGGTATAAAACATAATAATCAATCTATAAAAACAAGTCTTACTTCTCCTGATGTAATTACAATCCATAAAAATTTAGAAAAATTAAAAAAAAAGGGAATTGATAATGTAATTTTAGAGGCATCGAGCCACGGGCTAAGTCAAAGAAGATTAAATAACATTAAAATTAATACTGGAATTTTTACAAATTTTAGTCAAGACCATTTAGATTATCACAAAACAATGAATTCTTATTTAAATTCAAAATTAGTTTTATTTTCTAAATTATTATCTAAAAAAAGCAATGTTGTTACAGACAAAACTATTAAAGAATTTTCGAAAATAAAGAAAATATGCAAAAAAAGAAAACTTAAATTATTGAATATAAGCAAATGCATGAATGAAATTGAAAAAATAAAATTACCGTTAAAAGGTAAATTTCAAAAGAAAAACTTATCAATGGCAATATTGGCTGCACGATTATCAAAATTAAGTAGAAAAAAAATTTTTAAATCGTTAAAAAAAATTAAAAGTGTTGACGGAAGATTAGATTTAGTAAAAACATTTCCAAATAATGTGAAAGTATTTGTTGATTATGCTCACACACCCGATGCATTAATTCAGGTTATTAGTACAATAAAAAAGGACTTTGGTAGTAATATATCATTAGTTTTTGGTTGCGGCGGTGAGAGAGATTTTAAAAAAAGACCATTAATGGCCAAAGTTGCTAAATCACAATGCAATAAAATCTACGTTACTGATGACAATCCAATAAGGGAGAATCCCACAAAAATTAGAAAAGAAATAACAAAACATTTAAAAGGGAGAAATTTTTTTGAAATAGGAAATAGATCAGATGCAATTAAAAAAGCTATAATTAATGCCGAACCCAATGAAATAATATTAATCGCTGGAAAAGGTCATGAATCCAACCAAGATTATGGTAATAAAATTATAAAGATTTCTGATAAACAAATTGTGAAGAAACTAAACCTGAGAAAAAGATTTTTAAATCGAAAAAAAATTAATTTATTTTTCAATTCAAAAGTATTAAGCAAAATTTTGAAAAAAAGAAGAAATTATTATTTTGAAAGAGTAGTAATAGACTCAAGAGATGTAAAAAAAAATGATTTATTTATAGCCATAAAAGGGAAAAAAAAAGATGGTAACGAGTTTATCTCTAAAGCACTCGAGAAGGGGGCTAATTTTATAGTTTCTTCAAAAAGTTTTAAAAGAAATAAAAATAAATTAATTAAAGTAAAAAATTCTTTAAAATTTTTAAATGATTTAGCGAAACAAAAAAGACGAAATAGTAAGGCAAATATTTTATCTATAACTGGCAGCGCAGGAAAAACCACCTTAAAAAACATGCTAAAAATTTTGTTACAAAAATTTGGAGACACTTATTCCTCACCAAGATCTTTTAATAATCATTTTGGAGTTCCAATAAGTTTATCTAATTTAAATCAAAACCATAAATATGGAATATTTGAAATTGGAATGAGTAAGGCAGGTGAAATAAATAATTTATCAAAAATGGTAAAACCTAATTTAGCTGTAATTACTAATGTTGCTGAAGCACATATTGAAAATTTTAAAAACTTGAATGGTGTAGCTAAAGCAAAGGGTGAAATCATTGACAATGTTAGTAAAGGAGGTACAGTTATTTTAAATCGGGATAATAAATTTTTTAATTATTTTAAGATTAAAGCAAAAAATAATAACCTAAATATAATCAGTTTTGGAAGATCAAAAAAGTCTAACATTTATTTAGTTAAAGTAAAAAAACAAAAAGATTTTAAATTACTTACCATTCGAGTTATAAATAAAATTTTTAAAATAAAGGTAAAAGATATTAATATTTATAACGTTTTGGCTTCACTAGCAGTTTTAAAAACTTTAAATCTGAATTACGAAAAAATTAGAAATGTTTACAAAATATTTAAACCTTCTGAAGGAAGAGGAAAAACACATAATATTAAAAGATATAAAAAAAGATTTAAATTAATAGACGAAAGCTACAATGCTAATCCACACTCAATGAAAATAGCAATTGAGAGTTTTTCAGAGGTTAAAAAATTAAAATTTAAAAAATATTTTATTATGGGAGATATGCTAGAGCTTGGAAAAAAATCTAAAATATATCATAAATATATATCTAAACTTATTAACAGTTCGGATATTGACAAAGTGTTTGTAAAGGGAGAAAAAAGCCTTTTTACATATAAATATTTAAAAAAAGAGAAAAGGGGAAATATTTGTCAAACCAACGAAGACATAGATCTTGTCTTAAAAAATATAATTAAAAACAACGATTATTTAATGATAAAAGGATCTAACGCTACAGGATTAAATATTGTTAGCAAAGCGATGATTAAAGGAATTTAAATGTTATTTAATTTACTTACATCTTTTATAGACCAATATTCTTTCCTTAATGTATTTAAATATCTCACTTTTAGAACTGGTCTTTCTGTTATGACATCTTTGATAGTTGTTTTTATAATTGGGGGGCCTCTAATTAAAATTTTTTCAGAAAATATGATTTCAGGTCCTATAAGACAAGATGGACCTATAGATCACATCATTAAAAAGACAGGCACTCCAACTATGGGCGGTGTAATTATAATAATTGGAATACTTACCAGTACCCTTATGTGGGCTGATCTCAATAATATTTATGTTTGGACATTAATATTTGTATCTTTGAGTTTAGGACTACTTGGTTTTGCTGATGATTTATTAAAAATAAAATTTAAGAATTCAAGAGGATTAAATTCAAAATTAAAATTTCTTGGTCAGTTAATTATTGGAATTATTACTTTAATTATTTTAATAAATTATTCAGGTCATGAGTATTTATACAACCTTTATTTTCCTTTTTTTAAAAATCTAATTTGGCAAATGGGACTTTTTTTTATTCCATTTGGGTTATTTGTTTTGATTGGCTCCTCTAACGCAGTAAATTTAACAGATGGTTTAGATGGACTAGCGACTGTACCGGTTATGTTAGTAGCATTGTCTTTTACATTAATATCGTACATTGTTGGAAATACAGTTTTTTCCGAATATCTCCAACTACAATACATCCCTGATGTTGGAGAACTTTCAATTTTTTGTGGTTCGATAGTTGGCTCATGTCTCGGTTTTTTATGGTACAACGCCCCCCCAGCTAAAATTTTTATGGGCGACACTGGATCATTGTCTCTAGGAGGCTCTTTAGCTGCTGTAGCTATTATAGCCAAACACGAGATAGTCTTGGCGATAATAGGTGGATTATTTGTTCTTGAAACCGTTTCAGTCATTATTCAAGTTATTTCTTTTAAGCTTACTGGTAAGAGAATATTTAAGATGGCTCCAATCCACCATCATTTTGAACAAAAAGGTTGGGCAGAGTCCACAATTGTAATTCGTTTTTGGATAATTGCGATTATACTGGCTTTAGTGGGATTAGCGACATTAAAATTACGTTAATAAATGTCTCAAACTTTAAATTTTAAAAAACTTTCTTTTTTAGTGTATGGATTGGGTTATACAGGACAGTCTGTTATTAATTATCTAAAAGGAAAAAAAGTTAAAAACTTATATACTTGGGATGATAACAAAAAATTTAGAAAATCAAATTATACAAAAACTTTAAGCATTAAAGAGATTTTTAAAAAGGTAGATTATATAGTTCTAAGTCCAGGAGTAAGCTTTAAAAAAGCACTATACAAAACAGAATTAAAAAAATTTGAAAGAAAAATTATTACTGACATTGACTTGCTTTATCTTAATAATTTTGCTTTTAAATCTGTTGTGGTTACAGGAACAAATGGCAAATCAACAACTTGTAAACTTATTTATCATCTTTTAAAAAAAAATGGTTATAACGTAAAAATTGGTGGTAATATTGGCACTCCAGTGCTTGATTTAAAAATTCAAAAAAATATTTTTTTTATTATTGAAGCTTCATCATTTCAACTTTCTCATTCAAAATACATAAAACCAAATTATGCAATTTTACTAAACATTACAAATGATCATTTAGATTGGCACGGTTCAATGAAGGAATATATAAAATCAAAATTAAAAATATTTAAATTACAAGATAATAAAGATTACGCCCTTATTAATAAGAAATTGATAAAAGTTTTTAATAAAAATAAATATTTTAGTAAGCTTATACCTGCTAACTTAAATTCATATAAAAAATTAAAAACAAGTATCAAAAATGAGTATCTTCAGTCACAATTAAATGACGAAAATATGAGTTTCGTTTTTTCATTGGCAAAGCTCTTTAAAATAAGTAATAGCAAATTTAAAAAATCAATGAAAAGCTTTGCTGGCTTGCCCCACAGATACGAAATTTTTTTAAGAAGAAAGAACATAACTTTTATTAATGATTCAAAGGCCACGAGTTTTCAAGCTACAAAATTTGCATTAGAATTCAGCAAAAATATCTTTTGGATATTGGGCGGTTTGCCAAAAAAAAACGATAAAATAAATTTAAAATATTTACAAAATAATATTATAAAATCTTATATTATCGGAAATAGTCCCAATTTCTTCAGGAAACAATTGAAAAATAAGCTAAAATTCTTAATAACCAAAAACCTAAAAAAATCAATAATTTCAATTTTCAAAGACTTAAAATCATCTGACAAAAAAAAGGTTACAATCCTATTAAGTCCAAGTGCTGCATCTTTTGATCAATTTAAAAATTTTGAGACTAGAGGTGAAGAATTTAAAAAGTTATGTAGATTATATGCTAAAAAATTTATTTAGTTTCGAAATTTATAATTATTGGAGGAACATAGATAAGAATATTCTTTTTGGATTTTTGCTGTTGTTTTTTTTGGGAATATTTTTCTCATTTTCCTCAACTTCCTCTTTAGCAGGTGAGAGGCTAAATAAAACTTATTATTTCTTTTTTTTAAAACATCTACTATTTACTGTATTTGCTGTTTCTATTATGCTTATTATTTCAGCATTAAAAACTTGTACCTTGAAAAGAGTAGTTATTCCATTTTTTATATTATTCTTTATATTATTAGTTTTGGTGCCTGTCATTGGAGTAGAAGTAAAAGGAGCTCAAAGATGGATAGATTTTTATTTCTTTAGGTTGAAACCAATAGAGCTCTTAAAACCTTTTTTTATACTGTTAACAGTGAAGATACTATTGCTTAGTCAATTTAAAAATCTTCAAATAAAATATTTTTTTAGCTTTTTTTTATTATCTTCAGTGATAATTCTTTTAATTGATCAACCGGACCTTGGGCAGTCTATTTTATTAACAGGAACCTGGGTAGCAACAGTTTTTGTTTCAGGTGTTAGCATAATTTATGTTTTTGGTTTTTTTTTAATTTTTATAATTTCAATTACTGGACTTCTTTTTTTAATGCCTGAAAAATTTGGTTATATAATTAGTCGTTTAATAACATTTTTTGATCCAAGCAAAGGAGACAATTTTCAATCATCAATTGCTTTAGAAGCTATTAAACAAGGAGGGCTTAAAGGCCAAGGGATGGGAGAAGGAGTTTTAAAAGAAAGTGTCCCAGAAGCACATACAGATTATATTATTGCAATAATTTCTGAAGAGTATGGTTCAGTTATTTCAATTTTAATCATAACAATCTTTTTATACATTTCTTTTAGAATAGTTAAAAAATGTACTGCAATAAAAGATGAATTTTTAAAAATATCTTTATGTGGACTAGCATCTTTAATGATTTTTCAGACATTTATTCACGTAGGAGTCAATATAAGTTTACTACCAACAACAGGAATGACTTTACCTTTCTTAAGTTATGGAGGATCATCTTTAATTGGAAGTGCAATTTTGGCTGGAATAATACTTAATTATACAAAAATAAGTTTAGAATTAAATGAATAAAAAATTACATAAAATTATTATAGCAACCGGTGGTACAGGTGGCCACGTTTTGCCAGCTTATAATTTAGCTAAACATTTTAAAGACAAAAAAATTAATGTAAAAATTATTTGTGATAAACGGGGATCAAAATATTTTAGAAATGATGAAAATTTAAAAATAATCTACATTAATTCTTCACCTATAAATAAAAAGAATTTATTTCGGTTAGTTTTTTCTTTTTTTATTATTATAATTTCTATATTTAAATCAATAATTGTTCTTTTCAAAAATAAACCAAATTTAGTTTTCGGAACTGGAGGTTATTCAACTTTTCCAATTTGTATTGCAGCGGCAATTTTAAAAGTACCGTTCGTTATATATGAAAACAATTTATTTATAGGTAAAGCAAATAAGTATCTACTTCCTTTTGCAAAAAAAATACTTATATCTTTTGATGAATTAAACGGCATTAAAACAAAATATAATTATAAAGTTTGTAAGATAGGCAATATAATAAGTAAAAAAATAATAAATTTTAAATCAAATATAGAATACGATCAAAATAACAAACTTTTAAAAATATTAGTTTTGGGAGGTAGTCAAGCGGCAAAAGTTTTTGCAGAAAAATTACCTTTAATATTCAAACAATGCCATGATGACCAAATACCTTTAAAAATTTATCAACAATGTTTGAAAGAGCAGAATGACTTTCTAATTGCACATTATAGAGATTGGAAAATTGACTTTGAAATTTTCAATTACAGTGATGATATTTTAGAATATTTTTCTAAAACAAATTTAGCTATAACTCGATCAGGATCATCGATGTTGGCTGAACTTACCAATTCAAACATACCTTTTATTTCTGTGCCCTTACCGTCATCAGCAGATAATCATCAATTAAAAAATGCTATTTATTATCAAAAAAATGGGTATAGCTATTTGATAGAAGAAAAAGATTTAGAAAACAAGTTATACAAATTGATTAAATTAATTCATGAAGATAGTTCTTTACTTCGCCAAATTAGTTCTAAACAACAACATTATTCTGACAAATCAGTTTATGAAAATTTAGATAAAGAATTAAAATTAACTATTATTTAAAATGAAAAATATAAGAATAGGACAAAAAGAAATAATTCACTTCGTAGGGATAGGTGGAATAGGGATGAGTGGACTAGCTCAAGTGATGAAAACCATGGGTTTTAAAATTCAAGGAAGCGATAAAAATAAAAATAAAAGCACTTTAAATTGTATAAAGGCTGGTATTAAAGTTTTTAATGGTCACGCAAAATCCAATATAAATAAAGCTTCAATTCTTGTTAAATCTACAGCAATTAAAAATAATAATGTTGAAATAAAACAAGCCAAATTAAAAAAAATACCAATTTATTCTAGAGCAGAAGTTTTAGCCGATGTAGTTTCTTTAAAAAAAAATATTATAATCACAGGTTCTCACGGTAAAACTACCACAACATCTCTTGTAGCAAAAATTTTATCAGATCAAAAACTTGATCCAACAATAATAAATGGAGGAGTAATCAATTCATTTAATAGTAATGCCAAACTTGGAAAAGGTGACTGGGCAATTCTTGAGGCAGATGAATCAGATGGAAGTTTTTTAAAATTACCAATTAATTATTCAATCGTGACTAATGTTGATTATGAGCACATTGATTTTTATAAAAATTATAAAAATTTAGAAAATGCTTTTATAGAATTCTTAAACAAAACTCCTCCAATAGGTAAATCTTTAGTTTGTATTGATAATCAAAATTTAAAAAAGATTATTAAAAAAATTAAAAATAAAAATATTCTCACATATGGTTTTAGTAGTGTTGCTAATTATAGAATAGATAATACACGATATTATTTAAATTATTCAATTTTTGATTTAAATTATAAGAATTTAGATAACAAAAAAATTAAAATCAAAAATATAAATTTAAAACTAATTGGGGAACATAATATTTTAAATGCTACAGCTGCAATCGCAGTTTGTCTAAATCTAGGAGTAAAAATTAATACAATAAAAAAAGCCCTAAAAAATTTTTCTGGAGTACAAAGAAGAATGACTAAAATATTTACTAAAAATAAAAATGAATTTTTTGATGATTATGCGCATCATCCAACAGAGATCTATTCAACTTTAGATGGTGTAAGCAAAGTTTACAATCAAAGAAAAATAATATCCGTTTTTGAACCACATCGTTATTCTAGGGTAATATCTTTGAAAAAAGCTTTTTCGAAATGTTTTATAAAGTCTAATATAGTTTTAATTTGTCCTATCTATGCAGCCGGTGAAAAGAAAAATAAAAATTTTAATTATTTTAATTTTGCAAGATTAATTTCTAAAAATTCAAAAACTCAAGTTATTATTGTAAAAAACCAAAAAGAGCTTACAAATTATTTAAGAAAAAACCTAGTCAAAAATGAAATTATAATTGGCATGGGAGCGGGACTAATAACGCAATGGATGAGAGGATTGAAATTTAGTCTATGAATTTAAATACAAATCACCTTCAAAAAAAATTTGGTAAAAATTTAATATTAAGTGAAAATTTATCAAAATATAGTTG
>MDTA01226766.1_pt1 | contig 13333 bp, 12 predicted proteins | sample 811151 | NCBI WGS metagenome assembly MDTA01 (sample SAMN05326648, study PRJNA326480) | marine metagenome | isolation source: seawater | place: Indian Ocean: South | collected 2010 | reverse complement strand
GCCTAAAGAAGATATTGAAAAATACCTAGGCAAGTACGATGTCGGCTGGGAGACGATTCGCGAACGCCGGTTCGCCAAGCAAAAGCGGCTGGGGCTGTTCCCGAACGATATGGAATTGCCGCCGCTGCCAGAGCATATGAAGCCCTGGAACGAGCTGTCGGACAAGGAGCGTGAGATGGAGAGTTTTCGCATGGCTATTTACGCTGCCATGGTGGATCGGGTGGACCAGAGCATAGGCCGCATGCTCGACTATCTAGAAAAGCGCGGTGTTCGGGACAATACATTGATCCTTCTCGTTTCTGACAACGGCGCTTGTCCATTCGAGCGAAGTCGCATGACCCAGATTCCGCCATGGAAACCGGATTCCTACTACTTGTACGATGCCAGTTGGGCAGCCGTAGGCAATACGCCGTTCAAGCATTTCAAGCAGACGCAGCATGAGGGGGGCATCTCTTCGCCGTTGATCGTCAACTGGCCTGGGAAAATCGCTCAGCCGGGATCCTGGGAGACGAGCCCTGGGCACCTGATCGATATTATGGCCACTTTTGTCGATGTTACCGATGCCACGTATCCAAAAAAGTATCGCGGGGAGAAAATCGTTCCGCTTCAAGGCAAAACTCTAGCGCCATTGTTTGCTGGTAACGAAAGGGAGGAGCACGACTGGCTCTATTTCCAGTTCGGCGATTGCCGGGCTATCATTCAGGACGATTGGAAAGCGGTTAGTTTTTATGGTCATAAGTGGGAACTCTATAATTTGGTCGACGATAGAGTGGAGCAGAACGACCTATCGGACAAATTGCCGGAAAAAGTCGAGGCATTGAAAAACCTTTGGCACTATGCCGCCAAGGAAGTGGATAGGGCTCCTGAGAAGGCCCGCAAACCCGCTAGCGAAAAAGCGTCTCCCGACTCGAGAGGGTCGTGGCACGGCACCAAAGAGTACGACCACTGGCAAGCCCCGGCGTTCTGAATGATTTAGAAACTGATCCTTGGTTTGTATTAAACTATATCGTAGTTTGACTCGTTAGATACGAATACGCTGTTCGCAGTTAGTCCCGCCAGCGACGATGGCCCCAGAGGTATTGGGTGGGGTCTTGACGGATGGTTTTTTCCAGGTCGCGATTCAGACTGTTGAGGATGGCTTTGATGTCTTCGTTCTTATTTCCGCTCCTAGTTTGTTGGATCAGAGGAGAGAAAGTGATTTCGAATTTCATGGGTCCGACTCGATGGCAAGAGGCGAAGCATAGCGGTGTCCGCGTGACCAGGTGGAGCATGGCGGCTGTCTTAAAGGTAGCGGCTGGATGAGCAAAAAAATCGATCATCATTCCGTAGTCCCCAGCGTGCTGGTCGAAAAGCAAGGCGAGGATTTCATTGTTGTCGAGAACTTCCAAAAAACGTCCGGTGTTGCCATCGTGCTTGGGAATGGGGCGGAAGCGGTAACGGGATTTCCGTTTCTTTACCAATTCCTCGATGTAGGGATTGTTCATGGCCCGAGTGATTCCCGCTACTGGCTTGTATCTAGACACCCAATGGCCTGCCACTTCCCAATTTCCATAGTGGCCGGAGGCGATGATCAGGCTTTGCTCGGGATCTTCCAAGACTGCTTTAACATCATCCGGAATCTGGATTTGAAGATGCTGGTCAATTCTGTCCTCTCCAAGAAAATCGGTGGACCGTAGGGACTCCACAATGACAAGCGCCATATTGTGGCAGGCCTTTTTAGCGATGGCCAAGGCCCGTTTAGGATCCGTTTCGATTCCGCTACGGATAATGTTGTCGCGACCGACGATCCGCCGCTTCTTATCGACAAGCCACCAGAGATTGGCGGTACCGCGGGCGACGAGACAAGTGACGGCGTATGGCAGCGCGTCGCAAAGAAAGAGTACGCAACGAAAGAAGCCGTATTCGGCGAACTGGCAAAGTCGCTTCAAGCTCCTTTGGCGATTAGCATTTCTATAATCTCGCCAACGGTCGTGACGTTGAGCACTTCCTTGGCTTCCAGATGTATGCCGATAACCTCTTCGATATCGTAGAGCAGATCGAGTATAGTGAGGGAGTCGAGGCCTAGTGATTCGATGGTGGATTGAGTACTGAAGGCGTCCCAGTCCGGTTCGACTGTCGAGGATTCTTCCAAAATGCCTCGGAGCTGGCCGAGGATGGTTTCTTGTTTATCAGTGTCTGTCATGGTGGGAAAATGCTTTACGCTAGTCGCTATTAGGGCCGATGATTAGGACGCCGTTGCCTCCGCCAAAGCCAAAGCTGTTTTTCATGACGGGTCCTTGATCAATGGATACGGATTTGTCCTTTACGAGATGAACATTGCAAGCGGGATCTGGATTTTCCAGATTCAGATTTGGCGGGGCCTGCCGATTTTCGATCATTTTCATGGAAGCGATTGTTTCCAGAGCTCCGGAGGCCCCGAGAGTGTGACCGAAATAGCTCTTGTTGGCGACGACAGGAACGCTATCCGCGTGATCGCCGAAAACGCGCCGAATCGACTCGCTCTCGCAGGAGTCGTTGTTCGGTGTGGCCGTTCCGTGGGCGTTGATTAACGCGATTTCGCTGGGCTCTACTCCGGCGTCAACGAGAGCTTGGTTCATGGCTTTGGCCTGGCCTTCCGAGCTAGGCTTGGTGATGTGAGTGGCGTCCGAAGATTCGCCGTATCCAAGAATCTCTGCCCGGATCGTCGCCCTACGCTCAACGGCTTGGTCGAAAGCTTCGAGAACAATGGCTCCGGCTCCTTCTCCCAACACCGTTCCCTGTCGATCTTCGGCGAAGGGCCGACAGGCTTGGAGAGGGTCTTCTATCCGTGAAAGGGCGCCAATGTTGTTCCAGGCGCCGAAAGAAAAGGGATCGAAAAATCCGTCGGCGCCGCCGCATAGGACGCGATCGGCGTATCCGTGGCGGATCATGCGGAATGCCGTCCCTAGGGCATTGGTCGCTGATGTGCAGGCCGAAACGATCACACAGTTAGCGCCCGTCAATTTGAACTGCAGCGACACCCCTGCGGAAATCGCGTTGTACATGCAACGCGGAACGGTTGTCGGACGAAGGTTGTGGGCTCCTTTTTCTAAGTAAGTTTTATAAGCTAGGTGGTGGCTTTGGGCGCTGCCCGTCCCAGTGCCCAGTATAACCGAGACATCCTGATTTTCAAACGGGCCTTCCTCTGCAATGAGTTCTGCTTGGCGGAGGGCTTGGGCGGAGGCGACTACAGCCATATCCAAAGCTCTATCGGTTGGTCGTCGCCCCAAGGGTTTCAAGGCTTCCTCGACTAGCCCGGCTGGCACTTCAGCCCCGATCCCGACTTTGAGTTTGGATGTATCGAATGCCTGGAGTTGCCCCATCCCGCTTTTGCCTTCGAGTAAGCGAGACCAAACAGATTCTTCGTCGATCCCCAAAGCGGATACGATTCCCATGCCTGTAATAGCTACACGTCTATTGGAATTTGTGGAGTCGTCAGCCATGCGGAAAATCATACTAGTCTATCCGTAAATGAATTGCCCGCCATCTACATGCAATATTTGCCCGGTCATGTATTGGGAATCAGAAGACAAGAGAAAAGCCGTTGCTTTGGCGACGTCGTCGCAGCTGGCTAGTCGGTTTAGGGGGATGGCCATTTTCGCGATCATCTCGTCTGTCATGCCCTCCGCCATATCGGTTTCTACGATGCCAGGGGAGATGGCGTTGCACCGGATACCGAATCGAGCTGCTTCGAGGGCCAAGCTTCGAGTGAGACTAACGAGTCCCGCTTTCGATGCCGCGTAGTCCGCTCCCATTAGATTTCCCGGTCCGTGGGCCGCCAGCGATGCCATGTTCACAATGCTGCCTGCTTTCGCTTTCCTCATGAGCTTGTAAGCTTCTTGAGAGGCGATGAACGCTGATTCCAGATTCAGGGCTTGGGTTGCCCGCCAATCCTCGAGCTTCAGCCCTCGGAATGCGACGGCCCGCCCTCCACCGGCATTGTTGACGAGTCCGTCCAAACGGCCGAAATGGTTGAAAACGTTTTTGACTAGGTTGCCGGCATTCTGGGGATCGGACAAGTCTGCGGCGAAGGCTTTCGCCTGGGCCGGATCTATTTCATCGCAGACCGATTGTACTTTACCGAGATCCCTCCCGTGAATAGCGACCGATCCTCCTGCCTGCGCTATTGTCGAGGCGATGGCTTTTCCGATTCCTCTGGTAGAACCCGTAACGAGGAATGCTTGGCCGCTAAAATCGTGTGGCATGAATAGATGAGAGCTAAGGGAGTAACGGTAGTTCGAGTGGGCCAGCCGTTATTGCGCCCAACTCAGTCTCCGGAAGTGATGCGATGAAACTCACGGAATACAAGTAAGAATGAGCTGTTGCTTGGCAATGGAATTTTGGGCAAGAGCGTGGAATGCCAATCGAGTAGCAAAAAGGGTTTGGAAACTCTTTTTGGTAACCCTACCGAAATGAGTTGATAGATAGGGCTCTCGTTCGTTTCGGGTGTGCGTCGACTAAACGTGTAGTCGAGCGTTGGAGATCCGATAGACTGGGAGGTTTTTACACAAAATCCCTTTTGATATCGCAGTTCCGCTTGGCGTGGGCTGCTCCCACAAGCCATAACTGGCGCTGGAATCCACTATTGACCAACGCCAAGGGCGGGACGCTCGGTTCATCTACCGTTACCATTTCTTAGGATCTATGGCTGCTCGGAGATCAGCCGCTACCTCTTCTTGCGTGAAACGATAACAGCGGCCGGAATAGGAAGCTAATTCTGACCGAAGCTATTCAGCAAACTGGCTTCTTCAGGAGATGGCTTTTCAGCAGTTAGCTCCAGTATGCGCTGAGTCGTGCGGATATAGTCCTCGGCCACTTTGATCGAAGCCTCTCGCTTGCTCATCAGTACCATAGGCAAGCCTTGAAGAACGGCCCGTTCGACAGTGACGGAGTGGCGAATTTGTTCCGGGAACACACAGGCCCTTTCAGGTACCTTATTCTGCGCGGCAAAACGCTCGATCTGGGCATTGAACCGCTCCAATGGCACGTCGATGTTCGTCCCCAGTTTCACTGCATTTAGCGAGATGCCAAGAATCTGAGGGAGCGGCGCCTTGAGATCTTCACGCCAGCGAAGGCTTTGTTTGCGGAAAGACTCGAGCTTCTCGATGAGCAGGTGGAATCCTATGATGCTCAAAGCGTCCGGATTTGCCGGGACGATAATGTGTTCACTGCTAAATACGGCGCATTGGGGAGCGTGGAAGAAACTAGGCGGACAATCGAAAAAGATGTAGTCGTAATCCTTTTCGATAGGTTTCAGTTCCTGGTAGAAGTGGGCGTAGAACGGCTTTTCCCAGGGATTGGGCAGTTCGTGTTCGAGATCCATCAAGTTGAAGCTCGAGGGAACCAGATCCAGGCCTTTGAGCGCGATTTCTCCATCCGAGTCGCGAACCACGTCCTTTTGGATGCAGGAGCTGATTGAGGAGCCGGTCTCTTTGAAAAGGCTAAGAATGAAATTGCTCGGGTTGCGATTGAGGGCGTTCCAGCGGTCCAATCGCATCAGCCAGATGCTAGAATTGCTTTGAGCGTCGAAATCGACCACGAGAACCTACTTGCCCAGGTATGCCAAACAAGAGGCAACGTTCACAAGCAGAGAGGTTTTGCCAACGCCACCCTTCAAATTGAAAAAACTGATCTTAGTCGCCATTACGCCTTCTCGAGTCTAAACCCCGTCTATTCCTAATCGGCGCGTCGCGATGCCACCTGCAGCCGAGAGACGGGATGAAACTCGATAATCCTCATTTAACAATTCTTTGAACCGGTTTTGATGATCGGGCTATTTACAAATCGCTCTGTAAATCTATGATACCAAACAGTTGCCAATGCCTTCTGACGAACAGGATAAGTCAATTTTCGATGCGGTTGCCCGCCGCCGTCGCAGCTCGGAGCTGCAACGTTTAGCGGAGGAGAAAGGCTTGGTCGATCCTGATAGTGAGACTGACGAAGAACATAAAGGGTTGGCCGGGGACTCTGAATTGCTCGATCAGGAGCAAGAGATGAAACGACTCGAGTCTGTACATGAACCGTCGGCGCCAGAAAAATCGATCGACGAACAGCTGCTTTCCAATTTGGGAACGGGAACGAACGACTATGGCGTTGCCGAGGATCTCATTCCGCAAATCGATTTCGATACAATTCCTCTGACGCAACCCAAACGGGTGATGTCGAAGACGCGATCGGATCAGTCAGCTGAGAAGGACGCTACTCAGGGCGATTCCAAGCCAATTGAGGAAGCGACTTCACGGGCACCCAAACGGAAAAAGAAATCCCCGTCTCTGCTGGATAGCTATTTCAAAGGGCTCTGACTGTGGCGGAGCGATATGGCTTCAGATCCCCTATCGGGCAATTCCAAACGCGCCGGGACGTCGCGTTCCACCCTTGAGCCAATTTACTTGAGAGGTGGAGCTCGAGCTCCGGGCGAGTTTCTCAAAGCCAACGCGCGCTCGCTCGACCTTCACCGCCGTAGCTTTCGATCGAAGGCGTGAGATCGCTCCTTCCTCGAACTATTCGAGTTGGGATAGGCTCTACTATCAATTCGCATCGGAGCCCGTCGCTGCGATCCCGTCGTCTTTGAATTCTATACGCCGTTGTTTGTACAACATGCCTAAGGCTTGTTTGAAGGCTTTCTTGCTGGCGGAAAAGGTGGCTCTTATTTTTTCCGGAGGGGACTTGTCGTTGAAAGGGAGATAGCCGCCAGCGTCCAAAAGACGATCGTAGATGTCTTCGGCTAGCGGTAAGGTTCGGCCATAGCCAGAGGGATCGCGCTGCAAATCGATTTTCCCGTCCTCGCGAACCTCTTTGATGAATCCTGTGAATGACTGTCCGTATTCAATTGGCCCCGACAACTCCGACTTGTAAAGCAACCCTGTATGAGCGTTTTCGATAATCGCTCGGTAACCGATAGGCGTTTCTTCAATAACCAGCAGTTTGACCGGATCACCTTTTCGGTAGTGGTGTTCGGTTTGATCCAGATAGCGATGAAATCGAGCAGTGGCGACCAGACGATCGGTCTCTGGATCCAGCTTTAGGTAGACGATAGTTTTGTTTCCTACCTGGACTCGCGTTTTCTGTTCTCGAAAAGGCAGTAGGATATCCTTCTCTAGTCCCCAATCTAGAAAAGCCCCGACTTTGGGATTTACGTCCGTAACTTCGAGGCAGGCGAATTCCCCGACCATAGCTTTAGGCGTCCTAGTCGTAGCGACCAAGCGGTCTTCAGAATCGCGATACAAAAAAATATCCAGCACATCCCCAATTTCCGCCCAATCGGGCCTTTGAAATGCAGGCAGCAAGATTTCTCCTAAGCTTTCGCCATCGACATAGGGGCCCTGTGGTGAATCCCGGACGATTTCCAGACGGTTTCTCTGACCGATTTTCGGCATAGATGGGCAACCGTAGCTCGGATTCCCGGGATTGGGAGCAAAAAGAGCGGCCAGATTTTTCAGATGGGATCGTTTGGAGCCACCAGGAACTTAGTGTTTAGCGCCTTTGTCCGCTATCTTCTCCCTCGACGTAATCTCAAATAGTCCCTATCACGGAAAAATCGTATCGGTATGAATTCGTTTTTCAGTTTTTCAGCAATCGCAAAGATTTTAGTCAGGCTCGCCGCAATTTTAATGGTTGGCGCGGTGGCCAGTGTTTCCTCGGCAGATCCGGTAAAAATCTGGATCAGCTCGCAGCAGGACAAGATCTACTACGACAATATGGTCCGACTCTATCAACAAGAGGTGGACGCTGATTTTCAAGCGGATGTTCAGGCGTTCGGCTTCCGAGAAATGCCGGACAAGCTGGCCATCGCCTTCAAAACGCAAACCAACACCCCAGACATCGTGCAGCTAGATGAAGTCTTCTTCGGAATGTACCTCCAGGGAGAAGCGCCATTCGTAGATCTGACCGATCGAGTGAAAACTGCCGGGCTAGACAAATCCATCATGCCACAGCGCCTGGAGCTATTTAGCGTGGGTGATCAAGTCTTGGGATTACCGCAATCGTTGAGCGCTGTAGTTATTTATTATCGGAGAGATCTCTTTCAGCAGTTCAGTCTTTCTCCCAGCGAGTTCAAGACCTGGGACGATTTCGTCGCGATTGGTGAAGAACTTGCGGCTCAGAATCAGCCCTTGCTCGCCTTGGATCCGAGCTATTTCGGCATGCTTCTGAGGCAGCGAGGGGGGCATCTTTTTTCGGAGTCGGGAGAAGTTTTGCCAGATTTCGAGCTGGCGGTGGATACGCTGGAATTTTTGGGAGAGTTGGCCCAGAAACGTATCGGTCTAATGCCGGATAGGGCCACGATTTTCGATCCCGTGTTTTTCGGCGGCGATGTGGCTAACAACGAGATTCTCGCGATCATGGGAGCCGATTGGTATGGCCTGGATATGATCCAGCAATTTTCTTCGGATTTGGAGGGCGAATGGGGCATTATGCCGCTTCCAGTATGGACTGACGACGCGGGCAACCCCAATTCCGTAAGAACGTCGACCTTCGCCGGACAAGGATTGGTCATCTACAAAGGAAGCGAATTGATAGACGAGTCTTGGGAATTCATGAAGTTCGTTATGACTAATCGGGAGGCCAATGCTCAGCGCTTTTTGCAAGGAAACAGTTTTCCCGCATACAAGCCGGCTTTTGAGGATATCCGGCTATTGCAACCGCAACCGTTTTTTGGGTACGATTCAATGGGTCAAATTCTTGTGGATCTCGCTGCCGAAGTGCCGAGAGTCATGATGAATCCGAAGCGCCCGATGGCAGTTTTCATGATCCGAGAAGGGATGCTGAGCTCTGTCATGTATGGAGAAGGGGATGCTCGAAGCGCCCTAAATCGATTCAAGGATCAACTCGAGAGTGGAGGAGGACCTCCTCCAGGAGCGAACTAGAATCACATAGTTGATGCTGCCTTTGCTCAACGATAAGGCTTGGCCAGGCTGGGGGCGCGTTTGGCTCCTAGCGCCGTTTTTCATTTTGCTCTCGCTATTCTGGCTCACCCCGCTGGGGAAGGGAGTATTGTTGAGTCTCGAGTCGGATACCCTGTTCGGAGAGTCCACCTTTGTAGGCTGGCAGCACTATCGAGATCTCCTGTCCGATTCTCGGTATTGGCGGGCAGTCCTGAATACGTTTTTATTTACCGTATCGACCGTGAGTTTAACTATCACATTGGCACTTGTATTTGCCCATTCCCTACTAAGGTGCAATCGGCGTATTCAAGGGCCTTTGGCGTTTGGCCTGATGATTCCCGGTCTTTGCCCACCGACCGTCTTGGCCCTCCTCTTCCTCTTGGTGTTCCATGGCAAGGAAGGGCTTCTCAATCGGTGGGTGGTTGATCCCTTAGGTTTCGAGACTATCAATTGGCTTTCGGATCCCGATTTCATCCTATCGGCTGTAGTGATTCAGGCGATATGGCGATGGACCGGCTTTATGGCCTTTTTCCTCCTCTGTGCCTTGAATGCCCGTTCCCAAGAGATTCTCGATGCCGCAAAGATAGATGGAGCAGGGTTCTGGACGCGGTTTGTACATGTTACCTTGCCCCTCATAGCCCCAACGCTGACCTTTTGCTTGATCTATTTGATTATCGATTGCTTCGCTCAATTCGCTGGATCCTACGTTCTTTTCGGTGGATCTGGCGGGATGAATGACGCGGGCCTGCTCTTGGTTACCTATGCTTACCAAAAAGCTTTTATAGGCGCTGGTTTTGGCAGCGGAGCCGCGGTTAGTCTATCGATTGTTCCGTGGTTGGCCGGGATGCTCGTTCTGGTCGCAATGGTCCCCCGATTCATTTGGAAGGAGGGCTCGAACCGATGAGTCGAAAGATCGTTTCGATCATTGTGGGGTGTTTGCTGGCCCTTTCAACAATCGTGTTTCTGTATCCACTGTTCTGGATGATTCTCGGTTCGTTCAAATCGAATGCGGAGATTTTCAATACCCGCATTTTTTGGCCGCGCGAATGGGCCGGGCAGTATTACGGAATTCTGTTTTCCAATGAGTACTTTCCCTTCATCCGAAGTATGGCGAATTCCATCGCCGTATCTTTAACTCAGGGCGTGGGGGCCACGTTGCTTGCTGCAATGGCAGGTTTCGTGATCGGCTCGTATCGCCTCCGAGCTCGCAATGGGTTGCTTGGTTTAGGCGTCCTGGTTGTTCTCATACCGGCTCAGATGGTAGCCTTGCCCTTGTTCATTTGGGTAAACTTCTTGGGGCTATTCGACAGCCTCCTTGGGGTAGCTTTACCAGGGATGGTTAGCGGTTTGGGGCTTTTGTTTTTCGCCCGCGTTTACAGCCAAGTGCCTAGAGATTTACTAGACGTGGCTCGGATGGAGGGCGCCTCCGAATTTCGGATATTCCTGCTAACGCTTCCTTTGGTTAGACCCTTTCTCATCGCCTTCGGGTTTGCCCATTTCGTGCTTTCCTGGCATGCCCACATCATACCTATGCTCGTATTGAATAGCGAAGAGACGCGTACCTTGCCAATTAGTCTAGCGGCCTTGTATGGCAGCAGTCTTAATTCGCCGCAGGCGGTATTGATGGCTGGATCGGCATTGGGAATGCTTCCGTTGGTAGCCGTGTTCGCTTTCGCTTACCCGCAGTTGAAGTCGGCGCTGCAAGAGTTTGTGGCCCAATAGCGGCGAGGTTTACGCGGTTGTTTGAATCAGGTAGCGGGCGATCTCACGCCTAGGTTGAAGCTACGGCTGCGCAAGCCGGGCGCCCATCTAGAAAAGTAACACAGGCATCTTGCCTGTACGCAGAAGATGAGAAAACAGGCTAGAAGCCTGTTCTACTATTATGGGCGCTCGGAGATCGCCCGCTACCTTAAGGCTTTGGAGCCGCTACTCGGTTTCCAGCGCTTCTGAGAATCCTTGAATGTAGGCGACGACATCTTTCAGGTCTTGATCATTGAATCCCTTTAGTGAATACGCCATTTGAATCCCGTAGGGATCTTCCGGATGGTAGCCGCGCTTGCCGGACGCGAACTTTCGGAGCTGATCCAATAGGTACCAATCCTCGAGAATATTCAGGGGTGGGGAACGCAAGCGTTCGTTCCCTTGCCCGTAAGCCCCATGACAAAGAAGACAGGTTCCGTAGATAAGTTGGCCCCGTTCCGCGTTTCCCCGAACCACTTTCATGTGAGGCTTTGGCGGGAGCTCGTCGATGTAAGCGGAGAGGAGGCGAATCGCCTCGTCGTCTTCGAATCGGTCTCGAGCGGATCCCATGAGCAGCTCGGATCGGTTCTCGGGGTTCTGTCCACGTACGCCGTCTCTAAATTTCTCCAATTGGGCTTTGCTGTACCAGGCGGGAAGTCCATCGATAATTGGACCTCGCTGCATTTCCTGAGCGCTATGGCAGATGAGGCAAGATTCAGCGAAAAAGCTTTCCGCTTTGGCGAACTCTTCTTCGGTTAGGGCGGGTTTTCTGGCGCAACCCAGGATCAGCAAGGCGCATGAGGCCATCGAAAGGACGAGCCGTTGGGGGCTTTCAATCTGGAAAATAGGTCGCTTCATTTCTCTGGAACGATGCTTATATGCGTGATTTCCGGCGGAGCGAAAACCCGAAATTGCGGTCCCCAAGAACCTGTGCCGCGACTCAAGTATAAGTAAGTGTCGTTATCGAGCCAAGTCAGTCCGGGCTTAGCCTGGTAGAAGATCTTGTTTAGGTAGTGGAATGGGAAAATCTGGCCACCATGAGTATGTCCGGATAGCTGCAAATCGAATCTCTCGAATCGCTCGGGGCGAATGCTAGGGCGGTGATACAAGAAGAGCCGAAATGTGGAGGGATCCACCCCATCGAAAGTCGCCGCATCCGTTGTTTCCCGAGGGATGTTCCCTCGAGCGGTGGGATCATCCATTCCTATCAGGGTTACATCGTCGCTCAACGAAATCGATTCGTTGCGGAGAACTTGAAATCCGGCTTCCCGAGTTAATTCCAGGCAGGCGTCGAGATCGGCGTAATACTCGTGATTACCACTCACCGCGAATTTGCCTAGAGGTGCATTTGGAAGCGTTTTCAGTAACTCGACATAGGGCTGCATGAGTGGTAAATAGCCGTCGAAGAGGTCGCCCGTTGATACGATAAGATCGGCCTCGAGCTCATTGATAGCCGCGACAATGCGGCGAACGTTTTCCAGCGAGCTGGAGTCTCCCAGGTGCAGATCGGAAATTTGAACGATTCGAATTGGTGATGCGATTTTCGAGGATGAGAGCTGGACTCCGCGAATATTGATTCGTTTAGCGGAAACGTATCCGTAGATTGATAACGGAAAACCGAGACCCGTTAAGAGGTATAGGGAGAGTTTTTCATCCAAAGCAGGTAGGAACCATTGGGCGGCGTCTAAAAGTAGGGCGACGGAAAGAAAGATAAAGCTGACGCCCATCCAGCTATAGCCAATCTTTGAGGCCAATAGTGAATGTCTAAACCAACGGGTTCGCTCCATCAAGAGCGCCGCCACCAGGCAACCGACGCACAGGATTATGAGGCTGGCCAACAGCCAGGAATGCCGCCCGATTCCGTCGACTACAGAGACGTATAGGTAGTAGCCGATGGATAGTTGGACGGCGATGAAAAAGGTGACGATCATTTCAACGTGGTATTAGTAGGTTGCGAAATCCAAGGGTTTAGCAATGACTGAATTCGGATTTCCTCTGTCGGTGTTCGGAGAGTGAAATACGTTGCTTCTGAGGCGGGATAAACAATAATGCGGCCATGGGAAGTCTACGTTTGATATCTTTGTTTGCTCTAGCTTTTAGCTTAGCGATTTCGGTGACCTTGGGTAGGCCGAACATCATTTTGGTCATGACGGATGACCAGGGGTACGGCGATCTTGGCACTCACGGGAACGACGAAATCGACACCCCTAACTTGGACCGGTTCGCGAGCGAATCGCTGGGAATGGATCGATTTTATGTCAATCCGCTGTGCGCGCCTACTCGGGCTAGTTTGATGACGGGTCGCTATTATCTGCGTACTGGAATCCTGCATACATCTCGAGGGGCGGCAAAGATGCACGGCGACGAGGTTACGATTGCCGAGCTACTTAAGGGCTCGGGATACCGGACGGGGCTATTTGGCAAGTGGCATCTGGGAGAAAATTATCCAATGCGTCCGCAGGACCAGGGATTTGAAGAAACGCTTATTCATAAGTCAGGAGGTATCGGGCAAACTCCAGACACCGATGCCAACTACTTTAACCCGATCCTTTGGCGAAATGGCGATCTGGTAAAGGCAGACGGCTATTGCACGGACCTCTTTTTCGATGCCGCCATCCAGTTTTTGAGATCGGATTCCGATAAGCCGTTTTTCATTTATGTCGCTCCTAATGTTCCCCACACGCCCTTGGATG
>MDTA01225457.1_pt1 | contig 13334 bp, 17 predicted proteins | sample 811151 | NCBI WGS metagenome assembly MDTA01 (sample SAMN05326648, study PRJNA326480) | marine metagenome | isolation source: seawater | place: Indian Ocean: South | collected 2010 | reverse complement strand
TGGCAACTGAAAGTAAAATAACGGGTGATACATTACCTGGTCCTTCAATACAAAGCGCAGCCGATGCGCTCGCACCTCAAATTCCCAAAATAAAAACGAACTTAGAAAATAATAAAAAGAAATTACAGGAATTACAGGAAAGTGAGTCATTAAGAGAACTAAAAGGTATTCAAAAATCTTATGAAAATGTAATAAATGAGGATGGAAAAACACCACTATTAAAAGACAAAAAAGTACTAAAAAAGGTCTACGAAAACGAAATTAATATTGCACGACATCGAAAAAATATGTTAGTAAAATCAGGTCAGTATATTTACCGCGATCCAAAAGATATAAGAGATATTGGGTTAATTGATCCTTTTATTGAAAATTCTAGTATAAAAGATGATTGGAAAAGAGAACGTTCAATTGGAATTAAAAATGCTATTGATAACGATTATGAAGAAATTACAAGAATTACAGAAAAGTTGAAGTTAGGTAAACAAAAAATAAATGAATTTCGTAAAGACAACCAAGAGACATTCGATAAATATACAAGTAACATCAAGAAATTACAAGAATTAACAAAGAAAACAAAGAAAACTAAGGACCAAGAAGACGAATTAAACGAATTAAAAGAAAATATTAAAAATACTGATGATAAAATTAAGAATCTATATTTATTAGATCTTAAAATAGCTGAAATAAAAAATAGAAACGCAATTGTATTAAATAGTCAAAATAATCAAAAAAATTATCAAATCGAACAAAAATTAACGTTTGAACAACAAAATAAATTGAGAACATTTGATTTAGATGGTTTTCGAACAAATCTGAATGATACATTTAAAATTGATGAAAATGAACAAAATGGTTATCTTATCAAGGATATTCGATTTAACGCTGGAGGGAGAGAGAGTGAGAGTGAGAGAAATCCACCTGAGACGGAGATCAATAACTTTATAAAAGAACGGAAAGAGAAAAAAACATATGAAAGTCCTGATAAAATTATTGAAACATCGCAAATTCGATTAAATGTTTATAATACAGCTCTTGAAACGAAGATAGATAGAAAAAACGAATTAGAAAAAATAACAGGGAAAACTAAGAAGCAAAAAAACGAATTAAAAGAATTAGAAGAAGATATTAAAACGATTAAAGAGATTACTAAGCCCTTAAACCCAAAATTTGATAATAAAGAAGAAAATTTCTACAATACAGATGAAGCGACTCGAAAATATACAGAATCATTTAATCAATATATGAAATATTTAAATATAAAAAAATTAAATGGCTCTACATTTAATGATAATGAGGCATATAACATTATTAAAAATATGGAATATGATGAAACATTAAAACAAGTAAAAAAAGATAATCAAGAAAAATTACAAGAATATGGGTTAAAAGATCAAAAAGAATTAGACGAAAAAATAAAGGAATTAGAAGAAGAATTAGAATACAGAGAGAAAAAGGCAAAGAAAGAAGAAGCAGCGGCGGCGGCCACCACCACCACCGCCGCCACGCCACCACCACGACCAAGTCCTCCTCCTTCAAAAGAACAAGTCGAATTAACTAAATTACGAGATTTACGTGCGTCATATCGAAAAGAGAATAAAGAACTTACACAGCCTGACAACTTCTATACGAGTATGATATCAAGAGATGACTATCAAACAATAAAAAATTTAGTAATTCATGAGAAATTAAGTAAAAAAGAAGAAGAATTAAAACAATTAATATCAGAGAAAAATGAATTTAATCAAAAATATACGGGCGTTAAAAAAGCTGACGAAGTAAAAGAATTAAAAGATAAAATAAAAGAGTCTGAAGATAATATAAAACGTTATAAAGAAGAATTAGAAGAAAATGAATTTAAGTTAGAATTTACTGAACAAGAAAAAAATGAAAAGAGAAAACTTATTATTGAAGAGGAATTTAAAATAAATAAAAATCAAGAAGATTTAAAAACAAAAGAAAGAGAGTTGTTTCAATATATTGATAAAAATCGAATTGATAATATATATGCACAAGCACAACGTGTACAAAAAGGATCAATTATGCAATTGAAGAAAAATGAGTATATAAATTCTCTAAAAGAAGAACAAGAGAAAGAGTTTAAATCAATAAATGATATAAAGGCCGACGTCTACGCCAATAATCCTTTTCGGACAGAAAATAGAATGAAATGGTACGAAGATGTCTCAAAAATATCTAAAAAAAGTATAAAAAGTATGGGTGACATTAGTGACATTAGTGGATTAATGCGAAATTTTAGAAGAGGTATTCAATCAGCGAGAAAGGTGATGCGCCTCGGGTAGTTTCAGAAAGACATAAGCTTGATAAAATATGTTAAAATATATAATTTAATAATTATATATTTTATTAGAATTGATTTGTATTTTTATCTTCTCGATCTTCTAGATGTTTTCGATGTTCTTCTTCTCGATTTTCTTACACATCTTCTATTTCCTGATTTACGAGATCTTCTGTATGCACAACGTTTAGAGCTTTTGCATGAACGTTTCTTTCTTCCTGAACAGTGTGCTGGTTTTCTTCTCGATTTTCTTCCTCTAGATTTTCTTCCTCTAGATTTTCTTCCTCTAGATTTTCTTACACATCTTGGAACAACACCATTTTTTGTCTGTTGTTTTCTAAATGAACATTTAGCTGCTTTACAATTTTCTTTTGATGGAGAAGCAACATTCAAACATTTAGATCTAGATCTTTTTAATAATTTTGATGCTTTTCTTCTTAATGATTTGGCTTGACGTCTATTTTTTTTAATGTTACTACCAATTGCAGATGCTTGACGTTTTAAATCGTCGCATTGTTGATTTGCATTTTTTACCGCTGCAATCATTTTCAATCTATCTTGTTTTGCTCTGTCAGATAAAATATCTGCTTGGGTTCTGAATTGTTGTACTTGCCATGGTACTTGTGATCTTTGTTGAGCACGTTTATTTGAATTTTCATCAATTGGTTCATTTACGAGTGGAGGAGCAATATCCGCAAACGGATCACTTTCATCCATATTGTAACTAAATGAGTTCGTATTTCCCATTTTTTTTATTAGTAATCAATATATTTTTTTTAAATTAAAAGTAATTTAAAAAGAAATTATCCAAAAGTATTTTCAGTTAATAGAGAAACTTTTAAGAATCCATCACTTTTATATTCCTCATATAACTGACTGACTAAACATGATGTTTGTGGTATAACTGAATTATTTATATAAATAAATAATGCTTTATCTGCATTAAGACGTGTTGATTTTCTAAAAACATATTGTAATTGACCTAATGTTAGATCGGTTGGTACTAGAAATTTAGTTTTGTCCATTTCTAACTCTTTTGATATTCTTTCAACAATTACAGGTATTCTTTCAGGATGATTTTTTAAAATGCGGGTGGCATTCTTTTCTGTAATTATTCCATCAGGATATGAAATTTTCTTACTCATTTTATTATATATTACTATTTTTTTTTAAACTAAAACATTTTTTCGTATACAATCTTTAATCGTAAGATATAAGAAGTATTGACTATTCCATATAGTTATAAATGCTAGCAAATATCGAATCATGTATTCCGAAAAGGTTACTCCATTATTAAACAATAATTGTATAATAGATAAAAATAATATACCAGGAGAACGAATAAACATGCTAATGTAAAAATATATTAATTTTTGTTTTTTTGAAGATAGATAACCTAATTTTACTAAATATAAATTAGTATAATCTAAAAATCCAGGCAAACCTGATAGAAAAAATAGATTTGCAATCATAAGTTGTGTATTATTCAAAAAATAAACAACAGGTCCACAAAAAACACCCATTATAATATGATGTAATAAGGTCTCGTATGACATATGTTTAAAAAATAATAAATGGTATAAATGAGATGCTTTTGCGACAATCACTGCATATGTGCTCAGACTATTCATCGGTTTTTTATCACAAATATAAATATGATCAACACAATCCATTAATTCATAATAAGCGGCATACATAACAATAATATTATTAATAATATGGATAAAAAACCATCGTTCAGATTCTGATATTTTATTATCTACTAAATGAGATTTACATAAAATTGGATGCAAATAATGTGATATTACATCTAATACATATATAAACGCAGTTGCGCAAGATAATTCTAATGGATATATATTCATTTTATAATATATTATAATTATTTAATTTATAATAAAAATTAGATTTAAAAATATACTATAATTTATATATTAATAATGATATTTAAAAATTTTTGGAATAAAACTAATCTAATTTCGAAACATATGGAATATTATGACAGCGTAGTGAATGAATTCAATTGTTTACATGTATGGAAATGTTCGAGACAATATATTATTAATCATTATCGCTCACATATTTCAAATTACCATTTAGAAATTGGACCTGGATCTGGTTATTTTTTAAAAAGAGACATATTACGAAAAAATCCGAGTATAAATAAATTAACACTAATTGATGTCAATGATGATATTCTTGACTATTCTAAACAAAATTTAAAAGATGAATACTCAAATGATATTACAACATTAAATACAGATATATTTTCTCATACAATACCAAGTGATATACAATTTAAATCAGTAGGTATTAATTATGTTTTACATTGCATTCCAGGATCATTGCACGAAAATATCGATACACTCCTTACAAATCTTAATTCTACTAATTATAATATATTCGGAGCGACTGTAATATCTGATCCAATTCATATGAATCCTATTGCAGAATATGAATTAATGGTATTGAATAGTTTAGGAATATTTAATAATAAAAATGATACATATGAAGAATTTCAAGAATATCTTATTAACCAGAAAATAAAACATAATATTACAAAAAGAGGTTATGTCGCATTATTTACTATAAATATTTAAGTAATTAAACATATTATATTATAATCAAATGTCAAAACAAACATATATAAAAAATATAATTGATGATTTAGAACATTATTTTCGAAAAAATCATCCTTCCTATACTATTTTAAAAACAGATAATAGTATAGAAGTTGAAAACCATATTGCAAAATATGGCGGAGATCGTTCATTAAACGGTCAATTTCTAACATCTACTAAAAAAAATTTAGCATTTGCATTTGATAAAGAAATATTTGATGTATTAAAAGCTAGTTCAGACGATATTAATTATTGGACAACATTTAAAAGTAATATTGTTAATAATAAATTAACAATTATATAATTGTTAATTTATATTTAATAATACAAAAATAGTATAAAATGTCTACGTTAAAATTTACTTATGATGAAATTCATAAAATTATAAAAAATAAACATGAATATATTTCAACATCGTTCAAGCCAGATTTAATCGTTGCTATTTCAGGTGGAGGATTAATTCCATCTCGTATATTACGAACTTATTTAGACATACCAATTTATACTGTATCGATGCATTTTTATAATGAAAAACATGAATTGATGGAAAATCCTGAAATTATACAATGGATTGATAATGATTTTTCTAATAAACGTGTATTGATTGTGGATGAAATTGATGATACAGGAACTACAATTAATTATTGTGTAAAAAAACTAAAAGAAACTAATCGATGTAATGAAATTGGTGCATTTGTAATTCATTACAAGCTAAAGAAAAAAATATTTGATAATGATAAAGATACTAATTACTTTGTTGGTCAATATGTTCCTAACAAATGGATTACGTATCCATGGGATAACAAATAATATAAAGTTTTATAATTCTTGAATTATAAAATTTATTAATCATCATTATCAGTTTGATTAACTTCAACACTACCTGTTTCCATATGGTGATTTGCATCATAACACACTGTATTATATTGTGTATTTAATTCACTTATTTTTGCTTCAATAATTTGTATAAATGTATCAATCTTTGCACAAAACATTGTATCGTCATTGTATGTCGTTTTAAGATGTTTAATTCCATCTTTTGCAGACGATAAATCTTCTAACATATTTAGTCCTATCATATGTTCTGCATTTTTATTCGATCGTAAATAAGTATCAATTAATGATACAGAGTTATTAATTGTAGTTTCAATAAATACTAACGTATTTTGACGAGAATCTGTATTCCATAATGTACGAGATACAGTGGTTTGAATATTATCGGACTGAATAAACATTCCTCTTACATTTATTTTTTCTCCTTTCTGAACTCTTGATAAAAACTTTAGTTTGCTAATAATATCTTCGTTCTCCATTTTATGTAATTATTTTATTCTTTAAAAATTGTATAAAATAAAATTGATTTTTTTAAATTAATTATTATAAAAAATCAATTATGACTACAATTAAAGAACGTGCACCTATTGAATATCATACAACTCAAGAAAATCTTTCCCAACATCGTTATGTAAAAGAATGGGAATCAAATCGTAATGATATTAATGCAAAAATTAATGCATATATTACACGAGATTATTGCTATAATGGCAATCAAACTGTAAAAGATCTATTCCATAGATATTGTCTAAAGACAGGAATCCATATTCCTGATTATGAAAGAGAATATTATATTCGAAGAGATTTCTCAAAGAAGATTAATAATATAATCTATAGTGACAATTTTCTAAATGATCCAAGTGAAGATACATTGAATAACATGTACATAGAATTTAAAAATAGTTGCAATAATCAATATATTGGAGATGAAAATAGATATCAAAATATCATGAACATGATTAATGATGAAAAGCCTTTATATAACATCTACAAACAACTTACAAGTGAAGAAATGGATATAATCGGATGGTAATCTAATTTTAAAATAAATAACGACATGTTCATTAAGAGCATGTCGTTATTTATTTTAAAATTGAATTTATAATTTTTTATACGAGATAAAATTGATGACTGACATTATTAGAAAAGAACAAATTAATATGAATAATGAGATTCGTAATCTTGATAAAGATATTGCGAGACTTAATATAGATATAAATCGATTACATACATCGTGTAACGATCAAAAATATGTATCAACTCAAATTAGTAAAAAGAATGATTTGATTAATGAGAAAAATACTCGGAAAAAATATTGCGAAGATCGACTTCGAGGTATTGAGAATGAAACAAATCATGAAGAAATTATTGAAGAATATCGTAGACAAACCGAAAATGCAGTTCGGCAATGTCATAATACTGAAAAATTAAAGATATTACGTGAACAGGCAGAAAAAGAAGAAGATGAATGTAGATTACAATTTTCAAAGAAAAGAGAAAGTGAACTAACTAAAGTTGATAATAAGTTTAAGTACACTGTTCAGAATGAAGAGGATCGTATTCTTAATACAATTGCTCCGCAATGGATTACACGCGAACTTCAAGAAATGCCTAATAATATTTCATATCGATATAATGATATTACATATGATGGATATCTTGATGAAGATGTTGAAGAAGATTTTATTATAAAAGAAGTATTTAAAAATATAAGTGATTTCTTTCTTCATATTAGAAAGAGGCACGATTATTCAATATATGAAATATATAATACAGATGGAATATTACTTAGCAAGGAACAATATAAAACACAAAAAATTAATCTAATAGAAAAATCTAAACAAGAGAATCAAAGAAATTAAATAAAATAAGTTAGAGTGAACTATGAAAATTAATTGATTTTTATTATATTTATATATAATAAAAATGGGACCTGATTGTAAAATGTCAGTATATCTAGCAAACGGAATGCTTGTATATCTAATCGGTAGTATATTTTATCTTGTATCTACATTCGTATTTAACGTAGGTACACCTTTTAAAGATAGTTTAACAGCGGAACAAGAAGCTATTAAGAAAAAATCGGCCAAAAAACGTTCGCTAATATTTTATGGAGGAATTGCATTAGCAATAGCATTAATCTTTATTACAAAACCATTCAAATTATGTGGAGAAAAACAGGAACTATAAATAAAATTGAATTTATTATAGAACTGTATCGTAAAAAAGAATAATGTCTACACATACAACTGATACACATATATATTGTCCAGAAACGGACCAAGCTGCCCGTATTATGGCATCAATGATAAATGGTGAAAAATCTGATCCATATTATGAACCTTCTCGACAACCTTCAGATGAAGATGAAGTCGTGTATAATAATTATGAAACTGCAATTAAAGTGATTAAAAATCCAGATAATTATAATGAAGATGAAGTTGAAGAAATCATTGGCGTAATTAGAGATGATTATAAAGATCAATTTTCATCATATTATGGGAATTACAATGCTGATATTTCTGAAAATCAGTATGTCAAGGAATTTTACGAAGAATATAAGAAGAAGATGGCATATTATAAAGGATGTGTTACAAAAATTAAAAATAAACAATATGAAAATCAAAAAGATCGTCAACTTGATCTTCATAAAGCACGTAAATATATGCCAAATGATCTCGGAAAAGAAATGAAAATATTAATTCAAAAAATTATTCTTATATTAGATAAAAAACAAATGATGTCTGATTCAGATAGTGATTAAAATCGAATTTTTATTATAAATATTTTAAAATATTTATAATGAGTGAAAATATACAAGAAATTAAAGTAGATATAGATAAATATCCATTAAGTATGGAAAGAAAAGAATTGAATATAGCGGTTAATAACACATCAGATCAGTCGTTGACGCGACTCTTAATCAAACCATTAGAAAAAAACAAAAATACTATGCAATTATGGACTGTTATCAATGAATCAGAAAAGGATAAAACAAAAAATTTTAAATGCATTAAACAAAATGAAATAACATTTTGCGAAATGGATGACTATATTCAAGATAAAACATTTACAATTCTTAAACATATTTATTCGAGCAAGGATGAAACTAAAATTAGAGAAAATCTAGTAAATTTTCATTGTTATTTGAATCAATTTAAAATAACATAATTTAAATAATAATTTAATTAATTAATATTAATTAAATTATAATGGATAGTTATAAATATCGAATAGAATTATATTATCGATGTCATTACACCACGTGTTACACAGTATTTAATGAATATCTTAAAAATGCTGCGAAAGAAAATTTGAAAGATACGATTTTAATTGTGTTACATATACGTGATATAAAACATGGATTAGGATTGCGAGATACATCTCGACATGCATTTCAATGGTTAATGTTTCATTATCCAAAAAAATTTATAAAAGCGATTGAATATATACCGATCTATGGAAGATGGGATGATTTGTACGCACTATTTCCACGAAAAACAAATGAAATCAATAAATTATGGATTTCACAACATTATCAAAATGTAAGCGATGAAAAATATCAAGAAATTTTACAATGCCAACAAAAAGCGGTCATGATTTTTATTAATCAACTAAAAAAAGATTATGAGGATGCATTAAATTTACAACGAATTTCATATGCTTCAAAATGGGCATTAAATGAAAAATCTAGCTTAAATCGCCAATTTAAATGTGTCACTGTTATGTGTGACATATGGGGAATTACAAAAAAAGAATATAGACAAAAAATTGTATTTTTACGGAAATACTTAAATATTCCTGAACATCATATATGCGAAAATAATTTTAGATATATTAATTATTATAAATTATCAACATATACAATTCAAAAATATAAACATATTTTTACAAAAAAAGACTATAAAAGATTTGCAGAATACATAACGTTTTCTCATTTGAAAAATAATATTGTATCAAATAATCAAATAATGTATCCTTTTGATATTGTGATGCGATACAATATGGCATTTGAAAATGATTTATCGACGTCGATCGATATGGATGTTGAAAAAAAGTGGGATGAATTAGTAAAAAATACGCAAAATAGTTGTAAATTAAATAATACAATGATTATTGGAGATATATCTGGTTCAATGTATCAACAACGTTATAATAATACATATGTAACAAATAAATTACCAATTAATATTGCATTATCAATGATGATATTATCTGCTCGATGTATTAAACAACCGTATGCAAATATGATTATTAGCAATTCTAATGATATTAATTATACATATCTGAGAAAAGATGAAACACTTCTTGAATCTTTATATAAATTAACATCACTAAAATATAATAAAACAATGAATATATATTCATTACTCAATTATATTTTACAAACATATAATATTAATAATGGTATGACTGATAGAAAATTTCCTAATCATATTATATTTATTAGCGATAAATCAATAAAAGAATCTGATCCTGATTTTATTAATAATATTGATAAAATCAAAGAGAAATATCATAATAATAATGTTATATTTCCATCACTTATCTATATAAATTTAGATAATTCATGCATCTCATTTAATGATACTCATGGTATTCTTGAAATTACAGGATTTTCATATAATTTATTCAAGCAAATATTATCACATGGTGAAATAAATCCTGTATCTATCGTCAATCATATAATTAGTAAATTACATCATAATAATTTACTTAAATATGACTGATAATTTTTAATTATGTTTTTAGAATTTTTGAAAAATTCTAAAGATTTCTTATCCTTAATAATATCTTTTAATTTTAATGATGTTTTTTTGTATGATTTATTTGTTTCTTTTTGTCGTTCTCGATTAAATGTATTTAAATCGTGTGAAAGTGCAATATGAAGATTTTCATTTGTTAATTGAATCATTGTATTTTTATAGCCATCTAGAAAGAATTTTTCTTCCGCATGATCTTTACCATGTTCATAATGATGTCCTAATTCAAGATATTTTCTTTTGTAACATAATGTTGTATTTGTACAGTGATTTTGATGAAATGGACCAACCCTGTATATTTCTCCAGTATTAACAAAATAGGTATCGATACATGTTTTTCCAGCAAGCAATACGTTAGGATGAGATGTTAAACGAGTGACAACTAATTTAACATAATCAGGTGAATAATAGTCATCGTCATCCCATGAAATAATAATGTCGCCTTTTGCTTTTTTATTTAATAAATTACGTTTATCACTTAGTATAATCTTTTTTTCAAGTCTATAGTATCGAATATTTTTTACACGTTTTTTAAACATGTCAGAAATATCATCTTTTCCATCATCAATAATAATTAATTCCATTCGATCTTGGGGGTACTTTTGATTTTTAAACATATGAAGTACATGTTTTACAAATGGTCTCCTATTATAAGTAGCTACAATTATTGATACAAATGGTCTTGACATTTTATTATAGTTTATGTAAATTTTTAAATATTTTTTTATTTAAAACATTTATTTTATTACCTTCTAAAAGTAAGAGAAAGTAAAAATGGAAAAAAATCCAATTAAGACTAGGCCGAAACGATTATGTTGCGAATTCAATAACTGTAAATGTACAAAATACAGTGGTAAGAAATACGGTCAATGTAATATATGTAATCACGGTGCCGTATGGCATAAATTAGTTTATATTTATAAAAGAACAACAATATCTCAACCATATATAGAGTCAGATATGAAAGATGTTCCTCATTAATTTATTTAGCATATAAAATTGTCCATGTTCTTGCACGTCTATCATGTGATTCACGATCATTTTTATATAATACCGCAATTTCAGGTACTAAAGGATCGTCAGGATTACAATCAGAAAGTAATGATGTAATCGAAAGTAATACTTTAGATAAAGTGAGTGCTGGACTCCACTCTTCTTTTAAAATATCAAGACAAATACCTCCTCCTGCACTAACATTGCAGTGATATATTTTTGTATTAAATTTTATTTTTGGAGGATTAAATGGATAATTATCTGGAAATACGATCGATAAATGAAACATACCACCTTCGTAAGGTGTGTTTTCAGGTCCTAAAATAATAGCTCTCCATTCTTGAAGATTATCTTCTTGTAAAGGCTGTGCTCTGAAATCAGATGATGTATCTTTTTTTAGTTCTTCTAACTCTGCGAATAATCTTTTTGTTAAAGACATATTTATTATATACAATAACTTTAAAAAAAAATAAAAATTAATATAAAAAATTATTATACTTATAAAATGACAACAAATAAATCGCATTTGGCTGGATCTGGATGTTTACATTTAACAGAATCGCCATTTCGATCAAGTATAAGAATAAATCAAAATCGCTATAAACCATCATTATATAGTAGAATTCCAGAATCTGTATGTATTGATGATAATCGTGAAATTTTAGATTTACTCATCGAAAGAATGGAATTAGGAAGAAATAGGTACGGTCAAGGTATTCGTCGAGAAGATGACACTCGTAAATTTGGATGTGAAGATGACAGTTGGCTTGAAATGGAATTACAAGAAATTTTAGATGGTATGATTTATACCGCGACATCTATTTTACGATTACGTGATAAAACTCGAGCTCGTAATCTTAAGATATAAATTTATTTATAGATCATGATCTATAAATAAATAATATTTATTTTTTATACTTTTTATATAAGAAGAGTAAAATGGCAGCAATAATCACTACTGTAATTATATAGTAGAGTGTGTATGATGGAGGATGACATGTTCCATCAATATCAGGTATCATTCGATCACAATCACAATATCCTTTTGGCAATCCATCGCCATCACATTCGCCACATTCATCTACTCTATTATTGCATATTAATGCGCTGAACGCACCCTGATTTCCAAATACTCTAAATACATTTTCTATTTTTGGATTCTTTATATTACCCCATGTAATTACTGTACCATCTTGTTTTATGGCAGTAAATGCATCGTTTGTTGCAAAAATATCACGTACTTTTTGTAATTGATTTTGGATATTATCTGTATTCCCACCAAAATCTTGATTACCCCATGTAACAACAGATCCATCTGTTTTTAATATAGCAAATGCATATCCTGTACTTGATACTTTTTTGATATTATTAATACGTGTAATAACATTTTGTATATTACCACCATGTTGTTGATTTCCCCAACCATATACTTGATCACCACGTTTTGTAATAAAAAACGCTCGATCAGTTGTATATACTTTTTTAACATTAACAAGTTTACTTTTATCAAATGGATTATTATTCTCATATTCTGTATTTTCTCCTGAAACTAATAATGTTCCATCATTTAATAATACTGCAAATGCATCTGTAGTTGCATATAATTTTTGTACTGTACGTTCTCCTATTTGATTTTCTAAATCTAACTTATTTGTTAAAAATCCATCTTCCGTTAATATAACATATTGATTATCTAATACTTTGATATCAATTAATCGATTTGTATTTAAATTTGATAAAAATGTTTCTCCACCCCAAATAAATGACGTTTTATCTTCATTAATCGCTATAAATGATTTTTTTGTAGCTTTAATATCAGTAATTCTA
>MDTA01177490.1_pt1 | contig 13334 bp, 12 predicted proteins | sample 811151 | NCBI WGS metagenome assembly MDTA01 (sample SAMN05326648, study PRJNA326480) | marine metagenome | isolation source: seawater | place: Indian Ocean: South | collected 2010 | reverse complement strand
TCTAAGTTTGATAGTCGCACCATACTAGGCGATGAAGGCGCGGAAAGGCTTTTGGGCAAAGGCGACATGTTAATGATGACGGCAGGAGGTTTAACAACAAGAATTCATGGTCCATTTATATCAGATCAAGAAATTGAGAATATTGTCAGTTCACTTCAATCACAAGGACGCCCAGAATACGATGACGAAATATTAAAAGAAGAAGATGATATAAATGATAATGGGATCCTATCGGATAGTGATAAAGATAGTCTTTTCATAGAATGCCTTGAGATTATTAAAAGGGAAGGTAAAGCCTCTACAAGTCTTTTGCAAAGAAAATTGCAAATTGGATATAACCGCGCGGCAAGAATAATGGATCAATTAGAAGACCATGGCTACATTAGTGAGGCAAACCAAGCAGGTAAACGAGAAATAAATTATGAAAAGTTCAACAGTTGATGAAAAGAATAATTTTTAGTTTAATCATTCTCATTTATTTAAATAATAATGCAGTTTCTAATGAAATTATTTCTGAAATTGAAGAAAGTTGGAACCAAACGAAGTCCATGTCGGGAGAATTTCAGCAAACAGATCAGGATGGCATTATTTTAAAAGGTAAATTTTATTTTGTTAAGCCGCACAATTCAAGATTTGAATATTTTAATAAAAATGAGAATATTATTACAAATAAAAGTTTGCTAAGAATTGTTGACCAAAATGGATATCAAATTGACAGTTATCCTTTTAGTGACAACATTCTTAAAAAAATATTATCAGAAGAAATTTCAATCAGGAAAGAATTTGAAATAATTGACTTAAAAAGCTCAGACAAACTTCATTCAGTTTTGTTAAGATTAAAAAATCAAAATAATGAAAGTAGTATTCTACTGTCTTTTGATAGAACTTCTCTGGACTTGAAAAAATGGCAAATTTTAGATGAATTTGGTAATAAAACTGTTTTAGAGTTTACAAAAATAAAAAAAAATATATTTATAAGCCAAAATTTATTCGCGGTTAAATATAAGCTTAATTAAGCCGCAGGCAGGTAAAAAAAATTTCAATAGAATATGACCGTTAGTTCAATAGATGAGCTGAAGCAATGGCTTACATCCAATAAGATATCTGAAGTGGAATGTATATTTCCCGATATGGCTGGCTCATCGAAAGGGAAAATTCTCCCTGTTCAAAGATTTATTAAATCAATAGAGGATCAAAGTCTGAAGCTAGCAGATTCAGTTTTTGGCCAAACCGTATCAGGTAAATGGGTGTATGAAAGTGAGGTAATTGATTATGTAGAAGAGGATTTATTTATGTCTCCTGATATTACTACATTAAGAAAAATACCATGGAATAGAGAACCTACTGCACAAATCATCTGTGATCTTAAATATGCTAACAATGAGCCATCAGAAATTGCTCCAAGGCAAGTATTAATAAATGTAATAGACCAATTAAATGAATTGAATTTGAAAGCAATTGTAGCTCCAGAATTGGAATTTTACTTATGTGAGCAAAACCTTGATCCTGACCTGCCTTTAAAAACTCCAGTCGGTAAATCAGGTAGAAGAGAAACAGGTAGCAGAGTTTTTGGTATTGACGCTGTTAATGAGTTTGATGCGTTAACAGACGATATATACGATTACTGTGAACTAATGAATATAGGAGTTGACACACTTGTGCATGAATCGGGACCTTCTCAAATAGAAATAAATCTAAACCATGGGGATCCACTAGCTCTTGCTGATCAAGCATTTATGTTCAAACGCGCAGTGCGACAGGTTGCATTAAAGCATGGTATTCATGCGACTTTCATGGCAAAACCCTACCAAGGGCAACCGGGAAGTTCTATGCATATACACCAGAACATTATATCTTCAAAGTCGGGTAAAAATCTATTTAGTGATAAAGATGGAAATAATTCTAAAGATTTTTTGAATTATATTGGAGGCCTTCAAACTTACTTACCTGATGCAATGCTTTTATTTGCACCCTATGTTAATTCTTATAGACGTTTTGTAATAGATGCCTCAGCCCCTATTAATACTCATTGGGGTATTGAAAATAGAACAGTAGCATTTCGGGTCCCTACCTCACAGAGTGAGGCAAGAAGAATTGAAAATAGAATACCTGGAGCTGATACTAATCCATATCTAGCAATAGCAGCTTCATTGGCCTGCGGTTTACTTGGTATTAAAGAAAAAATAGATCCGGAAAAGCCTATTGCAGGCGATGCGTTTGAGAGAAGACATAATATACCAAAATATTTACCGGATGCACTCAAGAGATTAAAAGTAAGTAACGAACTTTCCGAGACACTTGGAAAAGAATTTATAACTCTTTTTACTGAGATAAAACAAACTGAGCATGACGCTTATCAGAATGTTATTAGTGCTTGGGAAAGAGAGCACTTATTACTGAATGTATAGTCTTAAAGTAAAAATTTAGATAGTGAGTAGCCTTTATTTTCCTCAAATCTTATTGCATTTTTAACATTAAGACCCTTATCAATTTTTTTTCTAAGTGAGTAAATATGTGTCTCAAGTGTATGGGTATCAATTCCTTCACCATAGTTCCATATTAAATCTAATAACTCTCTTTTTTTTAGACTGTGTCTGGCATTATTGATTAAACATAAAAATATTTGGCTTTCTTTCTCAGTAAATCTCAACGAGACTTTGCCATCCGTGAGAAGTCGAGATGATGGATCGTATTTATAATTATTAAGAACCACCATTCTGCTTTTATTTACATCAGATTGATGTAAATCATTAGAAATTTGTAAAATAAAATCGTTAAACTTAATTGGAAGTTTTATAGGAACTATATCAATATGATTTGAAGAGATATTTTCAACTTTATTAAAATGTAAAAAATAAATTTTCTCCACATTCGAGTTTTTACATTTTAAAACTAAATCAATTGAATTTTGGACAATGGCAATTTTATTTTGAAATTTTAAATCCTCATCAGTTTTGTGAAATTGAAAGTCAATATTTGTGAAATGACCAGTTGAAATAATTTCAACAAATGCATCACGTAAGATTTGATTATCAAGAATAACAGAGATTTTTTGTTTTTTCATTTAGTATAAAATATATAATGAAACGTATGTTTATTTTAGTAAAAAATAACAAGTTTATAGTTGGTGATCGGTCATTTGACTGTGCGTTGGGTGTTAATGGTCTTACAGAAAATAAGAAAGAGGGTGATGGATGCACACCAATAGGAACTTTTAGATTTGATAAAATTTTTTATAGGGAAGATAGATTGGGAAAATTAAATTTCTTAATAGAATCTGCATCAATAAAATTAAACGATGGTTGGTGCGATGACACAAAAAGTGTATTTTATAATCAGCATATAAAATTTCCTTTTGATGAAAGTGCAGAAAATCTATACAGGGAGGATAATATCTATGATTTAATTTGTGTACTTAATTATAATACAAAACCAATTATTTCAGGTAAAGGAAGTGCAATTTTTTTACACATAGCCAAAAAAGCTTTTATTGGCACAGAGGGATGTGTTGCAATTGAGAAAGATGTATTGATAAATATAACTAAAAATATTACCTCAAAGTCACAAATAAAAATTTCTTTTTAAGAACGCTCACCAAATATATCTCTGCCAATTCTGATATGTGTTGAACCACAATCAATAGCGGCCTCGTAATCGTCCGTCATTCCCATACTTAAGTAAGGTAGATTGAAATTATCTCTAATGGATTTTAATATTTTAAAGTGTTTTTTTGGATCCTCATTCGAGGGCGGCAAACACATTAAACCAATTATGTCTAATTCAAAATCACTCAGACAATGAGAGATAAACTCATCTGCTTCTGACAATATCACACCCGACTTTTGTGGCTCATTTCCTGTATTAATTTGTATGAAATATTTTTTTTTGTGATTTGTCATTTTCTCAACTTCAGAAAAAGATTTTACCAACTTCATTCTATCTAAAGAGTGAATCAGGTCACAATGCTCGTGGATTGACCTAACTTTACGACTCTGGATACCACCTATGAAATGTAGTTTGGTTTTGAAATCAAGTTTTCTTAAGTGTTGGGACCATTTTCGTTCAACTTCTTGAATTTGATTTTCGCCAAATGATAGATGATTTAGATGGAGAATTTTTTTTATATCATCAACTGATTTTTTTTTGCTTACTGCAATAATTTCTATTTCAGATTTATCTCTTTTTGCAGCAAGGACAGCTTTTTCAAAGTTTTGAGTAAATTTTTCGTATAAGGTCATATAAATAAAAAAAAGCACCTTGCAAATTAATGCAAGGCGCTTTTTATAAAGTTAAAAAACTTTATTGGATTAGAATCCAACGACGTACATGAAGTTCCATGTGTCAGTGTCAGAAGCAGTGCCACCAGCAACATCTAGTTCAGTGTAATCTAAACCAAATGAAGCTGCGCCCATACCTTTAGACACAGAGATTCTAGTCATGTCTTGGTCAGTAGTTGCATCTAAGTTAGCAAACTGAATACCAACGTCCATTCCACCCATAGATGTACCAACACCCATTTGTGTCTCTTCTTGTCCGTTGTCACCATCATACAATGCATAACCTAAGTTTAAACCAGCTAGTGAATAACCAACTGTTACAAAGCTTGGGTCCATGTCAGCAGTAGCACCGTTGTAATCAATTTGAGATAAACCAGCAGCAACTGATGCTCCCATGATTGATGCACTAGCTGCATATGACATTACTGCACTGTGTCCTTCAGTTGCCGCAGTTCCAGTTAATCTTGTGAAACCTGCAGGAACTGCTTCACCTCGTGCTAATGTTACATAGTCACGATTAACCATGAAGCCGTCAGTGCCCAATTCAACGTTTCTGCTAGAATTTGAGTTTCTGATAGCTGAACCTGGTGTTCCGTTCGTGCTCGCAACTGACTCACCTCTGGATACTTTTACAGTTATTCCATTAAATGTATTTGTATACATCATTGAGTCGCCTGATAGCGCGTCACCATCATTGTAACCACCTAGTTCTGCGGCACCGCAAACATTAAGTGAGAAACAAGCTGGAGAACCGTCCATCTTATCAACAGCAGAGTCTTGGCCATTACCTAGACCGATAACTCCCATACCAGTGTCAAAGTTAACATCAGTTAAAAGACCAGAAGCAGTCAAAGACATTGCAACTGATACTCCCATACCGTTGTCCATTGAGTCACTGTACGACACATAAACAGAGTTAGTAGAGAAACCAGAAGCTAATCCACCACCGTCTGCATCCGTGATTGTACCAGCAAACAAACCGCTGATTGACATTTCAGCTTGAGCTGAAGAAGCAGCCATAACTGAAGCCAAAGCAGTAGTTGCCATTAATTTTGATCTATTCATAATTAATTTCCTTTCATATGTAATTGATCATAGTTAAATTTAACTAACGACATATTTACCAAAAAATAAGCAATTCTTGAAAGTAAAAGTTAAAAATGCAACGATTTATTCTTAAACAGTGACTTATTTGCCACACTCATTTAAAGTTGATAATTATCAATAAATACATTAATTGGTGATTAAAGGCTATTTTTGCTCTCTAATATATAATTAATTAATAAAATGAATGATTTACGAAAATATATCACTTTTGCTTTAATTGCATTTTTCCTTACTGCTTGCAATCAAATGTCTCAAAAAACCAACGATACAGGGGATTACGGCCAGCAAGTAATGACAGAGAAGATTGAAAATAGAGATATAAACCTGCCCTCTGGCAGCACTATTTTAGATGAAAATAAATCCGGTTTTAGTTTGTCAGATATTTTTGGTGGTTCAAGTTCTTCGCAGTTTACTCCCAACTCAATAGCTTTCAATGTAGCTTTAGATAAATTGAGTTTCATGCCATTGATTTCAGTGGATGTTAGTTCAGGCATGATTGTTACAGATTGGTATAGTTTGAATACTGGTAATGAGAGAATTAAAATTAATGTTCGTATAATTGATCAAGAGTTAAATAATGAGAGCGTTAGCGTTACATTGTTTAAACAAACTTACGATGGCAGCAGGTGGGTAGATCAAGGCCAAGATGATGCCCAGGCCTTAAAAATAAAGGAAAGTATTCTCAAAGCTGCACGATCTTTACAGACTGCTTCTCAACTATAAATCTGATACAATAAGATTAGGCTATGTCAGACAAGTATAATCCCAGATCCATTGAACCAAAATGGCAAGAGTTTTGGAATACAAACAAGACTTTTGAAAGTGATATAAATCATGACAAAAAAAAATATTACATTTTAGAAATGTTTCCTTACCCGTCAGGAAAGATACACATGGGACATGTTAGAAATTATACTTTAGGTGATGTTCTTGCGCGTTTCAAAAGAGCTCAAGGATATAATGTTATGCATCCAATGGGGTGGGACGCCTTTGGGTTACCAGCCGAGAATGCAGCAATAGAAAATAAAACTTCTCCAGGTAAGTGGACTTACGAAAATATATCCGCAATGAAAAAACAACTTCAGCTTATGGGACTGTCATTAGACTGGTCAAGAGAGTTTGCTACTTGTGATAAAGATTATTATCACCAGCAACAGAAATTATTTTTAAAATTTTATAAGGAAAAATTAATTTATAAAAAAGAGTCATTGGTAAACTGGGATCCAATAGAAAACACTGTTCTTGCTAATGAGCAAGTAATTGATGGTAAAGGATGGAGATCAGGAGCAGATGTAATACAAAAAAAACTTTCACAGTGGTTCTTTAACATAACCTCTTTTGGAGACGAGCTCCTCAATGGGCTTGATCATCTGAAAGGTTGGCCGGAAAAAGTAAAGCTGATGCAAAAAAATTGGATTGGTAAATCATATGGCTGTGAAATTAATTTTTCTATTGTTGATCAAAATGGACAAGAAACTGGGAAAAAACTGGAAATTTATACCACCAGACCTGATACAATATTTGGCGCCACTTTTTGTGCATTATCGCCATTCCATCCTCTTGTTGAAACATTGTTAAAAGAAAAGCCATCACTTGAAAAGCATATTAATGATTTGAGGTCTCAAAAAATAAGTGAAGAAGCAATATCAAAAAATGAAAAGTTAGGAGTGAATACAGACTTATTCATAAAACATCCATTTATAAAAAATAAAAATTTACCAATATATATAGCAAATTTTATATTAATGGATTATGGAACAGGCGCAATATATGGCTGCCCTGCACATGATCAAAGAGACTTTGATTTTGCATCAAAATATAATTTGGAAATTATTCCTGTTATTGAGCCACCTGATAAAAAACAATTTGATTTTAAAAACGCATATGATGGAGTTGGTCATCTTATTAATTCAGATTTTTTAAATGGATTAAATATTGAAGATGCAAAAACAGAAATTATTCAAAAGGTTGAAAAACTTTCTATAGGTAAAAAAACTGTGAATTACCGATTAAGGGATTGGGGTATATCTAGACAGAGGTACTGGGGATGCCCTATTCCTATAATGTATCGGGAAGATGGAGAAATCATACCTGTTCCAGAAAATGAACTTCCCATTGAATTGCCATCTGACATCAATCTTGATAAGCCTGGTAATCCACTTGATAATCATCCAACATGGAAATATACCAAGTGTCCCGAGACAGGTATGAGCGCTATAAGAGAAACTGATACACTAGATACGTTCGTTGACTCTGCCTGGTATTTTTTAAGGTTTTGTTCACCTACTAATTCGAAAACTGCTTTTACTGAAGAGGAAACACAATACTGGATGCCAGTGGATCAATACGTTGGAGGAATTGAACATGCAATATTGCATTTACTTTACTCAAGATTTTTCACCAAAGCACTTAATATTAAATCTGTAAAAGAACCGTTTGAAAGCCTCTTCACTCAAGGAATGGTATGTCATCACACATATAGAAATTCTACAGGAGCCTGGGTTTATCCTGATGATATCAAAAAAGAAGGTGATAAACTTACTCAAATATCCACAAATGAGAGTGTTATTGAAGGACCAATCGAGTCAATGTCTAAGTCAAAAAGAAATGTAATTGACCCACAGTCGATTATTGAGATGTATGGTGCTGATTCCGCTCGGTGGTTTATGTTATCTGACAGTCCTCCTGAGAAGGACATTAACTGGTCGGACTCTGGTATTAAAGGTGCCTGGAAGATATGTCAAAAAATATGGACAATTGTTCATTCGAATAAAGATATCCTTCATAAAAATCTAGATGAAAATCAAGAGTTATCTGATGAAGGTAAAAAACTAATGGGGCTAACCTATGAATGTTTAGAGGGAATAACCAATAGCATTGAAAAATTTCAGATGAATGTGGCAATTGCAAAAGTTTATGAGTTAGTCAATGCAATTTCTAAATTCAAAATAGAAGAAGAGGCGGATCAAATATGCCTAAAAGAAACGATTAAAATAATGGTAAAAGTTATTGAACCAATGGTTCCACATCTTGCAGAGGAGTGTTGGGAAAGTTTTAATTCTGAAAAACGCCTGGATGAAATTCCATGGCCTTCAGTGAAAAAAGATTTCTTAAAAAAAGATAATGTCGTTGTTGTAATACAGATTAACGGAAAGCGGCGAGGTGAGGTATTGGTCAAATCTAATACAATAGAAGAAGATATAGTAAAACTCGTTCATGAAATTGAAAGTATAAAAAAAATCCTCAAAGACAAAAAGATTATAAAGCGTATATTTGTTCCTAACAAAATAATAAACTTAGTAGTTCAGTAATGAATCGACAAGATCGACGCAAACAAAAAAATAATTTTGCTCTTAACAAAGTAAGTCACAACCAACTAATTGAAGCAATAAAACTGCATTCTGAAAAGCAATTTTCGGCTGCTGAGAAAATATACAAGAAGCTACTCAACAGCAATCCCAAAAATTATGATATTATAAGACATTTGGGTATTCTTAATCAGGATTTAGGTAATTTGGAAACTGCTTACAATTTTTTTACAAAGTCACTGAAAATAAATCCTAATGGTTTTGAAAGCCTTAATAATCTCGGAGTCATCCATCTAAGCAACAGCAATTATGCGATGGCCTTAAAATGCTTTAATCAGTCTTTAAAAATAAAACCTGATTATGTTCCTACAATTAATAATTTAGCAGGCTACTATCATAAAAGGCAGTTAAAAAAAGAAGCACTTTTTTATGCAAAGCAAGGACTTCAACTACAGCCAACAAATCCTATGGCTCTTAACCAATATGCAAAAGCCTTGATAATTAACAACGAAATGAGCGAAGCTATAACAATTTTAAAAAATCTTGTTTCCGATTATTCTTCGAATGATGATTTCAAAATAAATCTGGCATCGGCTTATAAAGAAGTTGGAGAATTTGAAAAATCTAAAAAAATTACTGATAAGGGATTTAAAGATAATTTTAAAATTATTTCTTATTTTGTGTCTTACGTAACCGACAAAAAAAATAAATTATCAGAAAAACATATTTCATTTTATAATGATTACCTTGAAAACTCAAAAAACAGTATTGATAATAAAATAGTGGTTTCTTACTCACTATTTAACTATTTCAGAAACCACAATATCATTGATAAAGCCGGTGAGTATCTTGTCAAAGCAAATAAACTTCAGTTCAGCCGTCAAGAATTTGATATAAAAATTGAAAAAAAATTCTTTTCAAAAATTATGGGATTGTTTGAGTCCAAACGTGAAACTATCTCAATTTCAAATGGATCGAGTATAAAACCAATTTTCATATGCGGAATGCCGCGCTCTGGCACCACACTCTGTGAACAAATAATATCCTCGCATTCAAAGGTTGATGGCGCAGGTGAATTAAATTATTTATGTGATTTAATTGGTTTAGAAAAGTATGTTTGTGCAAGCGATAAAAATATAAAACAATTTGAAGATACATTGAACAGCGAAGAAAAGTTAAAGGCTGCAAGAGATGGATATCTTGAACAACTTGCAACACATAGTAAAAAAAATAACGCTAATTACGTTTGTGATAAAATGCCACATAATTTTGTTTTGATTGGATTAATTAAAATATTATTTCCAGAGGCAAAGATCATTTATTGTAAACGCAATCCAATGGATAATTGTTTCTCATTATATGCCCACAAATTTTATGAAATGTCTCATCAATATTCATATGATCAGAAGACACTAGGACAGTATTATAGACTTCACGAAAATTTAATGGACTACTGGCTTAATAAAACAGACAACAATATATTCGTTTTAGATAATGAGAAACTTGTACAAAACCAAGAAACAATTTCAAAAAAATTAATTGAATTTTGTGATTTAGAGTGGGAAAATCAATGTCTTGAATTTCATAAGAACAAAAGACAAGTAAGAACTGCAAGCATTGAGCAAGTTAGACAACCTATGAATAGTAAATCTATTGGGGCTTGGAAAAAATACGAAAATTATTTAATTGATTTGAAAACAACTTTGAAATGATAAAAAAATTAAATTACTTCATTATCATAATAGCATCTTTTTTAGTACTTAGTAATTGTGGTTTTCAACCAATATATAAATTGTCAAATAAGAATGACAGCTTAAAAAATTATTCCATCGAGTATACTGATGAAAATAATGTCCCAAGAGAAGTTAAAGAGGTATTTAGAAATTCATTTATATCAAACGACAATGTTGATTACGACTATACAATACAAATTACAGTTAGTGAGAGTCAAACCCCTCTAATAATAAATGTAAATGGAACGGTAGCAAAATATAGTATTGAAATTACTATTAATTATGACGTCATTGGAACAAATAATGATCTCATTTATTCAGATACAGTAAGGGGTTTTTCACAATACAATGTTGGCACATCAGAAATAGATAATCGACAAAAGAAAATAGAAATGGTTAGAGCAGCTACATTTGATGCAGTACAAATTATGATCTCAAAAATTCAAAGTACAGTAGTTTCTTCTGATGATAATTAAAGAGCATCAGTTAAAATCAATTATAGAAGAAAAATTTACATTTCTATGTATGCTTATTTATGGTCCAAATGAAGGACTTGTGAGAGACAATATCAATGATATTACCAAAGTTCTAATAGATACAAATGAGTATGAACAATCATACTTTAATGCAAATGATCTGGATAATGACTCTCAATCTCTAGATGACGTCATTAGAAGCGTATCAATGTTTTATAAAAGGAAACTGATAATTTTAGATTCCTTAAAAGATAAACACTGTAAAATAATAGAAAATATTCTCCTCGACCCGCCTCAGCAAACAGCTATAATTTTTAAATCAGAAAATTTATCAAAATCGTCCAAAATTAGAAAATTATTTGAAACAGATGCTAAATGTTTTGCGCTTGCATGTTATGATGATGATTACAAGTCCATCTCAAAGAATATTGAGTTATTTATAAAACAAAGTGGATTAAGGATTGATCGAGATATAAAAAATTATCTTACTCAATCTCTTAGCGACGATCGTATGATCAGTAAGCATGAACTCGAAAAAATTCGCCTTTATTACAAAGATGCAAATCAAGAAATTCATTTAAACGAAGTAAAGAAATTACTAAATGACTCAAGCTCACAAAATATAAGTAAAATGAATGAAAATGTGATGTATGGAAAAACTTCAAAAAGTTCAAAAATAATAAATAAACTTTTGTCTGAAGGCACCAGTCCAATAAGTTTAGTTAGAAGTCTTATTAATTATATTATGAGAATTCATCAAACAAAAGTTGAGATGAAAAAAGGTAATAATTTTGAAGCTGCAATAAAAAGTCTTAAGCCTCCAGTCTTTTGGAAAGATAAAGATAATTTTCAACAACATTGTAATAAATGGCCTTTAAAAATTATTGAAAAAGAACTTAATCAACTCCTAGAAACTGAAATTTCTTGCAAGTTAAACAGCAAGTTAGCAGGCAACTATTGCGAAAAATCAATATTACTAATTGCGAATACCGGAAAAAAATATTTTAGAGTCTAATTCTTTAATTTGGCAGTGACTAATTCTAGCTGATCCAAAGACTTATATTCTATTTTTACTGAACCACCCTTTTTACCCTTATGGTCTATTATGACTTTTAAGCCCAGCCTAGCTGTTAAACTATTTTCCAAGTCAACGGTGTCCGGATCCTTCAGTTTAACTTTTTTAACTCCAGATTTTTTTTGTTTTGCAAGTTCCTCTGCTGCTCTGACACTTAAGTTTTCACTAACAATTTTATCAGCTAATTGTTCTGGAAAAGCACTGTTCATAATTGCCCGTGCATGCCCTGATGAAATTTTTCCCTCAGATATCATATCTTGAATAGATTGGGGTAGTCCCAGAAGCCTAATAATATTAGCAATATGACTTCTACTTTTACCAACAATTTCTGCTAACACCTCTTGGGTGTGACCGTGATTATCAATTAATCTTTTATAACCAGCTGCTTCTTCAATTGGCGATAAATCAGAACGTTGTACATTCTCAATAATTGCTATTTCTAAAGCCTCTACATCATCCAGTTGTCTTACAACGGCAGGGACTTCATGAAGCTGCGCTATCTGTGCAGCTCTCCATCTTCTTTCACCTGCAATTATTTCATAAGTTCCAGTCTCCGAAGGTGACGGCCGAACTAATATTGGTTGCACAAGTCCCTTTGATCTTATTGATTCTGCTAATTCATTGATACTATTTTTATCAAATAGTCTTCGTGGTTGAGATGGGCTTGGCTTTAAATTTGCAATTGAGATTTTTGTTTCTTGATTTGAAGTTTCTTTTTGAATTGAAATATTTTTTGCATCACCCATCAGAGATGATAGCCCACGACCTAAACCTTTTTTTGAAATTGAAGAACTCATTAAGCTGCCTCCTGTTCTTTATTTTGTCTTATAATCTCATCTGCTAATCTTAAATAAGCTTGGCTGCCTGCAGCTTTCTGATCATAGATTAAAGCAGGCATGCCAAATGAGGGTGCTTCTGAAACTCTTACATTTCGAGGTATAATGGTTTCATATACCTGCTGACTTAAATGTTTTTTAACATCATCAGCAACTTGCGATGACAGTTTATTTCTTGCATCGAACATTGTTAATACTATCCCGTCAATTGTTAGGTTTTGATTAAGATTTTGTTTAACTCTATCGATTGTTTTAATTAATTGACTAAGACCCTCCAAGGCAAAAAACTCACATTGAAGTGGAACGATTATTGAGTCTGCTGCAGTCATTGCCATAACAGTAAGAAGGCTTAAAGCCGGCGGACAATCTATAAATACAAAACTAAAATCATTTAATGAATTTTGATCCATTAAAACTTTTTTTAGAGTAAAAGCTCTGTCGTTTACTTCAGCAAGTTCAGGTTCAATACCTGATAGATCCACAGTGGATGGAATGATTTTTAAATTTTCTATTTCAGTATTT
>MDTA01122948.1_pt1 | contig 13334 bp, 8 predicted proteins | sample 811151 | NCBI WGS metagenome assembly MDTA01 (sample SAMN05326648, study PRJNA326480) | marine metagenome | isolation source: seawater | place: Indian Ocean: South | collected 2010 | reverse complement strand
TCTCCTGTGAATGTTGGGGCATCCTCTTCATACAATTCCAGCACTAATGAATTAACTATTGATGTTGAAGCATACTACACTTCCAACAGTGCGTTATCAACCAATTATATTAATGTTGTCTTATTACAAGATTCTTTATTAGGACCACAATCTGGTGGAGCTAATTTTAATCCTAACAATTATGTTGGGCCTGATTATGTTCACAGTCATATGCTAAGAGACATGATTACTGGTCAGTGGGGAGATGTAATTTCAACAACAACTCAAGGAAGCTTATACCAAAATCAATATATATATACACTACCCTCAGATGTCAACGGTGTTCCTATTGATGTAAACAACTGCCATTTAGCTGTATTTATTTCTGAATCATATCAGGAAATTTATACAGGAATATCTATACCTGCCATAGGTGGATATGATAATGGAGATCACGCTAAATTTTTAGGTGACTTTACTGGTTTATCTAGTGAAGCAGTTGAAGGATCAAATGGGAGCACCTCAACATTTTCTTTTGAAATAAACCCGTTAATTGCTGGAAGTAATGACTATATTTTCGAATTAACATCAGATCATCCAAATGATTGGACATCTAATTATTCTGTTAATGGTAATGCTTACAATACTTCTCAGACAATTAGTCTAACTAATGGTGCAACATCTTCTATTAGCATCGATGTAAACCCTGGTATAACTCCATCTATTTCCAGCTATACTCTTACAATGACTATGGCTTCAGATTCAAATGCAGTACAAACACAAAAAGTATATGTTATTAGTGGAATAACTGACTTAATTGTAAATGGATCTGGAAATAATGGAGCAAGCACTGGAAATGGAGCTATAGATTTTCAGGGAGAGTTTATTGATGGTTTAACATATGCCAATAACACCTCATTTGATGCTACTTCCGCTGAGGTTATGAATTTACTTTCCAATAATCTAGCTCTTACGGGGGTAAATAACATCTATTACAATATTGGTTGGACATTCCCTTCCCTAGCAGATGATGAAGCAACTGCTTTAATGTCATTTATGGACAATGGAGGAAACCTTTTTATAGCAGGCCAAGATATAGGTTGGGATATTGAATCTGGAAGTGGTTATGGAACTGCAACCACTCAAAACTTCTACTCGAATTACATCAATGCTTCCTATGTAGATGATGGAAGCACTTCTAATTCACAATATTCTACAGTAACCACAGATCCCATATACGGTTCAGTAGGAGGCTCTAGCATTGTTGATGCTTATGGTGGCTATATGTATCCTGATCAATTTGACCCAATTAATGGGGCAACAGCTATTTACAATTACAACAATGATGTTAGTAAAGTTGGGGCAATTAGATTTGAAAACAACAACTATAAAATGGTATACATTGGAGTTTCACTTGAAATGATTGCTGATAATTCCATTAAAGATGAAATTGTAAAAGTTGCTCACGATTGGTTTTATGGAAATATATCTTCGATTGAGGTTAATTTCAATGAATTGTTTTACATATATCCCAATCCTGCAACAGATCAATTATTTGTAACTTCAAATGAAGATTTCAAAGAATACTCAATCTATACTATTCTAGGAGAAAATGTAATAAGTGGTAATCTTAACCAAAATGCGGGATTAAGTTGTCTAAATATTGAAAACTTACCTGCAGGAAATTACACTATTGTTCTAAGAAATAACAAGAAATCTAAGTCTAAAAAATTCATTGTATCCAAATAGATACCTTATTTTCATAAAAAAGCTCCTAATAGGAGCTTTTTTTTATTGTAAAATAATGTTGTTGCTTACTAAGTTTTTCAATGATAGATAGGTTGGTAAAGCCAATTTAATTTCCTCATTTAATGAAGATTTATTTTCTGTTTCGATATAATAACTCTTGGGCTGATTTCTTAAGTTGTATGAACTACACATTACTTGACCATATGCACCACAGGACTTAATTACAAGTAAATCTCCCCTATTTAACTCTTCTATAAAGTAATCTTTTCTAAAGACATCACTAGATTCACATATTGGACCCACAATATCGTACTTCAACTTGGAAAATGGATGAGTTTTACTTTGCTTTACTATTTTATGTTTTGCCTGGTACAATGCAGGTCTTAACAAATCCGTCATACCAGCGTCAATTATCGCAAATCGTTTGTTAATTCCCTCTTTTATATACACCACTTTAGTATGAAGTTCACCACATTGGCCTACAATAGATCTTCCAAGTTCAAAATGAACTTTACAATTGGAATTTACAGAAAGGTTATTTCTGAAAACATCGAAATAATTTTTAAAATCATCAATAGGATTTTCAGCAGGGTTTTCATAATCAATGCCCAATCCTCCACCTAAATTAAGATGATTAATTTCGACTCCTTCGTTATGTAAATAATCAATTATGAAATTTACTTTTTTGGCTAAAAATTCAAAATTTCGAAAATTGGTTATTTGGCTCCCAATATGAAAATGCAATCCAGTTAAACAAAGGCAATTCGTATCCTCAATATAATCTACCAACTCTAAAATTTGTTCTATTGAAACACCAAATTTGTTTTCATTTATTCCTGTTTTAATGTATTGATGAGTATCTACATCAATATTTGGATTAACACGAATAGCGATATTAGCATGTTTATTCATTTGTTGAGCAATAGAATGAATAACCTTTAATTCTTGAAAAGATTCAATATTAAAACAGCCAATGTTATTTTCCAATGCTATACTAATTTCCTGATCAGTTTTACCCACACCAGCAAATACAATATTATCGCTAGAAAATCCACATTTTAGCGCATGTAAAATTTCATTTCCACTCACACAATCAGCCCCTAGACCATAAGATGAAATTAATTTATTTATTTTATAATCTGTATTGGCCTTAATCGCATAATGTATTCGATAATCAGCTGCATGAAAAATTAAATTTTGCAATGTTTTTTCAAGCAATTTTAAATCGTAGAGATAATATGGTGTTGTCATCTTTTTTTTCAACGAACATAGCCCTATAATCTCGCTGTTCAAATAATTAAAGTATATTTGTCATAAATTTAACTTTTTGTTAAAAATTTAACATGATTTCTATTAAGACTCATATTGAAAATGAATTAAAGAAAGAGCCATTTCTTCTTGAAAACATTAACAATGGACTAATCAATATTTCTTCCTTAGCAAGAAAAATAGAACCTAAAATTTCAGCATTAGTAGGCAGAAAAATAAACACCAATGCTATTGTAATGTCCATTAAAAGAATGGAAATACAGGAAATAAATAAAACTAGAATACTCAAAAAACAGCTTAGAAAAATTGGTGATATTACCGTTAGATCTGGATTAATCGACTACAATTTCACCAATAGTGCAGAATTTGAAAAATTAAAATCAAAATTCAACATAAGTCTTCTTACCAACACCAAAGGTTTTCATACACTTTCTAAAGGAATTAATGAAACCACTATTATTATAAGTGAAAATCTAAAAGCTATTTTTGAGAAAAAACTAAAAGACATTCCTTATAGAACCAAAACAGAGAATCTTGCAAGTATAACCATAGAACTCCCAAAAGAAAACACACAAACAACTGGTCTGTACTACTCTCTTTTGGGAATAATTGCCTACAAAGGAATAAATCTAATTGAAGTAATATCAACCACCAATGAGCTTACCATAATTCTTAAAGAGCAACAAGTAAGCACTGCCCTTGAAACACTAATGAGCTTAAAGAAAAAGTAAAGCTAACTGTTAGTTTTATTTATGTAATCAAACTTTTCAAACCCTATCAGCTCAAGCTCAATGTTATTTTTCTTGCTGGAGATATCACGGAAATCAACAATAACTTCTTGAATTTCTTTACTCATAGTATGGCACTTAACAGCACTCATTTTAACTTTTGAACCCGATGGAATTTCCTGAAGAGTTTGCATTAACGCACCTTTATTTAAGAAAGAAACAATTTGAGCAAAAGAAATAACCGTTTCATTTTCTTTTTCATCAGTATGAGAGATTAGAGCAAGCTCATAATTTTTTCTTAAAATAAAGAACATAGCCAATGCAAATCCAATACCTACCCCTTTCAAAAGGTCGGTAGCCAAAACAGCAGAAATAGTCGTCAATATTACAATTGCACCCTGAATATCAGTTTTAAACATTTCAATTACCTTCTTCAATTTCAATAATTTAAAACCTAAAATACAAAGTATTGCAGCTAATGATGCTGTTGGAATCATTTCCAATAACCATGGAAAAGTGAAAACTGAAACAAGCAATAAAATACCATGATATATTGCAGAAAGTTGAGTTTTTGCTTTTGCATTTATATTTGCAGAACTTCTTACTATTACCATCGTAATTGGTAACCCCCCAATCAATCCTGAAATGGCATTTCCTATACCTTGAGCTTTAAGCTCTTTATTGGTTGGGGAAATGTTCTTATCTGGATCCAACTTATCTGTTGCTTCAACACTAAGTAAAGTTTCTATACTTCCAACAATTGCAATAGTTAAGGCTACAATCCAAACTTGAGGATTTGCAAGATGAGAAAAATCAGGCAATTGAATTAAGTTTTTAAAATCCCAATTCTTCACTTCAACAGGAAGTCCTACTTTTTGTTCAGTCAAAATAGCTAAGGATGATCCAGAATCTGTTCCCATAGATGAAAACAAATAAGCCAAAAGACCTCCTGAAATAACAGCTACTAAAGATCCTGGTAAATATTGAAAAACTTTTCTGGATTTGAAAAATTTAAGTTCCCATAGCAACATTAAACCAAGACATGAAAGGAAAATAATAAGAGCACCATAGCTTGGATCCAATAATGCAGATTTGGTATCTATCCAAAGTTTAGTAACTAAATGCAAATCTGTTTTACTCGCAATTTCATTATTAACCAAGAATGTTTCATAAGCTTTTTCACTAATAGCTGAGCCTTTAAAACCTCCGATTATAGATGGAATTTGTTTCAACATAAGAATAAGACCAATCGAAGCAAGCATTCCATTAATTACTGATGTTGGCACAAAATAGCCAATTACACCTAAACGAAAAAGACCAAGGAGAAACTGAATAACTCCAGAAAGAAATACTGCAAGAAAAAATATTGAAGCGGGATTATCACCATCTAAGGTTGCAATTCCTGCTACTACAATCGTAATTAATCCTGCTGCAGGACCACTAACACCAAATTTTGACCCACTAAAAAAGGTAACTACAATACCACCTATTATCCCAGCAATCAAACCAGAAAATGCATTTACACCAGAACCTTGAGCTATTCCAATACATAATGGAAGGGCAACTAACCAAACTACGATAGCCGCTGGAATATCACTTTTAAAATATGATAAACTAAAATTTTTACTTTTTTTATTAAACATAATTCTTATACAATTTGTTGGAAAACCAACTTATTAAACTTTTATTTTTAATTTGATTTATTAGCAATTATCGTTCCACACAATAGGAACCATATGTCAACCAGAAATAAAGTTGACCAATATTAAGAAAATTCAGGGGGAGGCGTATGAATGTCACCAAATGAATTTGCAAAAATAACATTAGATAAAAAATCAGCAGAGCAAATTAAATTATCAATAGATTTAGAACAAAAATTCTCTTGAAAAAAATCGTCTGATTCAGCATCTTCAACCTGTTCTGTTTCTTTTTCTTGTTCAGAGTTTTCACTTTCAAAATCTGTTTCAACGTAATTTTCGGAAAACTCTACGGGATTTTCAAAGAATTTATTTACAAACTGAGGAAATAAAAAATTTGAAAGAAAAAGAAGAAATACAATACAAAATGAAGCCTTTTTCAGTAAATAGACTATTGATGAAAAACTAATATTTGAATTGTTAGAGGTTTGCAGAATTTCTAATTTTGCTGCAAAGATATTGATATCTTTTGAATTTACCTATTTTTAAAAAAAGTGAACGCTTCTTACAATTACTTGCTAATCTTTTAAAACCCTAAACCTTTTGAAGAAAAATTCTCATAATTCACTTATTAATGAAAAAAGCACCTACTTACAACAACATGCTTACAACCCTGTTAATTGGGTGCCTTGGAGTGATGCTATTATTGAAAAAGCAAAACAACAAGAGAAACTTCTTATTATAAGCATTGGATACTCCGCATGCCATTGGTGCCATGTTATGGAAAAAGAATCTTTTGAAGATATCCATGTAGCTAGCTTAATGAACGACAACTTTATATGCATTAAAGTAGACAAGGAAGAACGACCAGATATTGATATGGTTTATATGGAAGCTGTTCAATTGCTTACTGGTCAAGGTGGTTGGCCATTGAATTGTATAGCCCTTCCTGATGGCAAACCATTTTATGGCGGAACTTATTTTAATAAAAAACAATGGACATATCTATTAAATCAGATTGTAGACTTATACAAAAAAGATCGAAAAAGATTGATTTCACAAGCCGATAAAATTCTGCAAGCTTTAACCAATAATGAATTTTCAAATAGCCAAACCATTTCTGTTATTAACATAGATTTCATTAAAAGTGCTGTAGATAAATGGAAAACAACCATTGACCCTATTTACGGTGGAAACGTAGGAGCACCTAAATTCCCCATGCCAGCAGCAATAAATTATTTACTGCATTGTCAATACCTTTTAAAAGAAAACACCCTTCTGTTGGCTGCAACTAACCAGCTAACAAAGATGTATAATGGTGGAATCTATGATCATTTACAAGGTGGTTTTTCAAGATATTCAACAGATAAAAAATGGTTTGCACCTCATTTTGAAAAAATGCTTTACGACAATGCTCAGCTAATAAGTTCTTACGCTATCGCCTATCTGCAAACAAAAAACATAGCTTACAAAGAAATTATTGAAGATTCTATTTCCTTTTTAACCTCAGAATTATACTGTAAAAACGTTGGTTACTTTAGCTCATTAGATGCAGATTCTGAAGGTGAAGAAGGTAAATTTTACACCTGGACCTATGATGAGGTAAGAAGTCTAATTTCTGACATCAGTTTTTTAGACTATTTTAAGATTGAAAAGCAGGGTAATTGGGAACAAAACAAGAATATAATTCATATAAATTCATCTATTGAAGAATATTGCGAAAACAACTCAATTGATTCAAATTCATTTAAATCTAAGCTTATTGAGTACAAAAAAACATTACTTAATCAAAGAAACAAAAGGACTAAACCATCATTAGACAGTAAAATTCTTACTTCTTGGAACGCCCTTACAACAATTGGATTAACTCATGCATATAACGCCTTAGCTACTAATGAATACCTTGAAAAAGCAACTGAACTAGGAAATCTATTACTTTCTAACTCATTAAATAATAACTACAGTCTAAACAGAACCATGAATTACACATCTAATTCTATTGATGGTTTTTTAGATGACTATGCATTTACCATTCAAGCCTTTATTGAACTATATCAAGCTACTTTCGATGAAAAATGGTTGACTACAGCATTGGAAATAACCAACTACACACTAAATAATTTTAGAGAAAAAGACAACAATTTATTTTATTACTGCAACAATGAATCCAATAAATTAGTTGCAAAAAAAATGGAACTAACAGATAATGTAATTCCAAGTTCGAATTCTCAAATGGCAATTAATCTATATACTTTAGGTGTGTTGTTTCTGAATAACGATTACATTAATCAAGCCAAGAACATGTGTGGACACATAATTGATTACTACAAGAACTCAGCTGGGTATTATGCCAATTGGGGAAAGCTAATTAATTGGATTGCTAGGGAACCCATTCAACTTGTTGTTTCAGGAGAAAACGCTATTGATTTTAAAAACAAACTGAGTAAAAATTATTTACCCAATTGCATTATCTCAGGAAGTACTAAAAAGTCAAAAATACCTATTTTAAAGGGTAAATTTTTGGAAGATAAAACAGGAATCTACATTTGTAAAGGGAACACTTGTTTAAACACTATTTACTCTGCAGAAGAGGCTATTGTTGAATTGCAAAAAATCATTTAGGATGATAAATACTCTTTGCTGTTTTGTAGATTTCATCTTTATCTAAAGTCATTCTTTTTCGTTGATGATTTACATACATGTGCATCTGATCGGTGTGGTGTGGCGAATCCTCATGGTTACTTATTCCATAAGGTAAAACAGTTTCAATTTCAACCTTATCCTCAGAATAACGAATTAACATAATGTACGAATCGCCAGAGACAGCCTTTATTTTTGTAGAATCGTACTTATTTGATGATGTAGCAGCTATCATATCCATTAATCCAGGAACTGGCAGTTGCACATTTGCCCTTATGTGTTTTTGAAATTCTCCATGTAATACATCTAAGGTTCCGAAATTATGCATGAAAAAATCTTGGGTATACTCTAAAGATTTCACCAAAATAGAATCTTCTACAGGAAGCTGAACATCCAGCTTTAATTTTTTTACGCTTTTTCTTAAGTGTTTAAAATAGACATACCAATGTGCAGCAGCTTTATTGTTAACATCCGCCTTTCTATCCCAGTTAATAAATAAGTTAATTAGCTCTTTAATATGTGGGTAATCATCAGGATTTAAATTAAACACTCCATTTATCTCAAAGGACAAAAAATAGGTGTAGGATATTGTTGATCGTATTTAATGGCAATAAAATCTTCGTAAGAAATTTTATCGTATTGGGCAATGAGCTCTTCAAAGCGAATACTTCTATTGTTAATGTCTTCCCTAAATGAAAAAGTAGAGGGATACAGTAGCTCATTAGGATTGTCGTCTTTGTGTGTGCAATTGTATGGGCTATTATTGGTATTAAAGATGTATCCGCAAGATGGGTTAAAAACTTGAGGTAAATCTTCTATTTTATGGTAGGAATTGGTTAGTGTTTTTGAAGTGTTACCTGGAAGTAAAGTATTCCAATTAATTGACGAATCTCTAACAGGAAGCTGAGCATTACTTAAATAATAAATATTATCCGCTCTATCAGCATAAACAATATTAAACCGTGGAATTCCCATAATATTAAGCGCCTTGCTAAATTCATCAAAATTGGTTGATTTGTTCATGTGATACCATTGATCAATTGACGATATATTCTCCAATGCATTTACATGAAAAGAAAATACTCCACTATCATTTTTAACTACAGGGCCGTACTTACTCCAAAAAACTTTTTTTCGAACAGGAATCGTAATTCCCATTTTCAGCTTCACTTTAAGCTTAGCTTTTGATTTAATTAGTTTTACCCATTGATCATCAAATTTATATTTACGCTTATTTCTAGGATGCATTTCTAGCTGATACAAATCAATTAAATCAGGATAATTATACGTATGAGTCCATCCAAGATGTTCATTTGTACCAATAAATGGAAATGGTGAGCCAGGAAAAAGTCCTCCTAGCATATTCCAACCTTCATTTGAAACCACATGAGCTTCATACCAAGCAAATGGGCCTTCCAATGGTTGATGAGTATTAACATTTAAATAGGTTTTACTATCAGCTGTTTTTTGCTTTCTGAATGCAAAACCATTAGAGCCTGTAGGATTTAATGACACATCATACAATGGTGCAATCTTATTGCCAAAAAGCTTTCTTAAAATATCTCCTGTATCAGAAAAAAAATGAATAACCAAATTATAACCTATTAGGTACTCCTTAACGGTAATTGGAAATGTATTTTTCACTAACACTTCTTCGGGATGAGCTTTAGCATAGGCGTTGATGCCCTGAACATATCCATCAATTACCACCAATACTTCTTCAGATAACTTATGATAATTGGCCTCAACAGTTTCTTTACACTTTAATAAATAAACAATGTAGTCTAATTTCGCCCCTTCTGCTCCTTGGTATTTACCCAACAAACTTTTTACAGGCAAAAATGTTTGTTGAATGGTTTTAAAATCATCTTCTGCATGAGCCCATGCTAAACCAAAAGAGGCCTCCTTGTCAGAGTTAGAAAAAATGTGTGGAGTTCCATATTGCCCCCTTACAATTTCAATATTTTCTGGATTAACCTGAGATAAAAATGAACAGTTAAATAAAAGAACTAAGGTAAAAAAGAAGATGTTTTTCATCAGAGGGAAATTTTGGAGTCTGAAGATAAACAAACGTAACTAACAATAGATTATGTTCATCTATTTTTTGTGTATTTGGTATTATATTTGATAAGTATTTATCCTATGAAATATAAAAAAACTGGTCTATTTTCCTTACTGATAATTGTAGCTTTATTGACTTTTTCTTGCAGAAAATTAATTCTCAATATCACTGCTAATGCAATTATGGATGCCTTTGACCTATGGGAAGATCGTCCTCCAGGGATTCCGTGTACTCAAAATACTTCCAACGGAACATTTGAAAATGGAGAGCTATCTTTTGACAACAATCATCTTTTCTGTGTAAATATTCAAATGAATGAGAATGATTTTCAAATTATGCGAAATGAATCCAGATTTGGACCTGACATATACGATAACCAAGGAAACACAGCTTGTGCAGTACTTCTTCAATATGCAACACAGTGTGATGTTCCTTTCCCAAATGAATACAATTGGTACACCGCTAATATTGAAATAGATGACATTGAAATACAAAATGTAGGCATTCGAAAAAAAGGATTTCTAGGTTCAATATTTTCAACTGCTCCCTCAGTAAAAATTGAAACTAACAGAAATAATCAAAATACAAGCTTTAACTTAACCAACAGTGTAACATTGAACAACAATTCACAAGATGGAACAAGAATTTGGACCTCCTTAGCACTTAAAATTTATGAACTTGCCAATTACCCAGCTCCAAGAGCAAATATGGCTAATGTTACCATTAATAGTGAATCTTTTGGAATTTACACCCATATAGAAAGTATGGATGAAAAATTCTTAGAACGAGCATTTGGAAACTCCAATGGACATTTATACGAGGGTCAAGTAATTGATTTTCATAAAGATTGGCTTCCTAGATGGGACGCTAAAACCGAATCTACAGACCCTATAGGGAATCCAATTAGAGCAATCTGTGAAGCTTTAGAACTTCCAGATGATCAACTAGTTAATGAATTAAACCAATACTTGAATATTGACAGGTTTATTACATTCTGGGCACTTGAAGCACTTCTTGCAAGTGATGACGGCTATTGTGCAAATAGAAATAATTTTTTCATCTATTTCGACCCTAATGACAACAACAGAGCCACTTTTATTCCATGGGGATTAGATTATTATGGAAATGATAACTCTTTCGAGAATTATCTTACTGCAGAGCTTCCAAGAAGACTCTCTAGAATTGATGAAACGGCAATAAAATTCAATATCGAAATGCAACGATTAATTGATGATGTGTGGAACGATGCGCTATTAAGCTCATTTATAACCAATGCAGCAAGCCAAGTTCAAACCGCTCAAAACGATGCTCAATATCAAGATAAATTAGCTAAACTAACTACATGGATTCTTAACCGGAAAAGTGTCATTGAATCTCTTCTAATTGAAGGGATACCATCAGGGAGCGATGAGCCATTAACTAAATGCACCAATTAATCTTAATGAATAGATTTTATTTCATACTACCATTAATGTTTTTGAGTACAATTCTTACTGCACAAACCCGAACAATGGAATTATGGCCAGCACATACATTTCGGGTTAAGCTAAATAAACAATTTAAAATTGATGTTGAAAATCAGCTAAGAGCAAATGTTAGCACAGGCGAATTAAATCAATTTTTCACTCAGTCTTCTATTAAATACAAATCCAAAAAAACAAGATTATCTTCAGGAATTAGACTAATTCAGGAATTTAATAATTCCATTGAAAATCATCTCAGATATCACATTGACTATAGTATTGGTTCTGATATTTCTTTTAGAATTCGTTATCAAACAAAAAATCAACTTGGAATCAAAAAAAGTGAAGGAGACTACTTTGACAATGATTTACGTTATCGCCTAAAAGTTAAGCTTAATGTTCCTGACACCAAATTTAAATCTTCAGTTGCATTGGAGTTTTTTCAGCACTTTGAAACTGGAGCGCTTAATGGCTTCAATAAATACAGATGGACATTTTCAGGTGAATACAAAATTTCAAAAAAAGGAAAAATTGGTCTGAACATCATTCGAGAAAAACAATGGGTGTATTGGAATCCAAAAACAACATGGGTTCTTATGCCCTATTACATTAGCTATATTAAAAAAAGGGAACCTAAAAAAGAAAGTAAACCATTTAATCAGTTTGATTAATTACATCTAATTGATTTAGAGTAAATTTTGCCAATTCCTCAATGTAATTGCCTGAGAAATCAAAAGCTATACCTGCGGTCTTATAAATTTCAGAAATAGTTTTAGTATAACCCAGCTTTAGAGCCTGTTTATAATCTTCAATAGCTTCTAAACCATTAAGCTTATAATTTTGCCATACGGCAATAGCACCAAGCTGAGCCATACCATATTCAATGTAGTAAAATGGCACTTCATACAGGTGAAGTTGCTTTTGCCATTGATTTTCTAAAGCCATCTCATATCCAGTCCAATCTATAATTTGATTGCCAAACTGGTTATTAATTTCAACCCACTTTTCTTTTCTCTGCTTTGCAGTATGTTTAGTGGTATAAATCCAGTGCTGAAATTTATCTATTGCTGCAATCCATGGCAAACCTTCAAGAGCCTTCTCCAATTGTTCTATTTTAGCTCTTTTTAAGTCTTGTTTATCTTGGTAAAAGACATCCCAAAAGTCCATTGTCAAAAGCTCCATTGACATAGAAGCCAATTCTGCAACTTCAGATGGTGTACTTTTAAATTCAGTCAGAGATAAATGTTTACTCAAAAAAGAATGCACTGCATGACCACCTTCATGAAGCATGGTAACTACATCTCTTTGAGAACCCACAGCATTCATAAAAATAAATGGAACTCCTATTTCATAAAGCGGATACATGAAACCTCCAGGTGCTTTTCCCTGTTTAGATTCCAAATCCAAGTGATTCATCTCAGACATAGTTTCAAGACAATTCCCAAAGTAGGAATCAAGCTTATTAAAACAGTCTATAGATTTGTCAATGAGCTCACTACTTGTTGTAAATGGAGTTAATGGAGGTTTATTTTCAGCATCTACTTGGGTATCCCATGGCTTATATGAAGTTAAATTCAATTGAACTTTTCTTCTTTTTTCAATTTCTGTAATTATTGGCACAATGTGCTTTTTGATTGAATTATGAAAATTTGTGCAATCTTCAGGGGAATAATCAAATCTACCCATTGCAGAAAACATATAATCTCTATAATTATCATAACCAGCATTTTTAGCAATTTTTTGCCTTAAAATAATTAATTCGTCGTATAAATTATCTAATTTCTCTTCATCTTCAAGTCTTCTTTTT
>MDTA01151432.1_pt1 | contig 13344 bp, 9 predicted proteins | sample 811151 | NCBI WGS metagenome assembly MDTA01 (sample SAMN05326648, study PRJNA326480) | marine metagenome | isolation source: seawater | place: Indian Ocean: South | collected 2010 | reverse complement strand
GATTGTTACCGTTGCATCATCAGCCATAATTGTCTCCTATCCTAATGCAATTGCCAGTGCTAATGCTTCATCCGAAGCTTGTTGAAGTGTAATACCATCAGTTATTCCTAAATTAATTTTTGCTTGTGAAGCCGTTGTTGCACCAGTACCACCTCTAGTTATTGGGGTAGTATGAATTAAACCAGCCGCACAATCTATTATCTCCTGTGTTATATTTGCTAATGCATCAATATCAGTATCTACAGCAGCAAGCCTACTTAACCCTGTAGTAGCTACAGTGCCGTTTTCTAAATTAGCTAATGTATTAATAGCATCTGTAATACCAGCTAATGTATTTACATTATCAGTATCTGGTCCAGCTTCAGGCGCACCAGTTGTAGCATTAAAAGATAAATACTTACCTTTTCTATTATCAACAGTAGGAAGCGTTGTTGAACTAGCTACCTCATAGTCATTAAGCTCTAAGCTTCGAGATACTCGATCATTAAGATCTGCAACCAAAGCAGTAACAATATCTAACTGTTCATTCAAAGCTGCACGATTTATTGCTGCGCCAGCAGTAAAATCAGTTACTCTTTGTATTGGTATATCTCTAACAACAACAACAGTTGAGCCACCAGCAGCACCTGTTACTGGCTGTGTACCAGTTGTTACATCATTAAAAGTTGCAGTGCCTGTTGAACCATCACCGCCACTTAGTTGATATTCTCCCTCACCACTGCCTTGAGTTTTTAAAACACCATCAACATAAATGTTTACTTCTGCATCATTAAAGAACTCAAAGGTTACAGCAAATACTTTTTGCTCTACACCCTGACCTACAGTGTATTCTTTACGAGGAACATTATTAGCAATTAATATAGACATAATATATCTTTTGACGAAAAATCAGAAAAAGTACAACGCACAAATAAACTAGTACAAATTATTGCGCCCACATTCTTGTGATTGCGTTCATGTCATCTTTCCAAAACCACATTCGAGCAAATGGTAAGTTACGAGCAAACTTCTTTGCTCCTTCTCCATATTCACCAGCTAAGAATTGAACAGCACCATCAGCAAGATCTAAACTAATAGAAGCACCAGCACCAGCCATGTTAGCTGCTGCATCTAATCCAATTATACCTGTGCTTTCTTGTAACTTCTGAGCTAAAAAACTAGGTTTGTGAGGGAACTTAGGAGCAATAACTCCATTTGTAATATTAGGCCCACCAAGAGCAAGTGAAGTATGTAAGGTTTGATAAAATAAATCACTATACAAAGCAGTAATACCACTAGCATCCCATGCTCGAGCAAACCTATCTTGTGCTGACATTTCATCCCAAGCAAATTCTGCACCAGATATTGAGTATCTCATTTGCGTTGATAAATAACCAAGACCAAGCATTGTTGTTATGCCTAATGCTCTGTTCTTTAATTGACCATGAGCCATTGCGCCAACCATTTTATTTACATTAGCAAGCGTATAACTGTAAAACTGAAACGGTAAAGCTAGAAAACCATTTTCTATCCTTGAGTAACCCTTAAACATTTTATCTTCTGCATAACCAAAACGCTTTGCAATATGATGAGGAACAAAAACAACACCATCATTTATTATTGGTCTATCTGCTGGAGTTGCTGCAAGAATAGTATTTAATATTCCTGAGTTTAATGCAGACCTAAATGTACTAACAACATCTTCAGCATCTAATTCTGCATCTTTCATTCTTTTTTCTGCTGCAAGCTTAATACCAAAGTTGCGCTCATCTTTCATGTAAGCAAAAGCCAGATCATCAATTCTTTTTTCATAGTTAGGAAGTCTTTCACCTTCATTTATTGCAAATTTAGTATGATGAAGTTCATGTAATGCGACAAACCGAACATAATCATCGAATGATTTTATTTGATTTGCTTTTTCTATTTTTACTAAAGCATGATAATATTGTGTTTCAGATATAAGGCCTGTAGCTAATGCTTGAACAAGATCTGCTTTTCTTTCTTCTTTAGCTACTTTACCTCTAGTTTCAAAAGCATCATAATAAGCTTTTATATTTCTACGATTTAAATAAACTCGGTGAGTTCCATTAGGAAGCTCTATAGCTGTACCCATTACACTTTTTGATTTACCAAGGTCTTTCCATACAGCATCAACTTCTTTTTGATTAGTAACTATTCTATCAATATCAAATTCATCTTTAAAACGATTAAAAAGCTCTTTCTCAGTCATTTTAAATATTGGTTTATCTGGAATCTTGTAAGTTTTTCTTACTTGAGAAGTTACCTGTTTAATATCAAGTTTACCCCATTGCTCTGTATTAGCTAAATACAAACCATTATTTGTTTGTTCCCAAGAAGAATTAGCAATTTGTTTTGCTTTATTTTCATCAATACCATATCGAGCAAGCCATTGTTTTTCAAAAGCAGTAGCTTTTTTATTAGTAAGCTTTATTGATCTATCTATAATTGTATGACCTCGAGCAATACCATCAAGCGTTTTACTTAGCTGTGTTATTGGGCCAAGGCCATTCAATGTATAAAAAGCATTTCTTGCTTTATTCCAAAACTCATTAGCATCAACATTATTAGCCATATCATCAACTAATCGAGCAAAGGCACTACCTTTTAAAATATCAATAGCTTCACCACTAAGGCGAACATCTTTAGCTCCCATCTTTAAAGTTTCTTTATCAAGCAATGCAGAAACAACTTTAATCATTGTTTGCCCATCATGTTCCATCATAACACGACCAAACTCAGGAACAGCAGCAATCCAGCCAGATCCCATATAGTTAGTAGCAGCCGCTTCTTTCATAATATAAGCAGTCTTTTGATTTATTGCAGAAGGGTTTCTAAGAACAGCACCAGCAATACGGTCATACATAAGATTGATATCTCTCATGTGTTTATTAATTTCTTTTTCAGATAATCCTTTTTGTATTGCATCTCTTCTAAGGTGAAAGTTTATATCTTCTAGTTCTTGACCATTAAAAACTTTTTTAAATTCTATTCTTGGGGCAACTCTAGCTGTGTAAGTTTTCATTATTGCAATAGGATCTTGCATAATAAAATCCCAAACTAATTCATTTGGAATATCTAATTTGCGATGTCTAAAATGTTTAGATCTGCCATATCCATAAGCAATACTTGAGTCACTAGTTGGATCTGGATCATTAAGAATATTATCAACAGTTTGTTTTGCTCTTTCCTTAATGTCATCTGCATTAGGGCTAAACTTTTTTTGCACCCATTTACCATTTTCAAAACGCCAAACAGTAGGATTATTAGTATACCATCTTGCAATAATGTTTTCTAACTCATTACGTCTTTTCTTAACAACAGCAGTATCCCAAAACCTAGGAAGAAAGTTATCAGTAAAAGTCTGTTCAGTATCACTAAAATTTCGTAATTCTTGTTCAGCTATTTCTTTTCTATTTTGCAAACGCTCTTTGTATCTAATTAAATTTTCTTTTGCTATAGGAGTAGAAGCTCTAGCTATTTGATCATCAAGATCAGGAATTGTTCTATTAAAATAATTTATTGAATCTTGAATTGATTTTTTAGTACCTATTAAACCAACGCTTTTTAGTTCGCTTTCTGCTTTTTTAAAAAAGTTATCAATAACACTAATAGCTTGTTTTTCAACGTCAGTTAAATTTTCTTCTTTTAATGTTCTCTTTCTGTTAATGCCTCTTAACCAAGAACCATAACTATCATCTCTTCGAGTAACAGATCTATAAGCTGTAACAACATCAATATCTAAGAATGAAGTGTCCATTAAATTCATATCTTCTCTAAATAATTTTATTAGATCATCATGTGCTTTTACCCAAAGACCATTCTTAGCAGCAGCCCTTTGATAAACAGATAACGGACTAGCAAAACCAAGAGTTGTTGCAATATAATTAAGACCAGAATCACCGCCTAGCTTAACCATTGCTTCTTTCATAGAGCCTGTTGCAGTGTCTGATTGAATAACTCTTTTAAATGGAGTGCTTACAAACTTATAAAAAATACTATCAGTAAATCTATTGCTAGCAATATTCCAAAGTTTTTCTGGAGTATAACCTTCAGCTATTAATTCTCTAATAGCAGCTTCTCTTCTATGAGAAGATAAAGAATTTTCTACTTCTCTAAACTCAGCCTCTTTACCTGTTGTTTTACCAGCATTCATTTCTATTTCTAATTGATCTTTTCTTTTAGAAAGTTTTTCTATTGATGATTTTAATATTTCAATATTAAGATTTTCATGAGGTCTTATAGCATTAGAAAGATCTCCAAGATCATCAGCACTTAACTCAGAAGCATGCTCAATCATTCGAACAGATCTAGCAAAGTCTGTTAAATCTTCTTGCGCTTTTCTTAATGCTTTAGCTCTAGCTGTAAGAGGAATAGATATAGCACCTCCAAAAGCTGCACCAAATAAAGCCGCACCAACAATATTATACATACTTTCAGTTGCTGTTTGAACAGGATCATTAGGCTGTATAAGAGCAGCTTCTACACCAGCTTGTAGCATGCCAACACCAGCACCAACTCTTAATGCACTTCGACCAATACCAATACTAGGACCGCCTAAAGGTAATGCTACTAAATTAAGAGGGTCAAATAAACCAGCACCAAGTAAAGCAGTAAAAGATGAATCAGCTAATACCTGTCTTCTTTGTATTGACTCATCAATACCTCTTTTAAGAAATGCCATATGTTGAGGATTTGTTGCATGACGTAGATGCATTGCAAATAAACCATGACTTCCCAAATCATTAAAAGGATTATACCCTTCCTGCCTTTCATTTCCAAACTGATTTTGCGCTCTTATTGATTCAATAATAGGATCGTAAGTATACCCTATTGATGCTTTTAGTGTTTGACCAAATGTTGGTTTTACAAACTCTCTTCTTGGTGAGAATCCACTAAAGTCAACTGTAAGAGGATTAGTTACCATCTGGATCTTTCAAGTTATTAATAAAAGTAAGCGCATTATTTACAGCTATACCTAAGTCTGTAATTTCAGAAACATCTAAAGCACTAGTTTTTTCATCTGTAATTTCTTTAATTCTTTTCTGAACTTTATAAAGCATATCAGCCATTACAGATTCATTGTTAAATGATTTATTCTTAAAGTATATTTTATCATCATCATCAAAGTCTTGGAATAAATCAGGATTGTTTTCTTCAAGTTTAGCAAAAACATCAACAATAGAATTACCAAATTTATTAATTTCTATTTGTCTTTCTGGTGAACCAGCAGGGTATTTATCAGATACAACATCAATAGTTTCAGCTTTTTGAGCTTCTTCAATAGCTTCAGTAGTTAATGCAAGCTCTTGTTTTCTTACTAACTCTAAAAATGGTTGCTCTCTTGTTCCAATATAAACGGCTGTTGGGACTTTATTTCCCTCTCCATCATCAACAAATCTTTGATAAGCTTCACCATCTTTATTAACAACACTATATACCTGACCTTTAGTTTGAGTATCTTTGCCAAGAGGCACCAGATAAAATTCTTCACTTTTCCAATCAATTTTATTAACTACTTTAGATTTACCTCCAAACATATCAAATTGTATTTCTTCTGCTATAGGCTCTCCAAATTCATTATACTCAATGACATTACTAGCAAGTTCATTCTCAATATAACTAATAAATAAATCTCTATTTCCTCTAGTTGTTAAATCAAGAGAGTGTAAAGTTTTTTCAGTCAAAACTTCTTTTACAAGATCATCTTTTTTTAGCCTCGCATCAAAGAAATTTGTAAGAGCATCTTTAGGTTTAAAGGTAACATTTTCTGGATCAGTTTTACTTTGAGCATAATGAGATCTTACTACAGAAGATGCCATTATAAGAAGATCAGTATCAATACCAATCTCACTACTAAAATTTTCTAACACATATTCTTCTATGCTATTTTTTTCTAATTTACTTAAAAGTTCTTTTTGAAATGCTGGTTCATTAGATACAGCAGATATTTGTTTCATCTTATTTGAAATTGCAGCATCTGTTGCTTGAATACTCATTGGTGGCATTCTTCTATATTCAGCCAAAAGTAAATCTAAAGTCGCAGCAGTATCTGGGTCTAGTATTTTATCAAGTCCAGCATTATCAAAAATCTGTCCTTGTTTTAAATTAATCTTATTTTTTACTGCATCATATATATTAAGAACACGACTAGGGCTAAAGTTTCCAGTTACAAACCCACCTTGATTAGCCAAACCATCAAACACAGCAAGAACATCTGTTGGCAAAACACTTGATTGTCTAAGCATAACAAGAAGCTTTTGCTCTTCTTCACCATTTAAATCAAAGTTTGAATTAATAATAAAATCTCTTAAATCACTAGCACCTAATTTAACAGCTATATCATTAAAGATATCATTTGCCTGATCACGATTTTCTTTTGTATTGTCATATGGACCACTTAATATATCTACAAAAAATTTCTTTTTTGCCGCTATTTCTTTTTCATAAGCCAAAGCTGTTGATGTTCGATTACCAAAAGCAGAAGCTTCTACTCTAGTAGAGTTATCTCCAAGTAAAGTTCTGGCTTCATCTATTGCTTTTTTCTCATCATCAGTCAAAGTATAAGTTTCTTTGTAACTATCTCTTTCCACACCGTTTATTGCATAGTGATCAATCGAAGCTAACTGAGCTTCTGATTTTATATTATTATAAACAGAAGAAAGTTTTGATTTGCCAAATCTAAAATCAAAATCATTTTGTAATGAGTTTCTTTGAGCATCATCTAATTCTGTTTCATTAATACTATTCTGTAATTTTGTTCGATCTTCTTCATTAGAAAAATCTAAAGATTTAATATCTCTAGCAATATCAATTGAATTTTTTAATTCTCTTTTTGATTGAAAGAAATTTTGCTCATCTTTAAAAGATGTAGCTTTATCTGAAAGCTTTCCTAAGAAACCAAACTGAGGTAATCCTTTATCTAATTTTACAAAAAGCTGAGCATATTGGGCTAATTTAGAATTACCTCTTTGTAAATTAGTAAAAGCATTTTCATCATCAGGATTTGCTAAATATACTTGAAGCCTGTTAATGTCATCTAAACTATTAGCATGACCAGAAACTATTGCATTTCCAAAACTATCAGCAAAATTTTCGGCTCTATCTTCAAATCTTTTTATTTGAGCTTTGAATAACTCAGGAGATAAATTTTCTCTAAGCTCATCTATTGCTGTATTATTTGTTGATTGATTATCTTGAAAAAGTTTTTCTATACTTTCATCAATACTTGCAGCACTATTATTTGCAGCTTCCCTTGAAAGACGAATTATTTCTGCGTTATTTAATTCTTCTTGTTGAAGCTGAAGAGTAGATATTGTATTTTCAAATATTTCTCTATTATCAGCAGCCTGTATTAAAGGTAATGCAAACTCTTTTATAGTTGCTAAAATAGTAGCATTATCACTAGAATTTTCTAATAACTCTCTTACATTTAAAAACTTTTCATTAGATATGTACGAAGGATCATTAGTTGTTATTGCAATATTAAGTTCTTGAAGATCTTTTCTAGTTAAATCTGTATTTCTAAAAAAGAACTCTAATGTTCCTTTTGCTTTTGCTTGTTCTCTTTCAATAGTTCTGCCTAATCGTTCACCACTTAATATATAGCCAGCAGCTACATCAATATCATTTTTTTCTTGAATTTCTTGCTCAATTTGTAATGCAAGTTTTATATTGCCAACTCCAAGAGCATTTTGAATACCTAATGCTGCTTGTTGATTCTGAAATAAATTATGAATAGACATATCTCTATCGTGTCTATTCTGAGCTTCAGCAACTAATCTACGATAACCATCACTAGTAAGCGATTCTCCACGTTGACGAATAAATCTTTTAAAGACAGAACTGCCTTCAACATTTATCATTTCAGCAGTATAATCGCTTAATGCTTTCTTATACCCCTCTGGGTTTCTTCTAAATTTATTTGCAAATTCTTTAGCTTTATCAGTAAGCTCTAATTCTATTTCACTTTCAAATCTATTTAGAAGTGCTTGCTCTCTTGCTTTTGATGCAATTCTACCAAAACCTTTCGGTGGCTTTAAAACAGTAGGAAGACCATCTTCTCCGAGAGTTGTTATTTCTTCTGGAGAATATTGTTCAACAGATTTTATTCCTCTTTCTTGTGCATTTTGGGCTGCTCTTTCATAAAACTGTTGGTTTAAAGCATTAGCACTTTCTGCTATAGCTTCACCTAATATTGCCCCACCTCTTGAAGATCGGGCAACTCCAATTGTCCCAACTTTAAATTGTCTTTTTTCTCTGAGAACAGCCATTTTTTTTCCTACATAGTATCTTGAAACTGCATTAAACCACCCATCAATGTAGTAAATGCTTTAACTTGTGCAGCTTTTTCCCTAGCTCTACCTTCAACTCTTATTGTAGTAGCTTGTTGTTGAAGCTTAGCTTGTTCAAACATACCCATAAGATCAGATCTGCTTGTATCTTCAAAGGCTATTTCTTTCTGCCTGTTTAAAAAAGCTTCTACAGACCTATCAGATCTACCTCTAAATGAAGCTATATTTGCTGATAAATTATTTCTATATAATTCTAATCTATCATTATGTCGCTGCAATGCAGCAACTTTACTGCGAACCTTTTCAGTCTCAGTATTAAAAGCATCTAACTCAGCAGCCTGACGTTGCGCTCTACCAGCACTTGCCATAGCTCCAGCTTGAACAGCCTTGCTTGCAAAAGCTAATAATGTAAATGGGTCCATTATATAATTACCTCCGTAACAAACCCATTAACTTGCATAGATAATGGATTGTCTTGTTCTATTGTTACCTTAGGATCTCGATCATAGCCAAACAAACGAACCTCTTTCTTACCAGTAAATGATGTTTCAATATTAACTGGTTTAGTATTTACCTTTATAGATCTTGTAGCTTTCATATCCACAACAACATTTGTTATTCCTCTAAGACTTCCTGTTAATGGACCAGCAGCCCCAGAAGCATCAATAGGATTAGATATTATTTTAGCAGTAAATTTTTTACCAACATAAGCATGAGTATATCCAGCACTTGAATGTGCAGAAAGATCAACAGCACCAGAAGCTACAGTAAATTCACCAAGATAATCATTCTGACTTCCGCTTGTTGCAACAACATCAACGGTAACACCATTTGCATACGCAGAACTTACAGTAACAGAATTGCTAGATATTGCTCCATAAATATAAGAATCTAAACCAATATCTCCAGTAAACTCACAAAGTTTAAGTTTATTATTAGCGTCATAAATATTTGCAAACAATCTATCATCAATAGAAACAACAGAATCAAATCTACCATTCGTTGTAAACTCAGTCCAAGAAGCTCTTTTTTCTGCTCTGTTCGATGTAAACACAGCAGCATCACCATCAGTCATAGACATAATAGCATATGAATCAGGCTGATCAAAACCACTGTGAACAACAGAAACATACTTAGGTGTATTAATTAAATGAGAAGCAATAGTTGATATTGCTGTAGAAGCATAAGCATCTTCGTTATCAGTAAACAAATATTCCCTAACTATTCTACCACTAGCTTGTGTAAATATAGTAGCACCATCAATTAAAGCTGGTCTTGCAAATGAAGAACCGTAAGGTGTTTGTTCTCGTATTTGAGCATTTGTTGGAGTAATAGCTTGGTTAAGATAAGTTGGAACATAAAGCTCACCAGTACCAGCAAACACTTGAAGATCCCTACTAGAAACTAAATGGCGTATTTCATGCACATCACCAGTAGCAGCAGTTAAAGCAATAGCTTCATTATCTTGTGCAGTACCAACATCATGATTAAAATACTCACCTATTTCACTCATAAATATTGCGTCAGGTTCTGCAAGCGTTCCAGCAAACACCAATCTATTTTCATGAAAAGCAACAGCAGCAGGATATCCACGCTTTGCTGACCAAGCTTGCTCATCCCAATCTAATGTAGGAGCGTGTGTTGTAATCTTAGGAAAGCCACCCCCATCCTCAGAACTAGATGCTGAACCACCAGCAGTAAATGTGTATGTATTATCATCTATAATATCTGCTACAGTTCGAGATCCATTTAAATTACCAGTAGCTATCCCACCAACAGTAGCAGCATCAGATACTGTTATAGACTCACCACCACCATAACCATGACCTAGTTGAGTAACTTCAACCTTATTGCTACCACTGTTTGCTCTAAATGGATTAGCTACAGTAAGTCTAACTTTGAGTTCATTTACAACATTACCAGTAGCTTGAGTTGTAGATTGTACACTTGTTATATTTATTTCATTACCGCCATAGCGAACAATAACACCAACGTGTAATGAGTCAGGATAATTACCACCACTTTGAGATCCTGTTACATCCCAATAAGCTGAACTTGTGGTTAGAGTTATTCCATTTCCAGTTGTTGCACTAGGATCAAGCGTAACACCAACAGCTTGATACTTAGAGTAAGGTTGATAAGTTTGTTTACTATCCGCTCTAGTATCAAAGGTGTATGTACTTATTTCAAATGTAGTAAGAGAAGTTCTTGTTAATAATCTTGGTGCAAATAATGGGTGGCAAATAAACATTACATCACCCATTTGAGCAGCAGTATATTGCTGCAAATAAGCTTTATCAAAAGGAAGTGCAGCAGCACTTACATCAGCAGTTAATGTAGCAACTAAACTTACAGTTGTAGAATCTACTATTCTAAAACATCTTACTTTAGCATGTTCTATTGATATTATATATTGCTCATTATTATCAAAAATAAATGGAAATAGATTTGATTGATCTGGATTATTTGCATCATAGGTTATTGAATAATCGTATATATGTTTTAAACCTTGACGCTTTCTTGCACTGCCTTCAGCAGTTACAACCATGTTCTCAATTTTTTGAGCAGATCCAGTATAAATACCAGTATCAGTTCTCATGATCAGAGAGTCACTTACTTCACCAAACTGAAAGCTGTTCTGCGGTACGCGAACTTTTTGCATCAACTACGCCTTTCAGATATAAACCTTTGTGTATTAAGCCTCTTAGTTGTTTGAGTTTGAGAATCTAACCTTCGAGCTTTTATTAACTGTACATTAGCTTGTTGATCCATTACGGAAGCTAATGAAGCATCTCTAGCTAAAGACAAAGCAAAAACAGAAGCTAATGAAAACTCAACACCAAGAGTAAAGTAAGGTGCCCACGTTGCTTCACTTGCTCTGTAAATATAATCTGCAATAACTGAATCAGTAGAAGCTGCATTATTAAAAATCTGATCTTCGTATATATCATAATTAATTGGAAGATCTTGAACAGTAACAGCATTAATCATTAAAGAATCAGAAGGTACTTGATAAGCTGCATCCCATCGACCAACAGGAGCAGCAACTAATCTATTTAATTCAAACTGTTTAGTCGCAAAATTCCAACGACTGCTTGTTAAAGCAGCCCTAACTATATCTTCGTATACTGCATCAGCTAAATCAGATTCAGTTGTACCGTCAGTAAAAGAAGCTATTGGATCTCCACCAATTAACATTGATGCTCGAGAACATACTTTTATCGCTGTGTTTGCAAAATCAGGCATAGAAAGTTGGGGGCCGAAGCCCCCATCCCTTAGTCGCCATCGGTTTCTGCTACTGCCGTACCATCAGATACGTCAACAACAGTACCAGTATTAGACAAAACCGTTACAAAATTTGTTGTTGGTGTATTAGTGTCATGCACCATAATCAAATCACGAACAGCAAGCATGTTAGCTGAATCGTTAAAGTAACCAGCAGTGTTTACTGTAGCAATCGCATCAGTAGTTGTGTATCTCCACACACTACCATTTGAATCACCACCAATACGAGTTAGTCCACTTGCACTATAAGCCATATTCTAACCCTCCTAGTTATTATCTAATAATTCATAGATACCATTGTCATCAATAACAACAGCACCCATAGACATCATAGATGTTGCAAGGTGAGATACTTTCTCAGCAACATAGTTGACTTCAGTTTGAACATCAGAGTTGATACCCAAGCCAACAGCAGTTGTGTGATAGCACATACTCTTACCAGCAGCCACAGCAGATGTTGAAAAGATCTTAAAGCCTAAGAACTCTTTCATTGTCATGCCACCAGCATAAGGTAAGTTTTGATCACCAACAAAGTCAGATGATGCAAACTCTGTAATTAAGAACAAGTCAGCAAAACCTTTTGGATGCATAGCGATATAACGCTGACCATCTTCAGGAATGTTAGCTGTTCCAAATGTTTCAAATACAGATAGTAGATCTGCTTTTTCAACAGCAGAACTTGTATCGTGAATTTGAGTTGAATTAGCACCAGCATCCATAGCTGTAATTAACAAGCTATCAGTCTTACGACCTAGAGCAGCAGCAGCAGATTGTGCTACAGCTTGACGCTCATTGATGTTGATCTTGAGTTCATCTAACTTGTCGATGTACTCAGCAGCGTAGAAGTCAGCCATTGTTGCTTCTACATTGGTATGTGCAAGTTCCATTGGAGTTACATTACCATTACGAGATTTAGTAGTTGCTTCCGCAGTACCAATCTTTTGAAATCTAACAGTTGATCCTGTCACATTAGCAGTCCGCACTGTGTTCCGTAGCTTAGAACCCATACGCTGATACGCCATGTGAACTTCTGTTTCGAACTGTTTGATAAAGGCTGTGTCGATTGTATTAGCCATTTATTAGTTCCTTATTGAAGTTACGGTTACTAACAGGTGTCCGCTTTATCACATCAACAAGGGTGTCCTTTCGGGCCTCTCAGTGTATTACGGGCTGCAATGTGCCATCATAAACATCTTTTTTATTTGGATTGCAACGCACAAAATCAACATATTCGATTTCATTATTAGATATTACACCAACAGCTTCAAACCCTAACCATGATGCCCAGTCTAAAATAAAGTCATATTCTTTAAGGATTGTCATAGATAAACCATTATGAAACTCATCAAAATAGTTAACAAACATCACAGATCCTCTAGCCATAGCAATAAAATTTTCTTTTATTTTATCAGAAAACATTGCAAACATTTGAGGCCATTCTTGATCTTCAGTAAACCAAAGGCCACCAATCATTATAAAATCTTCATTATTTTTTCTGCAAAGATAGCACTCTGAACTTTCGTGCATTTTAATAAGAGCTTCTCGAACATCAGTATAACCCAATAAAGCAAGCTCTCTTACGTTTTCTTTTGTTAGACCATTAATAACTTCATCAATATGATCTAAAGTAAAAGGGGTAAGATAATACTCACCCCTTTGTAAAATCTTAACTTCTGTAGATTCTCTTGAATCCTTCAGCAACTTGCTTGTGTATATGTGGGTCACGATCTTTCCAATACCTTGGATCATCCATCATCTTTCTAAGATC
>MDTA01027713.1_pt1 | contig 13345 bp, 12 predicted proteins | sample 811151 | NCBI WGS metagenome assembly MDTA01 (sample SAMN05326648, study PRJNA326480) | marine metagenome | isolation source: seawater | place: Indian Ocean: South | collected 2010 | reverse complement strand
CCGGGTATGACGGCTTGGCTGCACAAGAGTGCGCCCCTCAGATTTACACTTATCTGTTTGTCAAAATCCTTGAGAGAAGTGTCTTGAGCACTAGCGGGTAGTGAGTAGCCGGCATTGTTAACCAGTATGTCTACTTGGTGATCTGCTACTATCTCCGCCAAGGCTTTAACAGCAGCCGTGTCATTCTCTAAATCAATCTTGTAGTATAATCCTGGAAAGTTTTTCTCCGGGTCACTACGGGCGATTCCAATGACAGTCTTGCCATCAAGACTTAGGTTATTGGCTATCGAAAGCCCTATTCCTTTACTGGCACCTGTGACTATTGCAGTACGTCCCATTTATCCCTCGATTATATATTATGGCATTAGCTATTCGGGTTGAGGTATATTTTACGTGTTCAATGAAAGCATTATCACAAAAGGGTAACTCGGTGGAAATTGAAAAGAATAGGTTCAAACGTGCGATACAAAATGGCGAAGTACAAATAGGCCTTTGGACAGGCCTTGCAAATCACATTTCAATGGAAATCCTGAAAGACTCGGGATTTGAGTGGATCCTGATCGATATGGAGCATTATCCAAATGAGATTCCTTTGCTCGCAGGACAACTACAAGCACTCGAGGGCAGCAGTGCCACACCAATTGTAAGGCCGCCTTGGAATGATCCGGTATGGATTAAAAGAATATTGGATCAAGGTGTCTTCAGTTTGCTCTTTCCTATGATCCAGACAGCCGAAGAAGCTGAATTGGCTGTATCAGCCACTCGTTACCCACCAAAAGGTATTCGTGGTGTTTCCTATAATCACCGAGGCAACCGATTTGGGCGTGTGAGTAATTACCTCGAAAAAATTGAAGATGAGCTTTGCATTCTTGTTCAAATTGAGACTCGTAGGGCATTAACCAATGTCGAAGATATTGCTTCCATCGATGGTGTTGACGGTGTTTTCTTTGGCCCGGCCGATTTGTCGTGTGATATGGGATTTCCAGGGCAGCTTGGTCATCCGGATGTTTCAAAAGCTATTCTGGACGGGCATGAAGTAGTTAAAAAAATTGGAAAACCTACGGGAATTTTAACTGGAATTGAGAATGATGCAAAAATGTTTATAGATGCTGGCATGAACTTTGTTGCGGTCGGTTCTGATTTGGCGTTATTAGCTCGTGGCTCTGAAGCGCTGCGTAGAAAGTTTTAGTGAGGCAAGTGTTGCGGTGAAAAAAGTTCTTGTATTGGGGAAAATACACGAAAGTGGAATAGCATTGCTTCGTGACGTGCGTGAGATAGTTGTTAAGGAGTTGGCTGAACACTCTAAGGACATATTTGACGAACTGTCAGACACAGACGCGATTATTGTTCGCATGACAAAAATCACTCGTGAGATTGTAGAAGCTGCACCACACCTAAAAATAGTTGCCCGTCATGGTGTTGGTTATGAGGCGGTGGATATAAATGCGCTTACAGAGTTCGGCGTGCCGTTGACTATCACCGGTGATGTAAATTCGGTGGCTGTTTCGGAACATACATTGGCGCTTATGCTATCATTAGCGAAACAAACAGTGGTTTACGATCAGGCGGTCCGTAAAGGAAATTTCGGTATTCGTGATGGTTTTGATAGTACCGAGCTTTCGGCGAAAAAAATTTTATTAATTGGCTTCGGGCGTATTGGAAAAGCAACGGCGGTGCGGGCTCAGGCCTTTGGCATGCGTGTTGTGGTAGCTGATCCTTTTATTAGTCGTGAGGACGTAGAGGCAGAGGGCTACAATTATGTAACTGATTTCCGCGATGCCTTGGAAGGGGCGGATTATATTTGTATTCACGTACCTAAAAGACCCGATACAGAAAATTTGATTTCTGCTGAGGAATTAAAACTGATGAAAGAAAGCGCATATATTATTAATATTTCGCGTGGTGGTATTGTGGATGAGGCTGCACTTTATATTGCTTTAAATGAAGGTTGGATAGCAGGTGCGGCATTGGATGTGTTTGAACCCGAACCACCAAGCCTTGATAACCCACTTTTGAAACTTAACAACATTGTTGTCAGCCCACATTGCGGCGCATTTACGGAGGAATGTGCAGAGAGAATGGCGAGGGCATGTGCACGGGCAGTTCTTGGTGCTTTCGGTGGTAACTTTGATCCTCAATTGGTTGTAAATAAGGAAACTTTGGTGAACAAAAGTACCGGAAACTGAAAAATATTTGCCCAAATAGGTCTCGCTTAGAGCATTGCGAAAACCACGTATCATTTTAATCAAATTCGATAGTCTCTCCGGTCGCGGCAGCTCTTACAGTGCTTTCAAGGATTTCTACGCCGTGAATGACATCTTTCATAGGCACTGGAAATTCCACATCGGTTTGTACTAAGTCTGCAAATGCCTCGAGTTCAGCTTTTTCAATATCAACATAGTCAAATTCGGTGATTTCTGGATTTTTCCGCAATCTGCAGGTTGCCAAGGTTCTCTCCCCGCGCATTTCTGCCCAACCTTCTGAGCCCGTAACGTGGAATCTCCAATAGTTGGCAGTTACAGCTATGCAGGAAAGGTTTCCAGTCGCGCCACTTTTGAAACGAAAATTAAGGCTTGTACAGTCGTCTCTTTCACTATCAAGAACCCGAGTTTCAGAGGAGGCATTTAAGGTCTTCACATGTCCCGCCGCCATCAACATTAGATCAAGCACATGTACACCTTTGCCGCACATGACCCCGGCTGGATTTTCCTCTCTAGTAGATCTCCATCCTTTTCTTTGATCATAACCGGCATGTCCGGAGTGGGATCCTTCTACATGCAGTATGGTTCCTAGTTCGCCCTCGTCAATCATCTCTCTAATTTTAATAAGGGCAGGCTGGAAGCGCCGATTAAAGGCAACAGCTAGCTTAACCCCGGCCTTTTCGCACGCTAAGGTAGCAGATACGGCACTTTCTCTCGTCAGAGTAAAGGGCTTTTCGCAGAAAATGTGTTTGCCTGCAGAGGCAGCCTGTTCCACATGTTTACCGTGTGCCGAATGGCCGGTGGCAATAATGACAGCTTCAATAGCGTCGTTGCGTAAAGTTGCCTCGTAATCATCGGAAATAGGGATCCCAGTTTTTTGCGCAAATTCTGTATATTTTGATGGGTCACGGGTTACCATTTGAACAATTTGAATTTTATCGCTTTTATTGTGAACCGAATTGATTAATGTCTGACCCCAATTTCCAAGTCCATAAATGGCTGTTTTCAGCATTATAACCCCTTTCCTGTTGTTCTAACGTCTTCTTTTACATAGGGTGTTATTCTTAGCACCCTTGCCCTTTTATAAAGCGATGGGGTACTTGGTAAACCAAACCAGTTCAATTAAGACTGTGTCAACAGATAAAATAGTTTGGGGGAGAAGGGTTCTATGGCGAGTGAAACTAAAACTGAAGGCGCACAAAAGGCGGGCCGCGGCATTGTTTCTTGGAAGATGGATGAATTGGAAAAGGTTGCAGCAGGGACGGGATATTCTACGTCTCATGGCGGAGTTATAGAGGGCGAGCGTATGCTTGTTGGATATATCCACAAACCTCGAGGAACTGGTTCTCGCATGCACAGTCACCCAAATGAGCAATTCAATTTTGTTCTTAAGGGGACGCTCATGGGCGAGATTGACGGTATTTCATTCAAAGCACCAAAAGGTACATTGGTGCATGTTCCGGCTGATGCCCCACACCAGATGATAGCAGACCCCGAAGACGAGGATGTAATTTTTTTAGCGTTGAAGGACCTATCGCATGGAATAATCGGCATGGCTGTCGATGGTAAAATGAGTGGCCCTCATTTTGAAAAGGGATTTGAGTGATAACAAACCAGCTTAGATACAAATATAATAACTACAGCAGTCGTACTCGCCTTTAAAAACCTACTAAATTATGGATCGCCGCCCCATTAGTTCGGGACGGCATGTTTTTGGTTTTTACAAGTGTGTACTGGTATGGCCATGGAAAAACTAGCCAGCCTTATTGTGAAAGCCGGTAAAACCGAGTGCGGTGCTTATATCATTGGCAAAACTTATTACGGAAGGCGCCAATTTTTTCATTTTTGACACGCTCATGCGAACCTCCGGGCCGCGTACTGTTAATGCGGCGACAATCTGCATATCGGCTCCGAATACAGGTGCCGCTAGGGCACAAGCACCAACTGTAACATCGTTAATTGAATAATCGAAACCGCGCTTACGGACTAACTCTAAGTGGCTTTGAAGGGCTAAGCGATCTGATATACCCACACTAGTCACCGGTTTTAAACCAGTTTCATCAATTATCCGTTCGATCTCTTTTGGTGTTTGGTAAGCCATCAATACTTTACCTGAGGCACCTGCATATATTGGGTTCGCGGTTCCGATATGGGGAACGACAGTAAGCTCCTGATTCTGGGGGGGCAGGGAGTCAATGCAAATACGTTCCAAATCGCGTGGACAATTTAGACAAACAGTTTCGTTAGCAACTTGCGACAAAGCGCGAAGGTAAGGGCCGCAAACTCTACGGATGTCGTTCCGCCATGAAACGGAAAGTTGGGATAAATTTGCCCCGCCGGTATAAGTCTTTGTTACAGGATCTTTTTGGACTAATTTCGATTCCTCAAGAGTTCCTAAGAGACGCAAAACAGTTGCCTTATCAAGACTAATTTGCCTAGAAATTCCTGACAGTCCGATTGGTTTTTTGCTCTGAGTGACTGCGAAGAGGACAGAGATCGCGCGTTGCACGGATTTAACACTTTTCATAAAATTATCCAAACTGGGTAAAATTCTCTTATGTTAAAAAGTTATTTTCCCGTGCCTGCCACTAAAAACAGCTGGCACTTTTGATATATAAGACCGTTTTCCATGTATCTCAATGTCAATCCGCTAAGCTTTCAAATAGCGATTATATATAATCACGCATTAAGAGATCTGAGAACTCGGACTATCGATGAGATTTTCAAGTAAAGCGTTAGATCTAACAGCCGCAAAACGGACTGGGTCCTCTCTGGTTGTTGCAAATTTATAAGGCGATCCCTTTGGGATTTCTACAATATCGCCCGTGGTTACAGTTTTGGAACTATTTCCAACAGTGAAATCGATTGATCCTTGCAGGACATAATAAAATTGTTCGTTTTCACTAGATTTACAGTTTTCTTCGTAGCCATTCGGAAGCTCAAAGAGGCCAAAGGCTGATCGTTCGCCTTCAATCCATGTAATCGACGTGCCAGCTTTGAAGGGTGTGTCGAGAGACTCTAGAAGCTTATAATAACAATCAGGAACACCCTCAATAATAGCTTGTGAATCGCCCTCTTTCTTCTTCTCATGTTTGCCTGTATCAACAATGTGTTGGGAATATTCCATGGTGGGGGCTTCATCTGGTAGGGCTTCGTCTTCGGCAACTCCAACCACTCCCCAAGTTTGATCTTTCACATACAAATAAGCCAGAGGGCCATCCTCTGTTGCTTTCATAGAGTGTCGCGCATTCGGTGGAACAAGAACGAAGGTGCCTTGTTCGACAACCCTCCGATCTTTGCCAACGACGGCATTAATTTTCCCAAGTACAGGAAAGATCAAAAGTTCGTTAGGGTGATAGTGCAACTCCGACCCTGTTCCCGCACGTTTTTGATTGAGACAATAGTAAAGGTATTGTCCCTCAATAATAGGTGCTTCCGCCGTTGAGAGATGCGGTGTCAATAAAACATTCTCATACTCTTCAAACCGATGAAACGGCATCTTATTTTCTCCCTTACCCAGTCGTAGAAATATGCTGGGTTGATTATTAAAAATTCATCAGGTGCACCAGTATTCTTGCGTGATTTTAGTAAGGCACTACTCTCGGGTCAATCGAAAGCGTCTAACCGTCTGCATAAAATGAGATATTCCCTTGACTATCAAGCTTCGGAGGGTCACTGTTACACCCAATCAGCGGATCACTCTGTGAAATTGCTGTAACGTGACAAAGCGCGAAGACGCTGAGCGGGAGGATATTTATTAACACAGCTATTTTTCTGTACTGTTCGTTGTTAGTCGTGGTTTGTTTGGTTCAAATTGCTACCAGGGAGGAATGCAATGTTTAATATGTCCCAAAAAACTATTGTTTACGGTGCTGCAAGTCTTGCGGTATTTGCGTTCGCATCGGCGCCAGCCTTGGCGTGGAAGCCATCTAAAGAAGTCGAATTAATAGCTCATGTAAAAACCTCATCCTCAACCTACGCCTTTGCATCGGCTGTTTTAGCCGCAATAAAAGATGAAAAATTACTACCAAAAGGCGTTAGCTTGCGCTCCATTCGTGGCGCACGCGGAGGAAAGGCTCGCGCATTTGTCGGGGTTAAAAACAAAGGAAACCCCCATCTGATGCAAGCATTAACACCATCACAAATAAATAACCCAATCTTATCAAAATCTAAGGTCGATTATAAATTATTTAGGGGTGTGGCGATGATGGTAGTTACGCCGCTAAATATCACCGTTCCCGGTAAATCGCCGTATAGGACAATGAAGGATATTGTGGCAGATGCGAAAAAACGCCCGGGCAAAGTAATACATGGAGGCGGCGCCTTTGGAAACGTGGCTTCGTTAGTAGGTGAACTGTGGGCGCGTGAGGCAGGATTCAAACAAACATATGTAGCCTACGAAAAGCAGGGAATGCTAGAACTATTGGGAGGGCACATCGCTTACGGTATGCATAACCCATCCCAAATTGACAAATACGTTAAAGCTGGAAAACTGCGCATCGTTGCTGCCTCCGAAAAGCTGGGCGCGTATCCGAAAATTCCTACCTTCAAAGAAAGTGGATATGATTTTCCAGTTTTGAAACAGTATCGAGGCTGGTGGTTATCGAGAGATGTTTCGGATGACGTAATCGATTTCTATATCGGTATTATGGATAAAGTTCGAAAGTCCACTAGCTTTAAAAAATATGAGAAGAAGTACAATATGACATCAACTTGGTTGACTGGGAAGTCACTGGATAAAATGTTGGCTGAGGAATATAAAAATTACTATAAATTAGACACCGAACTTGATTTGATCGGTAAGAAAAAGAAAAAAAAGAAGTAGTAATTAATCTTTTTTCAATGAAATGACGTCACCGGGTTTTCCCGGTGACGCTATTATCAATAAATATCATATAAAAATTTATAATTAGTTAAGAAGCAGAGAAAAATGAGGGAAATATTCTCAATTTTTACTTATGGCGATCGCCTAATAGTTACTATTTTTGCAATATTACTTATTTTATACGGCCTTGAAACGTACAATTTTTTGCAAGCTTCGGGTGGTGAGGGGTTGGTCGGATCTGCTTCATTTCCTAGGGTCATAACCATATTTGGTTTGATGCTGGTTGTGATATTTTTCATTACAAGAGGTCGGGTTAATAAAGATAAAGTTGATGTAAAACAGCGTGTTATTGCCGAATTTACTGATTTGGTGCCTCTGTGGCTGGCGATAGCTTATGTCGCGTGTTTTGAATTCTTAGGCTACATCATAGCTACTTTTTTATATGTAACTTCGAATATGAAGTATTTAGGGGAGAAAAGCTGGGGTGGTTCTGCAGTATATGGTCTCTCGCTTACAGTCGCATTATTCATCATTTTTTACTACGGTTTGCTGGGAGAATTACCGCGCGGTGATCTTCTAAATGTTCATGATATTTTGCCTTTTCTTGATGATATTCGTAGGTGGATAAAAGGTTAGTTTAATGGGAAACACATGGGGTTTGCTGATGGATGGTTTTGCCATTGCTCTGCAATGGCAATACATCGTCTACGCTGTGACTGGTTGTTTCCTCGGCACTGTAATAGGAGTATTACCGGGGGTTGGGTCTGCTGGTGCTTTGGCCATGATGCTTCCAATAATTTTTAAGCTAGATCCTACGGGAGCAGTTATGATGTTGGCCGCCACTTACACCGGAGTGATGTATGGTGGGTCTACTGCATCCATCCTTTTGAGGGTTCCAGGTGACACCTCCGCAGTTGTGGCGTGCCTTGACGGTCATGAGATGGCAAAACAAGGTCGCGCGGGCCCCGCTCTTTGCATAGCAGCCATAGGATCATATATCGCTGGTACTATTGCCGTGGTTGGTATGATGCTCTTGGCGCCGCCTCTTGCTGATATAGCCCTACAGTTTACTGCGCCTGAATATTTTATGCTTTACGTTTTTGGTCTCACAGCAGTGGCATCTTTCGCGAGCGATTCACTCGTTAAAGCGCTAATGTCTATGGTTCTTGGACTAATGATCGCTACCATCGGTGAAGATATTATGACCGGAAGCCGTCGCTATACATTCGGTCATGAAGCGCTGTGGGACGGTATTAATTTTCTTGCGGTAACGCTTGGTTTGTTTGCAGTATCAGAAGTACTTGTAAATACTAAAAAGTTACGAGAAGACTCCCTTGGGACAATCCTTGAACACCGTATCTATATCAAATTTTCTGAATTTACTGAGAGCGTTGGTTCTATTGTTCGCGGGGGAACAATTGGTTTTCTGATTGGCGTTTTGCCGGGGGCTGGTGCTGGAATAGCCTCCTTTGTTTCATATTCAATAGAACGTCAAATTCACCGAACCCCTGACAAATTTGGTACTGGTATTATCCAAGGTGTTGCTGGGCCCGAAAGTGCAAACAATGCGGCCAGTGCGGGATCCTTTGTGCCTATGCTTGCTCTCGGGGTTCCAGGGTCGGCGACCACGGCAGTTATGCTAGGTGCATTCTTAATATTGGATATCGATGCTGGGCCGTTAATGTTTCAAGAACGGCCAGACATTATTTGGTCTCTTATCGCGGCGCTTTATATCGGCAACATTATTCTTTTGGTTTTGAACCTGCCAATGATTGGTGTGTTTGTGCAAATCTTGAAAATGCCAATGCGGGTTTTGTTACCCCTGATCATGGTAATCTCAATCACCGGCGTTTACTTAAATGATGGTTTAGTTTGGTCTATCTCATTTCTTCTTTTATTTGGGTTAATTGGCTACTACATGAGAATATATGGATTTCCTCTTGCGCCAGTCATATTAGGACGCGTTCTTGGCTTGAAAATGGAGCTAAGCTTCAGACAATCTATGGTAATGACTCAAGGTGATATTTGGCTATTACTGGAAAGACCTATTGTGTGTTTATTCCTCTTTCTATCAGTAGGTTCATTATTTCTACCACAAATCCTGGCGAGGTTTACAGGCAACAAAAAAGTAGTACTAGATGACGACGACTAAATATTTTGCGCAGGTTATGCTGAAGCTATTTTGATACCAGGAGTCCATGGATATGGCAAAGAATGTTCTTTTTATTATATCAGATCAGCACCAGAAGAAAGCGCTTGGCTGTTATGGCCATGATTTCGTGAAGACTCCGAATATTGATAAGCTTGCTAAGCGTGGCACGCGGTTCTCAGCTGCTTACACGAGTTCGCCGGTTTGTGTTCCTGCGCGTGCAGTTATAGCGACTGGAAAATATATCTTTGAAACTGGCTATTGGGATAATTGTTTTGCATACGACGGATCTATACGGAGCTGGCATCACATGCTGAGCGAGAACGGAATGGAAGTTATCTCGATTGGAAAACTTCATTTCACTCGAGAAGAGGACCCATTCGGGCTCACCAGGCAAATAAAACCCATGCACATTCACGATGGGGTCGGCGATCTTAGGGGATCAGTCAAGCGCCCCATGGCACCCTCGTACACAAAATGGCGGGGAATCGACCGCCTTGGCCCGGGCGAGAGCACTTATACAAAATATGACGCGGACATTACGGCCACTACTTGCAGTCTAATTCGTGAAAAAGCAGCCAATCCTGATGACAAGCCGTGGGCTATATTCTCATCACTGGTTTGCCCGCATCCGCCATATTGCTCGCCTCAAAAATTTTATGACCTTTACCCTCCTGAAATGATGCCCAAGCCCAAGTTAATTGACGCTGACGCTTCGTTGCATCCATGGATGCAAAACCTCCAGCGTAACCGCAATTTCAATGATTTTGTCGATGATAACACCCGTCGTCGGATCATAGCCAACTATTATGGATGCGTTAGTTATGTTGACTTTAATGTAGGTAAAATTATCGATTGCCTTGATGTTTCTGGAATTCTTAAAGACACGATTATCGTTTATACCTCCGACCATGGCGAAAATCTTGGAACTCGTCAGATTTGGGGTAAATTGAATATGTACGAGGAGTCTTCTGCCATTCCTCTTTTAATTTCCGGCGCAAGTATCCCCTCTGGTAATGTATGCAACACGCCAGTGTCTCTATTGGATGTCGCGCCAACGATTGTTGATGCGGTCGGTTTGAATTCGATCATTGATACGGAGGGTTTACGCGGTAAATCATTGCTAAAAATTGCAAATGAGCCTGATCAGATTGATAGAGTTGTATTCAGCGAATACTACGGTCCGGGAGCTGATCGTGCGGCGTTCATGATTCGTCAAGGAAGCTATAAATATATTCATTACGTAAATTACGAACCCGAACTTTTTGATCTCGATGCCGATCCCGATGAGTTAAATAACCTTTACAGAGATCTCAGGTATGAGGGCGTGGTGAAAGATTGTGATACGACTTTGCGTCGCATTGTTGATCCAGAGGATGCGGATAATCGGGCCTACCGAGATCAATCTGCTTTAATCGAAAAACATGGGGGGCGGGAGAAAATTATTGATAAAGGAGCTTTTCAAGGGAGCCCCGTTCCGGGTGAGAAGCCAGTCTTTGTAAACTAGAGCATAAAACGTCATGACCGGTAACAATTATGAACGAAAGACGCCTTTTGAAGAACTGACATTGAATAACATTGTCTTTATGTAAAGGCAGGTTTATTATGTAAACCGGTGGTTCATATATGCGATACAAATACAGTTATTTATGTTCCGAATTTCGGAAAATTTATGGCAAGGTGGCCAAACAGCAAGAGCAATCAAAGAAAATTTATAGGTTTTTTTTGAACTCATTGGACACGCAAGGTAAATCACTGGGTGTTTTTCTGCCAAAGTATTAGTTTTTGTGAAAACTGGGATAAAAATCTAATCAGAAAAGTGGAGGAATTTAATTATGTCAGTTAAGGTAATCAAGGCTGGCCAAATTATCGATTGCACCGGCGCCAATCCAATTAAGAATGGTGTTATCGTCATTGATAATAAGGAAATCAAAGCTGTAGGGCCTGAAAAAAGTGTAGAGATTCCTGCGGGCGCTAATATTATTGATGCATCGGGCAAAACGGTTATGCCTGGTATGATGGATATTCACCTTCATGTAGGTATGTTCAACAACCGTACATTTAAAAACTATCGCGTCGCCCAGTGGGAGGTAACGCCGCAACAACAGCAAATGTACATGCTGTTTCATGCCCAGCTTTGCTTTGAAATGGGTTTTACTACGCTGCGCGATATGGGCCTGATATCTTCACGCGGTTTGATGACACAAGAAACTTGCGCCGTTCGTGACATAATCAATGCAGGTTGTTTGGACGGTCCGCGCATGAAGGTCTCTGGATTTACTATTATGACTTGTTCGCATTTGGAACTCATTCTTCCTAAAGCAGCCTTGCGTCATGATGCCTCCACCGGTGATGGTCCATGGGAGCTCCGTCGCCAGGCCCGTCTAGCCGTACGTCAGGGCGCTGACGTTATTAAAGCGTGTCACTCCGGTGGCGGCGGCACGGACGATGAAGAGCCTGATGTACGAAACATGACATACGAAGAGCTTGAGGCGATAGTTGATGAGGCTCATGCACTCCTTAAGCCGTGTGCGTGTCATTGTTTCACGCCTGAAAGCCAAAAAAATGCAGTAAAAGCTGGCGTTGATACGATAGAACATATGGTGTTTCATACTGATGAAACACTTGAGTTAATCAAAAGCGCTGGAAAGCCAATGGTACCGACACTGCTTCACCGCACGGATCACGCTATTGATATTCGTCGTGATATTGGAACCCCGCAGTTCACCCTCGACAAAATGCAGCAAATACAGCCATACTGTTACGATACTTTCCAAAAAGCGCATAAGCTTGGAATAGATATAGCTATGGGTACCGATATGGGTTTTGAGCCAGGGTTCGGAACCAACGCTCAAGAATTAGAGGTTTATGTAGACCTTGGGATGAGCCCGATGGATGCATTACTTACTGCTACTCGTAATGCAGCGAATGCCATTGGCGTTGGCAACCAACTTGGCACGCTAGAAAAAGGCAAACTGGCCGATGTGCTAGTCGTTGATGGAAACCCTCTTGAAAATATCAAAGTATTGCAAGATCGTGAGAAGATGCAGATGGTGATGAAAGAAGGCACTATTTATATCGACCGTCGTCCTGGTTTACCACGTAAGGAGATTATGACTGCTGAACCAGATAGCTGGGCAAAAATTGATGCATAGTAACAGGGACACACATTACCGGTTTCGATTGAAGTGACTTCGGGCCGTTGTTTGGTCATTGCCTATGTGATTTTTAAAATTCTTTTTCGAATAAGATCACAATTTTATTTGTATTTTGTAGTTACAGATTGATTGACTGGAATAATATTCTTCTAAGCACCAACGGGTATTGACATGTCAGGATTGACGGCAGAACAGATTAGTCAGTTTCGTGCAGATGGGTTCTACTATCCACTGGATGCTTTAAGTGAGACAGAGGTCAGCCAGTTTCGCAAAGGTCTGGCGATGACTGAGGAGCACATTGGAGTTCCCCTCGCAGATGCAGATGGAAAGTTCCGGCATAATCTGCACACTTTATGCCGTTGGACTGATGATTTGATAAGGCATCCTGCAATTTTGGATGTGATAGAAAGTTTAATGGGGCCAAACATCATCCTTTATACCTGCCGTGCATTCATTAAGCCGCCTAAATCGCTTGGTATCACAGCATGGCATCAGGATTCTACTTATTTTGGTCTTAGACCTTATGATCACGTGACTGCATGGGTAGCCCTATCGGACGTAGATTCAGAGAGTGGTCCGGCAGAATTTGCTCGCGGTAGTCATATTCGTGGACAGCTGTTGCAGGAAAGCAATGTAGTAGAGAATAGTGTTAATACTGCGGGTCAAATGACTGTCGAATGGTTTGACAAATCTGATACTGATTGTGCCATTTTGAAACCGGGGCAATTTTCCTTGCATCATACCTGTACGTTACATCAATCGGCACCAAACAAGTCAAATCGTCCGCGCATTGGCTTGGCGTTAAGCTATATTTCTACGCGAACGAGTAATACTGGATCGTTCCGAATGCCAGCAACTCTTGTTCGTGGATCAGATGAATACGGAAACTTCGACTTACAGCCTCGTCCGGTAGTAGATTTTGGTCCTGAGGAAACACGTCGGCACACCGCATCTCATGCAGTCTTTCTTGAAAATTTTCATGAGCAACGTAAGCGTCATGAAGCAGGCTTGG
>MDTA01089234.1_pt1 | contig 13349 bp, 14 predicted proteins | sample 811151 | NCBI WGS metagenome assembly MDTA01 (sample SAMN05326648, study PRJNA326480) | marine metagenome | isolation source: seawater | place: Indian Ocean: South | collected 2010 | reverse complement strand
TATTTTAATTGTATATTTAAATTTCGGGCGGATAGCTCAGCTGGGAGAGCAATTGCTCGACACGCAATAGGTCGCAGGTTCGATCCCTGTTCCGCCCACCATTGTTTTTTATGAAAAGAAGAAAATTTATTAAAAAAACACTTTCAACTAGCCTCGCCGCTGGTGTTGTCGGTTCTAGTTTATTTTTCCCTAATATTGTTTCGTCAAAAAAAAAACATACATGGGTAGCTGTTTCTGCATTTGATAAGGCAGGTATACTGGGTAGATCTTTTACTAATATTTGTGATGAAATTACAAGAATTTCAAAAGGCTCCTTAAATATTAGACTTTTTCACGCTAATGAGTTGGTCAGTGCTTTTGAATCCTTTGATGTTGTACAAAGTGGAACCTGTCAGATGGGTTTTGGTTCTCCATATTATTGGGCTGGTAAATCTCCTTCCATTTCTCTTTTATCAGGAATACCCTTTGGAATGAATTACCAAGAAATGAGTTCATGGTTTTATAATGCTGAGGGTATAAAACTTGCTGATGAAATTTACAATCAGTTTAATTTAAAATTTTTTCCTGCAGGGAATACAGGTAATCAAATGGGCGGATGGTTTAATAAAAAAATTATTTTACCCTCAGATTTTAAGGGCTTAAAGTTTAGAATGCCTGGTTTAGGTGGAGAGGTATTAAAGAGTTTTGGAACTAATGTAGTTCTTTTGCCTGGTCCTGACGTTGTGCCAGCTATTTCTTCAGGAACAATAGATGGAACAGAATGGATTGGCCCTGCAGCAGATTTGGGAAAGGGCCTACATAAAGTTTGTAAATATTATTATTATCCTGGTTGGCATGAACCAGGAACTTGTTTAGAAGCATTTATAAATTTAAAAGCTTGGAATATTCTGGATAATGATTTGAAAAGATTAGTGGAAGTCTGCTGTATGAAATCAAACTCTGCAATTGCATCAGAATTTTTTTCAAGAAATAGTTTTGCAATTAAAAAACTTAAAGAAGAGTACAATGTAAATTTTGTAAAATATCCAAAAGATCTTTTAAAAAAACTTAATGAAAGATCTGAAGAGGTCGTTCATAATTATGCAAATAAAGATAAATTAGGTAAAAAAATACTCAAAAGTATTATTGATTATAGAAGACTTTTTATCTTTTGGTCTAATTACTCAGAAAAGAGTTTTCTTGAATCAAGGGTTTAATTATAATTTACTAGGTAACCAAGTAATAATTTCGGGAAATTTAAAAAGAATCATAAGTGTTAATATTTGAATAAAAATGTAAGGAATTACTCCAAAATAAATATCTGAAGTTTTAATTTCTTTTGGTGCAACACCCCTTAAATAAAATAGTGCAAAACCAAAAGGCGGGGTAAGGAAACTTGTCTGCAAATTTATTGCAAACATTATAGCAAGCCATACTGGATCATAACCCATAGAAATTAATGATGGTCCAACAATAGGTACAATTACAAAAACAATCTGAAAAAAATCAAGGAAAAATCCTAAAACAAAAATTGTTATCATCACTATTATTAAGGAATTTATTTTTGCCCCTGGTATATCTGTCAGAAAGTTTTCAACCATTAAATCTCCACCAAAACCTCTAAATACCAAAGAAAATAATGATGCTCCAAATAGAATAAAAAAAACCATTGAGTTTATTTTTAGCGTTTCTTTACAAACAGATTTTAAAATTTCTTTGGTGACTCCTCTTTTTAAAGCAATCAGTAAAGACCCTAGAGCACCTAATGAAGCAGATTCTGTGGGTGTTGCTATTCCAAAAAGAATTGAACCTAATACTAAAATTATTAGAAGAATGGGTGGTAAAATAGTTAAAAATAAACTTTTAAAACTTGTTTTTTCATTTAAATCGTTTTTCAATGGAAAGTTGGTTGGCTTAAAAACTGAACAACAAAAAATCCAAATTGTATACATAACTACAAGCAGTATTCCTGGTAATATAGCACCGGCAAATAAATCGACACTACTTACTGGGGTAGGTGCTAAATCACCTGTAATTTGGGAAGCTTGTTCATTTGCACCCTGAAATATATCAGCCAATAATACTAAAACAATTGAAGGAGGTATTATCTGTCCTAGGGTTCCGCTGGCACAAATTATTCCCGCTGAAATTTTTTTGTTATAGTTCCACTTAAGCATTAGCGGTAAACTTAGAATTCCCATTGTAACAACAGTCGCACCAACAATTCCAGTTGATGCTGCCATTAGGACACCAACAATTAATATTGAATATACTAAACCGCCCCTTATTTTCCCCCACATTTTACTCATATTCTCAAGAAGAGAAATGGCTATACCAGACTTTTCAAGCATTACTCCCATAAATATAAATAATGGAACAGCAATTAGGGTTTCATTAGTTACTAATCCAAAAATTCTGTTTGGTAATACATTTAATAGAATTAAAGGAAAAAAATCAGTGAGATATCCTATCAATCCAACAAATATAGCAGTACCTGCCAAAGTTAATGAAACAGGATATCCAGCTAGAAGAAAAATAGCTAATAAAACGAAAAGAAGAATTGAAAAAAATTCGTGGCTGAGAATTTCAGTCATTTTTTTTAAAAAAATTTAAAATCTGTCTTAAAACCTCAAGAAAAAGCAAAAAACCTAGGAAAAAAATAAAAAACTTAAGAATGAATACATTTGGTAAACCTCCACTTTCTTTTGAACTTTCATTAAGATTAAAAGATCTTAAAAAATAATCCCATCCATTGATTAGTAATAAATAGGTCAAGGGTATTCCAAAAACAATAATACCTAAAAAGTTAACTATTTTTTTTTTTTTATTACTAAAAGATCTATAGAGAAGGTCTATTCTGACATGCTCATCTACCTTTAACGTGTAGGATATACCTAATAAAATAAAAATTGCGTGAGTCCAGATATACAAATCTTGGAGCCAAATAAATCCAACAGAAAAAACATATCTCAATATGACTGACAGAGAAACTAGTAAAATCAAAAATAAGATCAGAAAAGAGCTTATAAAACCTATTTTGTCATTTATTTTATTTAAAAACTCTAAAAGATTTTTCATCATTTAATGATTTTAATGTATTTTCTATGATTGACAAATTTTTAGAATTAATTATTTTAAATTGTTATGAAAGTATTAAGATCGATAAAATCTGCCAAACAACGTCATAGAGATTGTAGAGTTGTAAAACGTAAGGGCAGGCTATACGTAATTAATAAAACTGATTCTCGTTTCAAAGCAAGACAAGGTTAACTAATTTTAGCAATCCTTAAATTATTGGTTGAACCAGATACTCCAATTGGTGCTCCAGCTGTTACAACAACAAAGTCACCTTTCTTCACAATTCCTTCTTTTTTTGCAAGCTCGCAAGCATTGTCTATCATACCCGAAAAGCTTTTTGGTTCAAGCGCATGTATTGTATGAACTCCCCAGATTAAAGCTAATTGCCTAGCAGTTATTCTGTCTGGAGATAAACCTATAATAGGAACTGTTGGTCTTTCCCTTGCAGCTCTTTTAGCTGTTGCTCCAGATCTTGTATAAGTAAAAATGGCTTTGGCTAAAACAGTCTTAACGACTTGAGATGCAGCTGAACTAATTGCATCTGATGTGGTTTCTTCTAGCCTAATTTTTTTACTTTCTAAGATTTGTCTATAGGAAATATCACTTTCAACACCTCTTATGATTCTATCCATAATTTGTACTGACTCAACGGGAAACTTTCCTGAAGCTGTTTCTGCAGATAACATCAATGAATCAGCTGCATCAAAAACGGCAGTTGCTACATCCGATGCTTCAGCTCTAGTGGGTGATGGCGCATTAATCATTGAATCAAGCATTTGTGTAGCAACAACCACTGGTTTGCCATGATCTCTACATGACTGAACTATTCTTTTTTGGATAATTGGAACTTCTTCAGGGGGCATTTCAACTCCAAGATCTCCTCTTGCAACCATTGCAGCGTCACAGTGGAATAAGATTTCATCCATTCTTTTGATAGCCAATGGTTTTTCAAATTTTGCCATTATACCTGTTTGATTTCCAATATGTTTTTTTAGATCAATTAAATCTTTTGCTTTTTGAACAAATGAAAGTGCAACATAATCTAAACTTAAGTCTAAACAAAACTCTAGGTCTTTAATATCTTTTTTGGTAAGAGACGACATTTTAATAAATGTTTCTGGTATGTTTACACCTTTCATGTTTGAAATTTTTCCACCATTAATTACTTCGGTAGAAATTTTTTCTGAGCTTGCATTTATAATGTTAAGAATAATTTTTCCATCATCAATCAATACTCTTGTATTTTTTTTTACTGATTTAAATATTTCTGGGTGCGGTAGATGAACTCTTTTTTCGTTACCTGGTTCAGGATTTAAATCAAGATCAAATTTTTGATTATTAGTCAAATTTACAGATGTTTTGATAAAAGTCCCAATTCTAATTTTGGGTCCTTGTAAATCTCCTAAAATTGCAATGGGTCTTCCTAATCTTTTTTCATATTGTCTAATATGAAACACTTTTTTTCTATGATCACTGTGAGTACCATGACTAAAATTTAATCTAAAAATATCAGCACCCGCTTGGAATAGTGAGTGAATTTTAAGAGGTGAAGATGAGCTAGGGCCCAGTGTTGCAATAATTTTTGTATTTCTTTTTCTTAACATGAGATAAGTTAATATTATTGTAAATTAATTAAAATGTAATTAAAAATATGAATGATGTTTTTACAATAAAGAAATTTGAAAAAAAAAATACAAAAAAAAAGCATATAATTTTCATTTGTGATCATGCTTCTAACTACATGCCACAGAAATATAATTATTTAGGTTTAAAAAAAAAACATATTCTTTCTCATATAGCTTATGATATTGGTGCACAAGATTTTTGCATTAAACTAGCAAAGTTTTTGAATCAAAGTTGTTTCCTGTCTAATTTTTCAAGATTAATTATAGATCCAAATAGATCCGAAAATTCTAGTGAATTAATTTTATTATCTTCTGATAATATAAAAATTCCTGGAAATTTAAATATTGGAGAAGAAGAAAAAAAAAATAGAGTAAAAAATTTCCACCAAAAATACCATAAAAATCTTGAAAAATTTATTAAAGCAAAAAAAAAAAAATATAACGAAATTTTTCTTGTTTCAATCCATTCCTTCACAAATAAAATTGGAGGAATTAAAAGAGGTATCGAAATAGGTCTTCTATGGAATAAGAATATGAATTTACTTATTCCAATCCAAAAAAAATTACTTGATGAAAACTTATATTATGGAAGAAATTTTCCTTACTCAGGCTTTCATTTTAACTACACATTAGACAGGCATTCTGGAAACGGTGAAATTGATAATATTTGCATAGAATTTAGAAACGATTTGCTTTGTTCAAAAAAAAGAATTAAAAAATATATTGAAATATTTGGTGATATATTTTCTGAGTTATTAAAATGAATGATAAAGAATTAAAAAAATCATTAGAAGCCGCAACATTTAAGAGATTAATATCTCATTTGCAGAATAACACTGATTTACAGAATATTGATTTAATGAATTTAGCTGGTTTTTGTAGAAACTGTCTTTCTAAATGGATGGTAGAGGAAGCTGAAAAGATGAATATTACTTTGGACTATGAAGAAGTTCGCTCAGATATTTATGGAATGGATTATTCTGAATGGAAAAAAAAATATCAAAAGCCGATTAAATAAATGAATGTAATTTTAACTGGCGCAGCTGGATTTATTGGTTTTCATACCAGCCTAGCTTTATTAAAAAAAAAAATAAATGTTTTTGGTATAGATGATTTAAATTCTTATTACGATGTATCTTTAAAAAAAGATAGATTATCAATCTTAAAAAAAAATAAAAGATTTTCCTTTTTTAAAAAAAAAATTGAGGATAAAAGAATTCAATCCTTTTTTGTACAAAAAAAAATAGACGTAATTATTAATCTAGCTGCTCAAGCTGGCGTAAGGCATTCGCTAAAAAATCCCTATGTTTATGTTGATTCAAATATTTCCGGTCAACTAAATATGCTAGAATTGGCAAAAAAGTTAAATGTAAAAAAATATATTTATGCAAGCTCATCATCTGTTTATGGCGGTAATAAAACAATGCCCTTTTCAGTTAATCAAAAAGTTGATAACCCTATTTCTTTATATGCCGCAACAAAAAAATCAACAGAACTTATTGCTGAATGTTATTCACACTTATTTAACATTAAGTGCACCGGTCTGAGGTTTTTTACAGTTTATGGTCCATGGGGAAGACCAGATATGGCAACATTTATTTTTACAAAAAAAATTTTAGAAAATAAGAAAATTGAAATTTTTAATTATGGAAAAATGAAAAGAGATTTTACTTATATTGATGATATAGTTGATGGAATTCTAGGAGCTATGAAAAATAGGAACAACAGCAATCACAAAATTTATAATTTAGGTAACAACAATCCTGAGGTATTATTAGAATTTGTTAAATTAATTGAGAAAACTTTAAATTTGAAAGCAAAAAAAAAATTATTACCGATGCAGCCAGGAGATGTTTCAGAAACATTCGCTGACATTAAAGAAAGTAAAAAAGATTTGAACTATTTTCCTAAAGTAAAAATCATAGAAGGAGTTCCAAAATTTATCGAATGGTATAAAAAATATTATAAATTGCTATAGAGTTTTTCAATTTGTTTTTTATAGAGTAAGAAAACTTTGTCTTTTTTTATCTTCATCGTTTGTGTCATCATTCCATTTTCATACGAAGGTTCAACATCTAAAATAATGAACTTTCTAATTTTTTCTACCGTATTAAGTTTTGAGTTTAAATTTTGAATCAATTTTTTTATGTTAGCATCTCTATACTCATCATTAATTTTGATCAATGCAATGAGAAATGGTCTTCCATCTCCGTAAACAATAGCACAATTTATTTCTTCAAAACTTAGCAACATATTTTCAATTCTTTGTGATGAAATATTTTCTCCACCAGAAGTTACAATTAATTCTTTTTTTCTTCCTGTAATTATAATTCTTCCCTGACCATCTATTTTTCCTAAATCACCTGTATGAAGCCACCCATTTTGAATGGTTTTGTTTGTTAAATTTTTTAAATTCCAATATCCAACCATTAAATTTTCACCTGAAACCAAAATTTCACCTGAATTAGAAATTTTTACTTTCACATTTTTAACAGGCCTGCCAACTGTATACGGATCATTATTATTTTTTCTATTGCAACTTATTAATGGTGATGCCTCAGTTTGGCCGTAACCTTGCAATAACGATATTCCTAATTTATTGAAAAATAATCCTATACGAGGTTCAAGCGCAGCTCCTCCAGAAATCAAAACTTTTATTCTCCCGCCAAAAACCCTTAAAACTTTTTTCTTAAGAAAAAATTTTAAAAAAAAAATAGCTAATGACTTTTCAAAAATATTCATTTTAATTTTTGGAGCTTGTTCAATATAGAAAAAACTGTTTTTTAAGAGATAAGAAATTAAAAAATTAGATTTTTTGATTTGAGATTTTATCTTTTTAAAAATATTTTCATATAACCTCGGAACCGCAGAAAGAACAGTAGGTTTAACCTCTTTGATTTCAGTCAATAATTTATCAGTTGAACTACAAAAATAAATTCTTGCACCGATTAAAATTGCAAAATATAAACCAGCCATTCTTTCATACGAATGGGATAATGGTAAAAAAGAAATAAATCTTTCATTATTTAAATTGAAATCACTTATTAGTTCTGTTGCACCAAGTAAATTATGTATTATTGATTTGTGAGTTAAAACCACTCCTTTTGGATTACCAGTTGTTCCAGAAGTATAAATGATGGATGAAATATCTTTCTTATCTACCTTAATACTATTGACCTTCTTTAAATTTTTGACAATAATTTCATCATAGCTTATAAAATTTTTTGATGATTCTATTAATATTATTTTACTTTTTATTTTTTTAAGGAATTCTTTATTTTTTTCATAAACTGCCTCATTTTCAAGTACTATTAATTTTGGTTTACAATCATTAATAATAAACTCATTATCTTTTGAATTGTTAGTCACAAAGCTTGGAACTGTAATTCCTCCAATCATCATTATTGCTAAATCAAATTCTACCCATTCAATTCTGTTATTAGACAAAAGAAAAACTCTTTCACCTTTTTTTATTTTTTTTTCAAAAAAAAAATTAATTATTTTTCTAATTCTTTTTGAAGATTCTAAAAAGGTGCGAGATTTCCAAAAATTATTTTTTTCAAAAAAAATTTCTTGGTTGGGATTATTTATTAGGTGATAATTAAAAATATCAAATAAAGTTTTGCTTAATTTTAAAATACTTGAAATTTGTTTTTTTTTATTCATTTTATTTTAATAACCTTTTTTTATAATTTCAAATAATGACATTACCAATCTGGAAACTAAATCAATTTTACGAAAGTATTGAAGATAATCAAATTAATAAAGATTTTAAAAATCTTTTTATAAAATCTAAAAATTTTCAAAATAAATATAGAGGAAATCTCAATTTGTTGGATCGCAAATCTTTAATAAACTCATTAGAAGAATATGAAAAGATAGAAGAAATTATTCAAAAGATACAAAGTTTTGCTTATTTAACTTACTGTACCGATCAACTTGTTGATAAAATTAAGAAGTTTTATCAAGAAGTTGAGGAAAAAATTTCAAATGTTGAAAAGAATTTAATATTTTACGGAATAGAACTCAATAAATTATCTTCTAAAAAATTGGATTTTTTTAGTAATTCTAAATATGTTAGTTGGATTCAAAATCACAAAAAATTTAAAAAATTTCAAAAGACAGAGGACAATGAAAAACTGTTAATGGAAAAGTCTATTACAAGCACCTCAGCATGGGTTAAATTTTTTGACCAATCCATGGCAAGACTAAAATTTAAGTATAACCAAAAATATATTACAGAAACTGAAATATTGAATTTGTTAAGTGCAACTGATAGCAAAGTAAGAAAAGAAGCAGCAAAGGTTTTTGGTGAAACCTTAAAAGAAAATATTTTTAATTTTTCTTTTATCATGAATACAATTTCAAAGGATCTTGACATTGACAAAAATATTAGGGGTTTTGAATTTTCTGAATCCTCAAGACATCTATCCAATCAAATTGAAAAATCTGATGTTGATTCCTTAGTTCAAACTGCGACCAATAACTACTCAGAAATTAGTCACAGGTATTATAAATATAAGGCAAAGTTTTTCGGTAGTAAAAAGTTGAATTATTGGGATAGAAATGCTCCCTATCCTAATCAAAAAGAATCAAAAATTAGCTGGAACGAAGCAAAGAACATCGTTGTTAACGCGTATAGTGAATTTGATGATAGATTTGGAAAGATTGCCAACCTCTTTTTTGAAAACTCTTGGATTCATGCTCAAGTAAAAAAAGGAAAAACTTCTGGAGCATTTTCACATCCAACTGTACCAAATTGTCATCCTTGTATATTATTAAACTATCAGGGAAAAATAAGAGATGTCATGACCTTAGCACATGAGCTTGGTCATGGAATACACCAGTATCTTGCAAATAAGAATGGCATTCTCCTTGCAAACACTCCGCTAACACTAGCAGAAACAGCAAGTGTTTTTGGGGAGATGTTAACTTTCAAGTCTCTATTAAATAAATCAAAAACTAAGGATCAAAAAATTTTTCTATTAAGATCAAAAATTGAAGATATGCTAAATACTGTATTTAGACAAATAGCTTTTTTCAAATTTGAAAGAGGAGTTCATTCCAAAAGAGCAAGTGGAGAATTAACAGAACAAGAGATAAGTGAAATTTGGATGGATACTCAGAAAGAGTCTCTTGGCAGTGCAATAAAATTTGGTGATAATTACAAATATTTTTGGGCTTACATTCCCCATTTTATTCACTCACCCTTCTATGTTTACGCATATGCTTTTGGAGATTGTCTTGTAAATTCTTTATATAAAAAATACGAGGATGGAGAAGATAATTTTAAAGAAAAATATTATAAACTTTTGGAAGCAGGCGGTTCCATCCATTACCAAAATCATCTTACTAAATTTAAACTTAACCCTAAAAGGCAGGATTTTTGGCAACTAGGTATGAATTTAATTAAAAATTTAATGGATGATTTAGAAAAATTAAGTTAGATTGGCTGCTATGAAATTAGTTGTACCCTCAGAGATTCTTGAAAATGAACACAGAGTAGGCATTACACCCGATTGTGTTGCCCCATTAGTTAAGATGGGTTTTAAAGTTTTTGTACAATCTAATGCAGGTATTAATTCGTCATATTCTGATGAAGATTATAAAAAAGTTGGTGCTAAAATATCTAGTAAACTGAGCGAACTTTATTCTAAGGCTGAAATTGTGGTAAAAATTCAAAGGCCCATTAAAAACAAAAAAATTAATGAATTCTCTTATTTAAAAAATACAAATATTCTTACTTTATTATACGAACAAAAATTTAAGACAGAGTTTAATGCACTGAAAAAACTAAACGTGAACGTTTTTGCTCTTGAAAGAATGCCAAGAATTTCAAGAGCTCAAAGTATGGACGTTTTGTCTTCCCAAAGTAATCTATCAGGTTACAAAGCTGTGATAGATTCGGCTTCAATATTTAATAAAGCTTTTCCACTGATGATGACATCAGCTGGTACGGTTGCTCCAGCCAAAGTTTTAGTTATAGGAGCAGGTGTTGCTGGATTACAAGCAATAGCAACGGCAAAAAGATTAGGTGCCGTTGTCTCTTCTTTTGACGTAAGATCATCAACCAAAGAGCAGGTTGAAAGTCTAGGGGCTAAATTTATTGAAGTTAAAGGAGAGGACTCTGGTGAAACAGCTGGTGGATATGCAAAAGAAATGTCTAAAGCGTATAAAAAAAAACAAGCTGTGTTACTTGAGGAAAGTTTAAAGAAAATAGATATTGTGATAACTACAGCTTTGATTCCTGGAAAACCATCTCCTAAAATTATAACAAAGAAAATGGTTGATGGAATGAAAATTGGAAGTGTGATTATGGATTTGGCATCGGAATTTGGAGGTAATTGTGAGCTTACAAAACATGGCGAAATTGTTAATTATAAATCAAAAAAAATTATAGGACCCACAAATCTTCCAGCTTCAGTTGCTCAAGATTCATCAAGGTTGTTCTCAAAAAATGTTTTAAATTTTCTAATGAATTCATGTAACGATGGAAAGTTTAAAAATTTTAGTTGGGATGATGAAGTTGTTAAGGAAACATGCATTATAAATAATTTGAAAAAAAAGGAAAAAAAATAATTATGGAAAATATTGACCCAATTATAAATCTTATAATGATTTTCGTTTTAGCTTGTATTATTGGTTATTACGTAATTTGGGGAGTAACATCTGCTCTTCATTCCCCTTTAATGGCTGTAACAAACGCGATATCTAGTGTTATAATAGTCGGAGCTCTTATAGCTGCTGGTCCCGAAGATTTTAATTTTTCTTCAATAATGGGATTTTTTGCAATTATTTTAGCTTCAGTTAATATCTTTGGTGGTTTTGTGGTTTCTCATAGAATGCTTTCCATGTTTAAAAAAAAAGAAAAAAAGGACAATAAGTAATGAGCGAAAATTTAACAGCCATTAGTTATTTAATTTCAGCCATATTTTTTATTTTAGCTTTGAAAGGTTTGTCCCACCCAGAATCTGCAAGAAATGGAAATATAATGGGTATTATCGGGATGATTATTGCTGTTTTAACTACCTTATTTAACCCTAACGTACTATCCTATAAGATGATAGTTATCGGGTTATTAATTGGAGGTGCAGTTGGGACTTATATAGCTTTAAAAATTGAAATGACAGCTTTACCACAGTTGGTTGCAGCATTCCATTCATTAGTTGGTTTGGCTGCTGTATTTGTAGCTACAAGCGCTTTTTATGCTCCAGAAAGTTATGGTATTGTGTCTGATAACGGAAGTATTTTCCCTGCAAGTCTTGTTGAAATGTCAATTGGTGTTGCAATAGGGGCAATTACTTTTACGGGCTCCATAATTGCTTTTTTGAAGCTTCAAGGATTAGTGAGTGGAGCACCTACTACTTTTTTTGGTCAGCATTTTCTTAATCTTTTAATTTTCATATCTCTGATTGTTTTAACTGTAATGTTTACTATTGAGTCTTCTACAAACACATTCTGGATAATTGTTAGTTTATCATTATTGCTTGGTATTTTATTAATAATCCCAATCGGCGGGGCAGATATGCCGGTAGTTGTATCAATGTTAAATTCATATTCAGGCTGGGCAGCGGCGGGAATAGGTTTTACTTTATCAAATCACTTACTTATTATTGTAGGATCCCTTGTTGGTGCTTCTGGTGCAATACTTAGTTATATCATGTGTAAGGGGATGAACAGGTCTTTTGTGAGTGTGATATTAGGAGGGTTTGGAGTAGAAGAGGGTACAACGGTTGATAAGAATCAAGGGAAAACAGTTAAAACAGGTAGTCCGGAGGATGCGGCATTTATAATGTCAAATGCAAGCAGTGTTATAATAGTTCCAGGTTATGGGATGGCGGTAGCGCAAGCTCAGCATGCATTAAGAGAAATGTGTGATATTTTAAAAAAAAATGGGGTTACAGTTAAATATGCAATTCATCCTGTAGCTGGAAGAATGCCTGGACATATGAATGTTTTACTTGCAGAAGCTAACGTACCTTATGATGAAGTTTTCGAATTAGATGAGATTAATAGTGAATTTTCTAACACAGATGCTACATTCGTTATAGGAGCTAATGATATAACTAACCCAGCAGCAAAGACAGATAAAAGTAGTCCTATCTACGGAATGCCAATACTCGATGTTGAAAACTCAGGCACAGTTTTATTTGTTAAAAGGTCAATGGCATCCGGCTATGCAGGTGTTGATAATGAACTTTTCTTTAGAGATAACACAATGATGCTTTTTTCTGATGCTAAAAAAATGGTTGAGGATATAGTTAAGAGTCTTGATTAGATAAAATGTCAACCAATGGTTTTACATTTTTACCATTTGTGCATTAGTATCCTTGGATTTCGAGTTTTTTTCTAAGCATTTTCTTGCATCGCCTAGTGGATTCATTTAACAACCTAGCTTTTTTTTCTGAAGGCTTCTCGTATGCTCTTCTTTGCTTCATTTCCTTGAAAACACCTTCTCTTTGAAGCTTTTTTTTCATAGCTCTCATTGCTTTTTCTAGGTTGTTATCTCTTACTTGAACACGTATAATTTTAAAACTCCTTAATTATGAAGTTTATTTATATAAAAAATTATAATAATGTAAACTTTTTTATTAAAAAATTAAAATTATGAAAATAAATAAAGAAAAAATTCTTTTACAATTACTCAAAAACTTAACTGAGTACTCT
>MDTA01203636.1_pt1 | contig 13351 bp, 9 predicted proteins | sample 811151 | NCBI WGS metagenome assembly MDTA01 (sample SAMN05326648, study PRJNA326480) | marine metagenome | isolation source: seawater | place: Indian Ocean: South | collected 2010 | reverse complement strand
TTTTAAAATTTCTTTTAAGTTTTCAGAGTCAAATGAGCTAAAATTCCCAAAGCTAATCCATTTTGCAGAGAATAAAAAAGTAAAAACTTTGTGAAAAAAGTAAAGAATTTTAAATAATAAATTTTCTTTCCTGTTGGTTCTACTTGAAGCGATCACAAAATTTTTAAATTTTTGAGCATTTTCAATCATCTCATTAATTTTAGATGGATCATCTTCTCCGTCTGCATCTAAAATTGTTATTAAATAATCTTTTTTTTCACTAAATAAATATTTTAGGCCTATAGCGATACTCTTTTGACTTCCTAAATTTTTATTTAGTGTGATAACTTTTAAATTTTGAAAGTTTTTAAATAATTTTATATCAAAATAAATTTCTTCACTTGAATTGTCATTCACAACTAAAATGTCAGCTTTGTTAGATTTTTCTCCTATCTCTTTATCAATCTTCGACAGTAAAAGATTAAGAGATTTCCAATCATTGTATACAGGCAATAAAAAAAGGTATTTTTTCAATTTATATTTTAATTAATTTCTGATTTAATTTTATTTAAAAATTTTTTTATCAGAGTTGCATCATCTTCATTGAGATATCTATCTTTTTTAATAGCGTTTTGTAATTCTTCTCTGATTTTATTCTTTGTATGCAACAGATTTTCATGAGATGCGATTGAACTAATTTTCTTTTCTACTTCTCTAATTGCTAAACCAATTGTGAGCTGAAACAAAACAAAAAAGATCACTGCTCCAGTAAGACATTTATAAATAAAAATTTTCAATTAAGCTCCTTTTTATAAGCGGTATATATTACCGCTCCATCAATAACTAGTTCATAAAATTTTTTAAAGTTTTTTGGAATATTATATTTATCATTTATAGTTTTATCAACCTCAGAGATATTATTAGTATAAATGTAATCAGCTATATCAAATTTTTGATTAACTAATTTAATTTTCTTTTTATTTTCATCGCTATAAATGTCTAAGGTTCTATTTAAAGGCACCCAGGAAGCGGCAGCAATATTAATTTGCTCAGTCTCATTTTCAACTAATAAGATTTTATCAAAAAAATGTCTGGCAGACAGAGCAGTAAAATCTATTTCAAACTTATTTTTGAATTTATCTGTTATTAAATAATTAAAATAAAGGCCTTGATACGGATGATAAATAATCATTCTCATACATGTAAAAATAGACATAACAGTAAATATTAAAAGGACAATCTTAGAAAAATTTTTTTTTATAATAAGAATGTATAAATAAAATGTACTTGCATACACTAAAAAAAAATTTAGAAAATATAAATGTTTCCAAGAATTTAGAAGTTTCAAATTAAGTAAAACAACCAGAGTAAAAATAACAAAAAAATTTAAGAATAAAAAGGCATCAAATTTTTCTTTCTTCCCCCTCCACAAATCATAGTAAAGGGATTCCTCTCGCATTTCTAATAATCTATTAAAAGTTCTCTTAGCTAAAAAGTAAATTCCAAATATGAATAAAAAAAGATGTAAAATTGGAGTGGATATGAAAATCCAAAGAGGTAGATAGCTGTATGGCAAAAATTCATTGTCTGTATAATGGCCATTAAAAAAAACAAAAACATTTGGGATTATATTTTTAAATATTTTTAAAAAATTATCAGTAGGCTCCTCCCACAAATAAGGCCATAATAAAAAAGTAAAAATACCAGTAACAAAAAAGAAAAAAATTATTTTTTTTATATCTTTAAGATCTTTTGGTTTTGCTAATAATGATATTAAATAAAAAAAAATAAATGAGATTGGTATTATTAAACCAAAAATTCTAATTTGAATACATAGTGCAGAAAAAATTGCTAAACATATTAAATTTTTTAAAGACATTAACAAAAAACACCTTAAACAAAAATAATAAGCACCCATCATGAATGTCAGGTAAATAATATCTTTCATATTGTAAAAACTTTCACCATATATTCGTGGTGAAATTATAAATAAAATTAAACCCAAAAATGAAACTGTTTTATTAAAACGAACATCCAAAATTAGATAGAAGAAAAAACATCCAGCAAAAAAAAATAAAAAGTTAAGGAAATGTTTAAATTCATAAAAATCCTTAACATCATCTTTTTTAAAAATTATCTCTAAAAGGGCCGCGGGAACATCAAAAACAATGCTATAGCTATTGTAATACTCAATTGATGGTAAAGTATAATCAGATATAGACGATAATTTTAAGTTGGCTGCCTTCTTTAATTCTTCTAGATTAGTGAAAGATAATAAATAATCTAACCAGTAAAAACCATTTAATCTATGGAATTTATCATCTATTCCTATACCGTAATCTTTATAAGTAAAAAATCCTACTATGAATAAAATCAAAAAAACAAAATAAGTAAGATATTTTGAGTAAGAATTCTTTTTATTAATCATTTTTTATTATTATATTAATTTGAATAATTCTTATATATATATATTTTAAAATGAACATACATGAACATCAGGCAAAAGAAATTTTAAAAAAATTTGGTGCTCCAGTTTCTAATGGAGTGGTAGTATTTTCAATTGACGAAATTAAAGCCAAAATCTCTAAACTAAATGTAGGAAAATATGTTCTTAAAGCACAAATCCATGCTGGAGGAAGAGGAAAAGCCGGGGGTGTTAAGTTGGTTAATAATATTTCTGAATTGATGATAGAAGCAGAGAAGATGATGGGGAAAATTTTGATCACACACCAAACCGGACCCCAAGGCAAAGAGGTAAAACGATTATATATTGAAGAGGCATCAGATATTTCAAAGGAATTTTATTTATCTTGCTTGGTCGATAGAGAGTCTTCTAAAATTGCATTTATAAGCAGCACTGAAGGAGGAATGGATATCGAGAAAGTTGCTCAAAAATCACCTGAAAAGATTTTTACAAATAAGGTAGAATTTACAAAAAAAGGCCCAAGTAATGAAGAAATTAAAAAAATCATTTCAGTATTCAATTTAGATAATCAACAAACTAATTTAGCCTCTAACTTAATTAAAACATTATATAACGTATTGATAAATTCAGACGCGAGTTTAATTGAAATTAACCCATTAATAATCGATAAAAAAGATAAATTATTATGCTTGGATGCAAAAATGAATTTCGATGATAATGCAATTTTTAGAAGACCGGAAATTTTCAAGTTAAGGGATTTAAATGAGGAAGATCCAGCAGAAATCGAAGCAAGCAAACATGACTTAGCTTATATAAAACTTAATGGTTCAATTGGGTGTATGGTTAATGGCGCTGGATTAGCAATGGCAACTATGGATATAATAAAACTATATGGCCAGGAACCAGCTAATTTCTTAGATGTTGGCGGGGGAGCTTCTAAAGAAAAAGTAACAGCTGCATTTAAACTTATACTCGCAGATAAAAATGTTAAGGCAGTTTTAATAAATATTTTTGGAGGAATTATGAGGTGTGATGTGTTGGCACAAGGAGTTGTGGAAGCTGCCAAACAAGTAAATCTCTCAGTTCCTTTAGTTGTAAGATTAGCAGGTACTAATTTTGAGGAAGGAAATAAAATACTAGAAAGATCAAGTTTAAAAATTTTGTCTGCATCCGACCTGAATGATGCTGCTAAAAAAATCGTAAATGCTATTAAATAATAAATGTCAGTTTTAATTAATAAAAATACTAAGGTAATTTGTCAAGGTTTTACCGGAACACATGGAACTTTTCATTCTGAACAGGCTTTGAAGTATGGAACAAAATTAGTGGGGGGAGTTACGCCAAAAAAAGGAGGCCAAAAACATTTAGGTCTTCCAGTATTCAATACCGTTGAAGAGGCTAAAGCTCAAACCAATGCTAATGCTACAATGATCTATGTTCCTCCAAAGTTTGCTGCAGCAGCAATCATTGAAGCTATCGAGGCTAAAATTGAATTAATAGTTTGTATTACGGAAGGTATACCTATTTTGTATATGCTTATGGTAAAGAAGATACTCAATAAAAGCAAATCGAGACTTATTGGACCTAATTGTCCAGGAATAATAACCCCAGAAGAATGTAAAATTGGTATTATGCCAGGAAATATTCACAAAAAGGGATCGGTGGGCATTGTTTCGAGGTCAGGGACATTAACATATGAGGCAGTGGCACAAACATCTTCAAGCGGATTAGGACAATCTACTTGTATTGGGATCGGAGGAGATCCTGTTAATGGTACTAATTTCATTGATTGTTTGAAACTTTTTTTAAAAGATGAGGAAACGGAGTCAATAGTGATGATCGGTGAAATAGGTGGCTCGGCAGAGGAAGATGCCGCAGAGTTTCTGAAAAGGGAAAAAATAAAAAAACCAATGGTTGGATTTATTGCTGGATTAACAGCTCCACCAGGGAGAAGAATGGGTCATGCGGGTGCAATAATTTCTGGAGGTAAAGGAGGAGCCGACGAAAAAATTGAAGTTATGAAATCGGCAGGAATAACGATATCAAAATCACCAGCGGATATAGGTAAAACATTATACGAAAAACTTAATGGTTGATTTTTGAAAAATTATGTTAAAATAGGTCTTAATGTCTTCATCTGATAATAATATAACTTTTAAAAAAACATCCTTCCTTTCAGGAATTAATTCAGAATTTATAAATCAATTTTATTCAGACTATCTTGCCGACCCCAAGTCTCTTCCTACAAGTTGGAAAAATTTTTTTGAGGGATTGAGCGAGGATGAAAAATTAATTTTAGAAGATTTAAGCGGGCCAAGTTGGTCACCAGAAAAAAAAATAAAAAAAATAAATCCACTATTTATTGAAACAGAGAGAAAAATCGAAAAAAATCAAGATATAGATTTAGGATCTGTAAAAGAAGCATCAAAAGATTCCGTCAGAGCTATAATGCTAATAAGAGCTTACAGGATTAGGGGACATTTAATTGCTAATCTAGACCCTTTATCACTTCAAACAAAAGAAGAGCACCCAGAGCTCAAGCCAGAGACTTACGGCTTTACTTCAAAAGATTATGATAGAGAAATATTTTTAGATGGAGTTTTAGGTCTTCAAAACGCAAACCTTAAGGAGATACTAGGAATTTTAAAAAAAACTTATTGTTCCACAATTGGCTATGAGTTTATGCATATGGGTGATCCAGAGGAAAAAGCATGGATAAGAAATAGAATTGAAGGTCCTGAAAAGGACATTATATTTACTGATAACGGAAAGAAAGCAATTCTTAATAAGATTATTCAAGCCGAAGGATTTGAAAAGTATTTGCATGTTAAATTTGTTGGAACGAAAAGATTTGGATTAGACGGCGGTGAGGCTTTAATACCTGCTTTAGAGCAAATTATTAAAAGAGGAGGAAGCTTAGGTGCTAAGGAAATAAAAATTGGAATGCCTCATAGAGGAAGATTAAATGTTTTAGCTAATGTAATGGGTAAACCATTTAAAGCAATTTTTAGTGAATTTTTTGGAAAATCAGTAAATGCAAGTAAAGATTTTGAAGGAGATGTAAAATATCATTTAGGTGCGTCTTCGAATAGAGAGTTTGACGGAAATTTGGTTCACATAAGCTTAACAGATAATCCATCACACTTAGAGGCGGTAAACCCAGTAGTATTAGGACAAGTTCGAGCAAAACAATTCTTCCATAAAGATAAAAATAGAAAAAAAGTTATTCCAGTTTTAATGCACGGCGATGCTGCTTTTGCCGGACAGGGAATAGTTGCAGAATGTTTTGCAATGTCAGGTTTACCAGGTCATAATATTGGCGGTACAATACATATTATTGTGAATAATCAAATAGGATTTACTACTGCCCCAAGGTTTGCGAGATCTTCTCCATACCCTTCTGACGTGGCAAAAATTGCCCAAGCGCCAATTTTTCATGTTAACGGAGACGATCCAGAAGCAGTTGTTCATTGTGCAAAAGTTGCTACCGAATATAGACAAAAGTTTAACCGTGATGTGGTTATAGATATTGTCTGTTACAGACGTTTTGGACACAATGAAGGCGATGAACCGTCTTTTACCCAACCAATTATGTATAAAAAAATTAAAAGTCACCCTACTACATTATCGATATATGGACAAAAACTAAGCGAGGAGGGATTAACTTCTTTTGAGAAATTAAAAAATGATAAATCATATTTTAAAAAATTTCTAGAAAAAGAATTTGCGTCTTCTAAAAATTACAAGTCAGAATTAAAATGGTTTGATGGTGTTTGGTCAAGATTTAAACCTGGTTTGGGTAAAGATAAGAGAGGTGTAAGCGGAGTAGAAAAAAATAAACTCATAGCTGTTGGTAAAAAAATATCTACGGTTCCCGAAAACTTTAACGTACACAAAACTTTGAAAAGAATTTTTGAATTAAGATATCAAATTTTTGATAAAACACATAAAGTGGACTGGTCGTCTGCAGAGAGTTTAGCTTTTGGAACTCTACTTACTGAAGGGTTTTCGGTGAGGCTTTCTGGTCAGGACTCGGGGAGAGGAACATTTAGCCAGAGACACGCAGTTTTAAGAAATCAAGACAATCATGAAAGATATATTCCATTAAATAATATTACAAAAAACCAAAAAAATTTTGAGATTATTGACAGTTTATTGTCTGAACTTGCTGTTTTGGGTTTTGAATTTGGTTATTCTCTCTCTGAACCTGAAACACTTGTACTTTGGGAAGCACAATTTGGAGACTTTGCTAATGGAGCTCAAATTATTATTGATCAATTTATCACTTCAGGGGAGTCTAAGTGGGGAAGAGCAAGCGGATTAGTAATGTTACTCCCGCATGGTTATGAAGGCCAAGGTCCCGAACATTCATCAGCAAGACTAGAAAGATTTTTACAATTATGTGCTGGAGAAAACATTCAAGTCGTAAACTGCACAACTCCTTCAAATTACTTTCATGTGTTGAGAAGACAAATGCATAGAGAATTTAGAAAACCGTTAATTATTATGACACCTAAATCATTACTGAGACATAAAAGATGTATTTCAGATATTTCAGAGTTTTCAACAAAAAGCACTTTTCATAGAGTCTTAGAGGATGATGCTTATGAAAAGGTAAATAATTTAATTACTTTAAGCAAAGATAATAGAATAAAAAAAGTTGTAATGTGCTCTGGCAAAGTTTATTACGATTTAATCGAGGCTCGTGAAAAATTTAAAAACAAAGATGTTGTTATAATACGACTAGAACAACTTTATCCATTTCCTGCAAAAACTTTAGCAAATATACTCAAAAGATATAAACAGGCCAGATTTATATGGTGCCAAGAGGAGCCAAAAAATATGGGTGCGTGGAACACTGTAAGAAACTATATTGATAGAACCTTAGAAATGATAAATTTAAAAGATATCAACGTAAAATATGTCGGAAGACAAGCATCTTCTTCAACTGCGACTGGAAACACTAACAAACACCTTGCACAACAAAACGAAATATTAGAAAAGATATTAAACAATTAAATGTCAGAAAAAATTACAGTACCGTCACTAGGTGAGTCAGTTACCGAAGCCACAGTATCTAAATGGCTTAAATCTCAGGGTGAAAAAGTAAGTGCAGATGAACCACTAGTTGAATTGGAAACTGATAAAGTTAATGTTGAAGTGCCATCACCCTCAAATGGAATTTTGGGCAGCATCAAAGTAAAAGAGGGCGAAACAGTTAATGTTGGATCTTTGTTGGGAACTATAAGTAAAAACATTAATCAAGAAATTAGCAGACCAAAAGAAATAAAAGAATACAGTCCTCCTGTCAAAAATATTAAAAATGAAATAAAAAAATTTAATAATGAACAAAAGACACCTGTAAAAAAGAAAATTGACCAAAAGATTGAGGAGCCAGTATTAAAACTTGAAGATACCCTAGACGAAGATCCATTAATTTTAGAGGAAGTTCACCAAGAAAAGAAAGAAAAAGAAATTTCAAAAAAAATAAGCTCAACGAAAAAAGAGATAAGAGTATCTCCATCTGCGAGAAAATTGGCAAATGAGGCAGCCGTAGATATTAATAAAATTCAAGGTACTGGAAAAAACGGAATAATTTTAAAAGAAGATATAATGAGTTTAATGGGGTCAAAGCCGTCACCCTCAGAAAGAAAGATAAATCATGGTCCAGAGGAAAGAGTTAAAATGACAAGATTAAGATTGACCATAGCTAAAAGATTAAAAGAAGCACAGGAAAACGCTGCAATGCTTACAACATTTAATGAGGTTGATATGAGCGATGTCATATCTATGAGAAACCTATATAAAGAGGAATTTCAAAGAAATTATGGATTTAAACTGGGATTTATGTCTTTTTTTGTAAAAGCCTGTGTTATCGGACTAAAAAATTTCCCAGCAATAAATGCGGAAATCCAAGGCGAAGAAATTGTTTACAAAAATTATTATAATATTAGCGTTGCAGTTGGAACTGATCGGGGCTTAGTCGTTCCGGTGCTAAGAGAAACTGATGAAATGTCATTCGCAGATATTGAAAAAAATATTGGTGAGTTAGGAAAAAAAGCTAGAGATGGCAAAATCACTATTGAAGATTTACAGGGCGGAACTTTCACGATTACAAATGGTGGAATTTATGGGTCTATGCTTTCAACACCAATATTAAACCCTCCACAATCAGCAGTGCTGGGTATGCATAATATTATCCAACGACCAGTAGCAGTTGATGGAAATGTTGAGGTAAGACCAATAATGTATTTAGCATTATCTTATGATCATCGAATAATTGACGGCAAGGAAGCTGTTTCTTTTTTAAAAATAATAAAAGAGTCATTAGAGCAACCTAAGAGATTGTTTTTAGATATCTAACTATGGATAATTTTGATTTAGTAGTAATAGGTGGTGGTCCAGGAGGCTACGTTTGCGCTATCAGAGCTGCACAGCTTGGATTGAAAACAGCTTGTGTAGAGTCAAGAGGTGCACTTGGAGGAACCTGTCTAAACGTTGGCTGTATCCCATCAAAAAGTTTATTAAATTTATCTGAAAATTTTCATAAAGCAAAAAAAGAGTTTAATCATCAAGGCATTGAGATAGAGGGAATAAAACTTAATATTGATAAGATGATGTCTAATAAAAACAAATCTGTTCAGATTTTGACTAAAGGAGTAGAATATTTATTTAAAAAAAATAAAGTTACATACATTAAAGGGAAAGGTGTTCTTTTTTCTGAGAATAGCATTGTAGTTTATGAAAACGGTAAAAAAACTAATTATAAATCAAAAAACATAGTTATAGCCACTGGCTCTACTGTTTCGTCAATACCAGGAATTGAAATTGATGAAAAAAATATAATTTCATCAACAGGAGCATTGTCATTAAAACAAGTTCCTAAGAAACTTGCTGTGATAGGAGGAGGCTATATAGGGTTGGAAATGGGCTCCGTATGGTCTAGGCTGGGCTCAGAAGTAACCGTTATTGAATACCTTGAATATATTACTCCAGGCATGGATAGAGAAATCTCTAACGAATTCAAAAAAATTTTAACTAAGCAAGGAATAAAATTTAAATTAGGATCAAAAGTTAATTCTGTAAAAAATACTAATAATGCCGTTTCTATAAATTTAACAGATATTAAAAATTCAAAAGAGGAAACTATGGAATTTGATAAAGTATTAGTCTCAGTTGGAAGAAGGCCATATACAGAAGGACTAAACTTAACAAAGGTTGGTATTAAAAAAGACGCTAAAGGAAGAATTGAAGTTAATGAAAAATTACAAACATCAATTAAAAATATTTATGCCATAGGAGATGTTATTAAAGGACCAATGTTAGCTCATAAAGCGGAGGAAGAAGGAATAGCTGTAGCAGAAATCTTAGCTGGTCAAGCAGGTCACGTGAATTATGAAGTTATTCCAGGAGTAGTTTATACTTCACCAGAAGTTGCAACTGTTGGAAAAACTGAGGAACAGTTAAAAGAGGAAAAGAAGTCTTATAAAGTTGGAAAATTTCCATTTTTGGCAAACTCAAGAGCTAAGGTAAATAATGAAACAGAGGGATTTGTGAAGATACTAGCAGATAGTAAAACAGACAAAATTTTAGGAGTTCATATTATAGGCCCCCATTGTGGTGATATGATTGCAGAAATGGCTTTAGCTATGGAATTTGGCGCAAGCGCTGAAGATATTGCTCGTACCTGCCATGCCCATCCTACTCACACAGAGGCTATAAAAGAAGCTGCATTAGCTGTTGATAAAAGACCAATTCATTTTTAAATAAGATTTATTCTAATACAATTATTTTATGAAAGCACAAGTTTTGTTGCCAAAGGTTTTTGATTATCCCTTCACTTATAATTTGAATATTAAAGGCAAAATTGGAGATTTAGTAGAAGTTCCTTTTGGTTCGAAAGACGTAATTGGTGTTTTATGGAAAAACAATCATACTGAGCCAAAAAATATAAAAATTAAAAACGTCAAAAAAAATATCGGGTTTTCAATTGAAAAAAATTTAATAGACTTTATTGAATGGTTTTCAGCTTACAACATGGTTCCGATCGGTCTTGTTTTAAAAATGGTAATTGGTAGTTCAGATAACTATACAAAAAAAAAAGATGAGATAATTGTTATTAAAAAAACCAAAATAAAGAAATTTAAATTAAATCAAGAACAATCTATGGCACTTAACTTCCTTGAAAAAATTAACAACAAATTTGATGTATCTGTTTTACAAGGTACAACTGGTTCTGGAAAAACTATCGTTTATTTTGAAAGAATAAAAAATATTATTGAAAAAAATAAGCAAGCTCTAGTTTTATTACCAGAGATATTTTTAACAAATGACTTTAAATCAAGATTTGAAGAATTTTTCGGTTTTGAACCAGCAATTTGGCATTCAAAAATCACACAAAAACAAAAAAGAATAATATGGAAAGGAATAATTAAGAATAAAATCAAAATATTAGTTGGAGCAAGGTCGGCATTATTATTACCTTTTAAAAAACTAGGGATAATTATAGTCGATGAAGAACATGACAGTTCTTATAAACAAGATGAAGGCGTAATTTATAACGCAAGGGATATGGCCATAACAAGAGCCAATTTTGAAAAAATACCTATACATCTAGTTACATCTGTTCCATCAATTGAAACATATAATAATATTTGTAAAAAAAAATATAGACATACAAAGATACTTAATAGATATGAGAAATATCCTTTACCAGACACAAAAATAATAAATCTAAACATTGGCAAAATTAAAAATAGATTTATTGCAAATGAGACATTATCTCTTGTAAAAACATATTTAAATAAAGGAGACCAAGTTTTATTTTTTATAAACAGAAGAGGATTTGCTCCATACATCATTTGTAAAAAATGTGGATTTAAACTAATTTGTTCAAATTGCTCTTTTTATTTAACTTTTCACAAAATAAAAAAAAAAGCTATTTGTCATCATTGTTCCTATGAGAGAGAGATAAAATCAAAATGTGAAAAAAATAATGAGTATTGTGAATTTATAATGTATGGACCAGGGGTAGAAAAAATATTTGAAGAAGTAAAGGAAATTTTCCCAAAAAAAAAAGTAAGTATTTTTTCAAGTGATTATCTTAAAACAAAAGAGAAAACAAAATTTTTTTTCAAAGACATTATAGAAAATAAAATTGATATTTTGGTTGGAACACAAATGATATCAAAAGGATTTAATTTTCCAAAATTAAATTGTATTGTTGTAATAGATGCTGATTTTTCTGGAAGGGGTTATGATCTTAGAACAACAGAAAAAAATATACAATTATATCACCAGTTAAGTGGAAGAGCAGGAAGATTTAGCTCTGACTCCTTAGTAATTTATCAAACTTTAACTCCTCAAGATGCAACACTTAATGACTTAATTAAAAATAAATCAGAAGAACTTCTTGCTAATGAACTTTTCTTAAGAAAAAAAAATGGATTACCCCCTTTTATAAGATTGATTGCTCTCATAATTTCTTCAAAAGATAGAAGTCTTAGTATTCAAGGCGCTAGAGAAATAAAATTAAAACTAAACCAAATTAGTAATTTAGAAGTTCTAGGTCCGATTGACTCTCCCTTGCTAAAGATTAAAAAAAATTTTAGGTCAAGATTACTTATTAGATTCAATAATCGTTTTATGATGCAAAAAAAAATCACAAATTTACTAAATGGGCTCCAAATCTCGTCAAAAATTAAACTCACGGTTGATGTGGATCCAATCAACTTTGCTTAAAATCAAAATTGGCAACTTGATCAAGATATACTCTTATGATACGACCTCACAATATTTCACTAAAATTCTAATTAAATAAAATGAGTACAAACAAATCTTTCTCAACTGAAACTTCAGAAAGGTATTCTCGTGCTTTATTTGAAGTTTCTAAGGAAGCAAATGAATTAGATAAAGTTGAAGGTGATATCAAGAACTTTCAATTACTGGTAAACTCAAGTTCAGAAATTAATAGTTTTATTAAAAACCCAAGTCAGAATATAACTCAACAAAATCAAGTGATAAATGTATTATCAGATAAACTCGAGTTTTCTAAGAATTTAAAAAATTTCTTTTTACTTCTGATTGAGAAAAGAAGAATCTTCTTTGTAAAAAAAATTGCTGATACTTTTTTAAGACTATGTTCTAAAAAAAGAGGTGAAATGAAAGCATCATTGATTTCATCTAAAGAATTAACTCAACCTGAAATTGATCAATTAAATAAAGAACTATCAGAGGCAATTGGTTTTAATTTAAAACTTGATTATAAAATTGATAGAGATTTAATTGGAGGTTTAAAACTTCAATTAGGTAGTTTTATGATTGATACTTCAATTAAAAATAAGTTAAACAAATACAAAAATGCAATGTTAGAGGAATAAAATGACCATAAACCCTTCAGAAGTAACAAAATTATTAAAAGATCAGATAAAAAATTTTGGAGAAAAAGCTGAAGTCTCTGAGATAGGAAAAGTTTTATCAGTTGGAGATGGCATAGCTCGTGTTTACGGTTTAGATAATGTCCAGGCCGGTGAAATGGTTGAGTTTGAGGATGGATCGAAAGGTATGGCTTTAAACTTAGAAAATGATAATGTTGGTGTTGTAATTTTTGGCGACGATAGAAATATAAAAGAGGGCGATACTATAAAAAGAACTAAGGCCATTGTAGATGTCCCTGTAGGAAAAGAACTTTTAGGAAGAGTAGTTGACGGCCTAGGTAATCCTATTGATGGCAAAGGTTCACTATCTGTTAAAAGTAGAAAGAGAGTTGAGGTAAAAGCACCAGGTATAATCCCAAGACAATCAGTAAACGAACCAATGCAAACAGGTCTTAAGTCAATTGACTCACTTATACCGATAGGTAGGGGACAAAGAGAATTAATTATTGGTGATAGACAGACTGGTAAAACCGCAGTTGCAATTGATGCAATTATAAATCAAAAAAAAATA
>MDTA01148654.1_pt1 | contig 13351 bp, 13 predicted proteins | sample 811151 | NCBI WGS metagenome assembly MDTA01 (sample SAMN05326648, study PRJNA326480) | marine metagenome | isolation source: seawater | place: Indian Ocean: South | collected 2010 | reverse complement strand
TTTACAGGGGTAAATAATGGCAACTAACTTTCCAAATAGTCCATCGAATGGAGCCACACATACATTTGGCGGAACTACGTACACTTATAATTCTACAAAGGGTGTGTGGCAAGCAGCTGCAAATGCATTTGCTGTAAGCGATAATCCTCCTTCGAATCCTGCTTCTGGGGATCTTTGGTTTGATTCAAGTGTGGCAAAAAGCTACATCTACTATAATGATGGTTCCTCTGCACAGTGGGTGCAGTTAAATCCCTCTGGCGGATCAGATGGTGCCGATGGTCAAGATGCTAGTGGTGGTGGAGAGAGCCCCGTAATTTATTTAGAGCCTCCTACTTCGACTCAAGAACTAACAGGTGGCAGTACTAGCACTGTGCAAATGCAGGCAGTCGATCCTGAAGGAACTGCAATTACATACGGTATTGCTTATGCAAACTCTACAAATGCAAGACCTGCTCAATTATCGGCAGATACAACTATAAATCAAACGACTGGAGTTTATACTTTTACAGCTAGTAATAATGCATCTAATGCAGGTAGTTTTAAAGCACGCTTAAGTGCTTCTGATGGCGTTGGTATCACTACACGTTTTGTAAACTTTGTGTTAAACTTCAATGTAGATATAGAGCTTCTTCTTATTGCAGGTGGCGGAGGCGGAAATGATAATGGCGGCGGTGGAGGAGGTGCCGGAGGTCTTGTTCTTAACAACTCATATACAGCACTTGGAGGAACAACATATAACATTGTAGTTGGAACAGGTGGTTCAGCTCAACAAGTACAAGGAACTCGAGGAGATGCTGGTCTAGATAGTACGTGGAGTGAAGGATCTACTTTAGTATATACTGCAACAGGTGGAGGCGGTGGAGGCCCGTATCCGCAAACTGGATCTGGTGATGGAGGCTCTGGAGCTGGTGCTGGTAGAGCTACTGGAGCAACTGATAACGGTTCTTCTACTCAGGCAAGCTACTCAGGGTTAGGTTTTGGTAACGATGGAGGTATATCTACTTCTGCAGCAGGAGCCGGTAGTGGTGGTGGTGCAGGCGGTGCAGGAAATAATGGCGGCTATTATTCAAATTATGCTGCAGGTTCAGGTGCTGATGGAGGTTCAGGAAAAGCAGTTTCAATTACAGGCTCACCTGTTTACTACGCTCCTGGAGGCCCGGGAGCGGGACACGATGTTGCAGTAGGAAATTATGTGAATGGTACTGCAAGCAGTTATGGAGCTGGAGGTGCTGGAGGTATTTATGGAGGGCATACAGCAGCTTTTGATGGAGCAGATGGAGTCTGTATTATTGCAGCACAACAAGCAGCATCTGCAGTAACAGGAACGTATACTCTAGACACTAGCGGTAGATCAGGATATCATGTATATACTTTCACAGGCAATGGTAGCATTACGTTCTAAGGAGTAAAGAATGGCAATTAATTTTACAGACAATCCCTCAAATGGAGCTACGCAAGTAATTAGTGGGCGTACATATACATACAATAGTACAAAAAATAAGTGGGATACTACTGCTACAGAGGTAACGGGCCCAACTGCTACTGTATACGCGTCTGTAGATAATCTTCCTACTTCAGGAAATATCACTGGTAGCCAGGCTTTTGTAAGTGGTACAAACCGACTTTACATTTGGAATGGTTCCGGGTGGTACAATATTGCACTTATCAATAATACTCCTACGATTAGTGGAGCAAACAGTTCTTATGCACTTGCAATCGACGGCACAGCAACTACAGTAACTCTTGTGGCTACAGATCCAGAAGGACTGCCAATTACTTACAGTATTGCATCAGATACTTCTGGAAACACTGCAACAGTAACGCAAGGAACAGGCTCAAATACAAATGTATTTACAATTACTCCTTCAACAAATACAGCCCATGCAGGTACGTTTAGTCTTACATTCCGTGCAAGTGATGGTGTAAATCTAGGAACTGCTGTATCTTCGTTTACTTTGCAGTTTAATGTACAAAATCAACGATATACAACTGCATTGATTACCTCAGTGGGTGCAAACAATGCAGTCAATAATTCTTTTGACGATAAATCTACTTTGGATCATACAATCACTGCAAATGGGGATATTCATCAAACTACATTTAGTCCTTATAGACATGGTGGGTATTCAGTATATTTTGATGGTAGTGGTGATAATTTAGGATTTGCGTCTCTGTCTGCTTTAAATGTAAATACATATATGTCTCTCGAATGCTGGGTAAAGCTAGATGATAAGAATAACGCAAATGAGCTTATTGTCGGTAGAGATGCGGGATACTGGTTAATGTATGACTGGCCAGCGCTTGGCGTTGCTCAAGATAAATTTGGTTTAGGTATGTACGCAGGCAGCTCTTGGCAGGGAGTAAGTTCTACTACAAGCCCCGAATCTGGAGTTTGGTATCATATAGTAGGAGTGAGAGAAGATTCAACGCTAAAAATATATGTAAATGGAACATTGGAAAATACTGCTACAATTTCGGGAAGTCCTGCAAACGGGGGAGTTGTAGGCATAGGTGCAAATACAAATCAGCTCGGAGGATCAATAAAAGGTTATTTAGCCGATGTAAGAGTTGTAATAAGTGCAAACTCTTCTTCTTTGCCTTATACTGCTAACTTTACTCCTTCTACTGACCGTCTTACAGCAATAACAGATACTCAGCTACTTGCGTGTCATCTTCCTTATATGCAAGAGGGATCTACACACGGCCATACAATCACTATGAATGGAAATGTTGCGGTAGTTCCTCTAGGGCCACATGATAAACAAGAATATGCGGCAGCAGATCATAGTGGATCAATGCATCTTGATGGTACTGGAGATTACTTAACTATTGCAGATCATGCTGACTTAGATTTTGGAAGTTCAGATTGGACAATTGAAGGATGGTACTATCCTCATGTGACTCCTGCAAGTTCAACAGCAGCACTGTTCTCAAAAAGAGGAAATGCTTATGCTACAGATGGTGTGCTTCTTTATTTTGCAGGTTCAAATACAAATCCAAGCCTGCTTGTAGATAATGGTAGTAACTGGACGCCTCAAGTAGCCTCAAGTATAGGATTTACGGTAAAGGCATGGAACCATTTTGCTGCAACAAAAAGTGGAAATGATTATAAGTTTTTTATAAATGGAAAGCAAGGAATTTCCACTACTGCAGCTACAACAACTCCGGATAATAGTGCAGCTTTTGCTATAGGCTGTATGTCTGCGGATGGAAATTTACCAATACCAAAATCAAATATTGCAGATTTTCGTGTAGTAAAAGGCACGGCAGTTTATACATCAGAGTTTACTCCTCCAACAGCTCCGCTCACGGCGATTACAAATACAAAACTACTTATACAGGGCACGGATGCAGGTATTATTGACAAGTCACAATCTCAAAATACTACAAGACTATATGGAAATGCTAAATCTTCTACCACACAAAGTAAGTATTTAACATCTTCTATCTCTCTAGCTGCGGCAGGAGATTATATACAGTTTCCCTCAAATGAAACTTTTGGCTTAGGCACAGCAGATTTTACACTAGAGGCTTGGGTACATTGGACTGGGGGGGCTTTTTCGGGAGGAAATGCTGCAGGCATTATAGCAATGAGAGATGTTGCGCTCGATCAAGGGGTAATTTTGATGATTAATCGATCTAGTGGTAATATTAGAGTCTATGATGGTCCTTTAAATACAAGTTATGAAGGCACTGCTATTTCTCAAAATACTTGGCATCATGTTGCTGTAACTCGACAAGGAACTACATGGAGAATATTTAAAGATGGAACTCAAGAGAATACTTGGACTAGTAGTTCCGATTTGGGAAGTACTAGACAAATGTTTATTGGAAGACTTGTAAATGGAACTGACTACAATTTTATAGGTTATATTTCGGATGCTCGAGTCACAAAAGGTCTAGCACGGTACACAGCAAACTTCACACCACCAACAGCAGCTTTATCAGGATAATAAAAAAGGGGCTTAGTGCCCCTTTTCTATTTCTTCTTGAAGTGCTATACTAAATCCTTTTATTGCCATTTCGAGACGTTGAACTTTTAAATGTTCTTGCTCTAATTGCTGTTGCAAATCTTGAATTTGTGCTAAATACATGATTCCGAGTTCAGATAAATTAGGCTCAGAAGCAGAAGATTCTTCTTCTTCTTGATTATCTAACGAATCTTCCCACCCTGCTTCATCAGCGAGAGGAATATCAATTTCTTTAGCCATTAAAAATGTTCCTCTGTACCATTAGCTTCTTCAGCTTCTGGCGTCTCTTCAGCTTCTTGTGCAATTTCTACTCGAAGCATATTAATGAAACCTGCTCTAGAAACATTCAGTCTTTCTAGGGCATACTGAGCGTCATTTACATCTTTATTCAAAATTTGAATTTGAGTAGTATAGTACTGTCCTTTTTCCGACAGTTCTTCAATAATATACTTTTCTCCGTCCAAAGTAATTGCAGGACGGGGATCGGTTTCTTCAACTTCAGTCATAATAAATCCTATTTAAATATGTCTTGCCAATTACCTGTAGTACTCGCCCGAGCATACTCTGTGGCACGATTTTCAAAAAAGTTAGTGTGCTCTACCCCATTCAACATATAGTCAAGCCAGGGCAAAGGATTATCTTCACTTCCAAAAATCTTTTTCATACCTAATCCAAGAAGCCTACGATCTGCAATATATCGAATATATTCTTTTACTTCTTCAGGAGTAAGATCCGGAATAGAAGCACCTTGGAAACATAAGTCAATAAATGCATCTTCTAGTTCAACAGTACGCTCTGCTGCACAGTAGATTTCATATTTAAGATCATCATTCCAAAGTTCTGGATGTTCTTGAATAAATGTACGGAAAAGTTGAGACATTCCTTCTACATGAAGGGTTTCATCTCGCACAGACCAAGTTACAATTTGGCCCATTCCTTTCATAAGATTATGTCTTGGGAAGTTTAACAGAATAGCAAAAGAACTAAATAGCTGTACTCCTTCTGTAAATCCAGAATAAATTGCCATTGTTTTTGCTATATTCATAGGAGTATCCATACCAAAATTAGAAAGATACTCATGTTTGTCCATCATTTCTTTATGCTCAAAGAATTTCTGGTATTCATCGTCACCAAATCCAAGAGTTTCTAGTAACAGAGAATAAGCTTCTTGATGCACTGCCTCCATTGCTGCAAAAGCAGATAACATCATTCTTACTTCAGGCTGTTTAAATGTTGGTAGATAATGCTTAGCATATCCACAACAAACATCTACATCAGCTTGTGTAAAAAATCTAAAAATTTGATTGATAAGACGACGATTCTCAGGAGTCAACTTATCTCGATAATCTCGAAGATCATCAGCAAGATTTACTTCATCAGGAAGCCAGTGCATATGCTGTTGAGTCTTATAGTGTTCGTAAGCCCAAGGATAATTAAAGGGCTTGTAGTACTCTCTTTCATGTAATAAATTCATTTTTTACCCTTCACACGCTAAACACGCGCCTTCGTCAATGCTATCAAATATATATTGACGTAATGCTTCATCAGATACCTTTTCAGCTCTCTTATATGCTTCACTACGAAGATAGTAGAGAGTTTTTACTTTCTTCTTCCATGCCATCATATGTATGCCATGCAATTCTTGCTTAGATACATTGGCAGGAAAAAATACATTTAGAGACTGACTTTGACAGATATATTGTTGTCTATCGGCCGCAAGATCGATAACCCATCTTTGGTCAATCTCAACGGCTGTTTTAAATACATCTTTTGTCCAATCGTCCAAAAATTCCAAATGCTGTACTGAGCCGCCGTTTGTAATAATTCCTTTCCATACTTCATCATTATCTTCTCCTAATTCTTGAAGAATATGTTCTAAATATTCGTTCTTTTGTAAACTGGATCCGGATTTAGTTTTTTGAGTAAACGCATTAGCACGGTAAGGCTCGATACTAGGACTAGTGTTGCCGCAAATAATACTAGAGCTAGCATTAGGAGCAACAGCGAGCAAATGAACGTTACGGATTCCATAACCCAATGCATCAGGAGCTTCACCGCGTTCATTAGCCAATTCACGAGTTGCACGTTCTGCCTCCGATTTTATATGCTTAAACATTCTCATGTTTGCACTCTTTGCCATTATACCTTCAAATGGCTGACCATGCCTTTGTAGATAGGCATGAAAACCCATCGCACCAAGACCAATACTTCTCTCTTGCATAGCACTATATGCAGCTCTCCACAGCTCTGGAGGAGAGTTATCAATAAAGTATGTTAGTACGTTATCTAACATTGCAATAAGATCAGGAATAAAAAGAGGGTCATGTTGCCACTCATCAAACTCCTCTAAATTCACACTAGATAAACAACATACTGCTGTACGATCTTCGTCTGTAGCAAGAGTAATTTCGCTACATAGATTGGAGTGATTTACTTGTAGTCCTTTCTCTTTTTGACAATCAGGCAAAGCATCCTGGACTGTATCACCAAACATAATGTATGGCTCTCCAGTTTCTACACGATTCTGAATAAGTTTTACCCAAAGTGTTTTTGCTGAGACAGTTTTTACAACTCTACCAGAATGTGGGTCTTTTAATTCCCAACTATCATCAAATCCTTCTTCCCTAGTGGCTCCTTCTATAAGGGCCATAAACTTATCCGGAACAACCACTCCGTGATGAAGATTAGTAGACTTGCGGTTAATATCACCTCCAGTAGGTTTGCGTACATCTAAAAATTCCTCAATTTCGGGATGAGACATATCGAGGTATGCTGCATAGCTACCCCGTCGAGTGACACCTTGAGAAAAAGCGAGCATCTCAGCGTCTACAACTTTCATAAAAGGAATTACTCCAGTGCTCTCAGAGCCATTAGAAGTTTTACTTCCTACACTACGAATACTATTCCAGCATCCACCTACACCACCGCCTACACTACTAAGAAAAGCATTTTCTGTATAGTGATTAGTAATTCCTTCCCTGCTATCTTCTACATAGTTTAAAAAACAACTAATTGGAAGCCCTCTGCTAGTGCCTCCATTTGATAGTATAGGAGTGCTAAACATAAACCAAAGTTTACTAGCATAGTCATACAATCGTTGTGCGTGTGCTTCATCATTTGCAAAAGCTCCTGCTGCACGTGCAAACGCATCTTGAGGAGAAAGTTCTCCGTCAATCATATATCTATCTTCCAAAGTCTTTTTACTAAACTCGGATAGATAAGCGTCTCGATTGTAATCAACAACTACATTAAAGCCCATCTAACATTCTCCCTCGTATATCCTTAAAATTTGTCACACCTAGTGCATCATCGCAGTAAGTCAATAAGTCCATCAACTCATAATTTTTAAGAATCTGCTCTGGATTTTCATTCAATCCTTGTATAAATTTATATTTACTATCTATAGGTACAGCTTCATAAATATCATATGCACTACCATATGCTTTTACAAGACTTACCGCACGTTTTGGACCAATCCCAGGGAATCCAGCTACATTATCGCCTTTATCACCCATTAGACACTTAACAGAGATATACTGTTCAGGAGTGCAGTCATAGTGAGTATTCCAATTTTCTAGCGTGACTTCCTTCCTCGTCACATAAGAAAATCTACTTACACCTTCTTGCACTAATAGATCCCAGTCTCGGTCACTTGATATAAGCCAAATATCTCCTAACTGATATTTATCCTTATATTTTACTAGGTGTCCTGCAATATCATCTGCTTCTACACCTTTATATCGAAGAACTGTATATCCGTTCTCATCCATCACTTCGAGACTGGCTTCAAACTCTTCAAAAAATTCTTCAAATGCTATTCGTTCTTCTTCCGTTTGTTCTGCAAATTTTTCTTTTCTATTTTGTTTGTAGTCTTTACTAATTATCTTTCGATAAGAAGAAGAGCCCCAATCTGCAGCAATAATTATTCTATCTGTATTATATGACTTTGCTAAACTTTGGACAGTACTTTCAAATTCGTAACGAAAGTCTGACCTTCCTTGATGCTTCCATCGAAAAGCCAAGTTCAAAGCGTCAACAATTAGAGTAGAGTAGGGAGAATCTTCATCAAATAGCTTATCTTCAAAACTAAATGCCATTATAAAAACTCCGGATTTTCATTCTTTAACCACTCATCTGCAACCATTACATAACATCCTAAAAAATTTATATTGATCCACAAAGAAAAGTTTTTAGGTTTATCGCCTGTAACTACAAAAATAGGGGATCTATTATATTTAAAGAAAAGTAAGGCTTCTTGATTACCCTGAGCCGCTTGTATCTTTAACTTAGTCCACCAGCGAATAAGATTGTTAGTTTTTGGAGCAGTAAAAATTTTATCAGTAAGAGGAGAATCTGCATAGTTTTTTACTTCTATGCAATATTTATTTTTTTCATGCGGTATATATAAATCTCCCTTTAGATACTCTAAAGCTCCTGAATTAGGGACTCTTTCAAACTGTAGATTTGTGTACTCGCGCAATAAATCTCTGACCAAATATTCTCCTCGGGCTCCTTTTGCTCTACTGTCCACCATGATTAAATTCTTCTAGTACTTGAAATTTTTCTTGCGCTTCTGCAAGTATTGCGAGTTGTGAGTCAATTGCGGCGATTATGTCTGGGTGCTCTCCAATACCAACTGGGCTTTCCAGATAAATCTCTATATTTGCCTGAGCTTCTTTCATCACTCCGAAGTACTTCGCCTTCAGAGCTTCCATTATCATCTGTCTCATTTTTATCCTCCTGTGTTAACCATCGTTGTCTTCTACCAGACGCTAGTCTGTTTAGTACTCTAGTTTGCTGACGTTGTCGCATTTAATAACCTCTATTTTCTCAAGCAGTGGATGACTCCATCCATGACTAACAATATAAGTATTTAGATCTTCTTGAAGAAGAACTTCTACTATTTTCTCTCGACCTGTTTCGTCAAGAACGTTGATAACCTCGTCCAGAAATAATACATTTATCCTGGATTTGGAAATACTACTCATTAGCTTTCGAATTGCAACTAGTGTTGCTGTGTTAACCCGGGCTAACTCTCCACTCGAAAGCGCAAGAATGTCTACAACATTTCCATTGTCAGTGACTTGTACATTTAACTTATCATTTGTTACTACAAACTCAAGTGTAAATCTACCGTCTGAAAGTTCTGCTAGATAGTGGTTTGCGAGTTCTTCTAACTCTTTTACAAGATTTTCTATCTTGTATGCAACTAAACCATTAGTACTGAAAGACTTTTTCAATACCTCTAGATTTGATGAAAGCTCTCCTATACTCTTTAACTTCTCGTGTGCTTTTTCCAGTTGAGCGCAAAATTCATCAGTTTGTTCTTGTATTACTTGGATTCTGGTGTTGTGTCTTGTTCGCTGTTCGTTTTCTTTTGCGATACGTTCCACTTCGCTTTTTGCTCTGCCCAAGTCATCTCGTACTCTAGCCAAGCGTTTTTCGAGCTCGTCCTTATCCAAGAGGGCCACTGGGAGAGTTCTGTCGATACTTCTGTACAAATCTTCCCAATCCCTTTCAATTTTTCGAGCACTGTCGTACTCTCGATTGTTTCGTTTAATTTGCGATATTCTTCTTTCAATTTCATCTTGTCTCTCTCTTGCCTCTGCAACTTTTTTGGATTCCTCCAAGATGAGGGCTTGTTTAAAGTCAGAGTCTACCTCCTGTTCGCACGTGGGACAGTGATCTCCGAGCTTATTGAGTTTTTCTAGTAATTTCTTGGACCCCGCTGCGACCCCGTTGAGACTTCCTAACTCTGCTTGTAAATCATCATAGGATTCTTTCTTTTCAACAGTGCATTTTCTGGCGTCCTCTATATCTACCTGCTTCAATAGTTCTATATAAGAATTATTTTTAGAAATTTTTTTATTTTTTTCGGAAATATTTTCAATCTCTTTCGTTAAAAACCGAAACTCTTTCTCTTCTTCTTCCGTATCAATTTCTAAATTTAGCATTGGCAGTACGTTGGTATCTGTCAATTTGTTATCTGTCAACCATTTTTCAATCGTATTTACCTGACTATCAAGTGCGTTTACTTCCATAGAAATATCTCTGGAAGCAGACTTGAATAATTCAAAAAGCTCAACATACTTTTCTAGAGATAAAAGCTCAATCAAAAACTTTTTTCTATTAGTATCTGTGGCTGTTAAGAATTGTAGGCTTGCGTTTGTATTTTGGTATACGAGTTGTGAAAAGGTCTTAAAATCTATGCCTATAACTTCTTGTATAGACTTATATGTGTTTGTAGCTGTATGACTAGATACATCCTCTCCATTCTTTTCGAATTTTACTTTTACGTTTGTTTTTCGATTTACAGTTATTCTATATTCATCGTCATCGCGAGTAAAATCAAGAATTATATCATAGCCATTATTTACATAACGGTTAGGAATATCTGCTTTTTTAATTCCTTTTGAATTTTTATTATACAGAGCCTCTTCAATAATTAAAGGAATAGAACTTTTACCCATACCATTTGTACCTAGGATTTGGGTTAGAGTTCTTTCATCCAGCATTATTTCATTGCCTTCTCCGTAACTAAAGCAATTATTCCATTGCAACTTTTGAAGCGTAATCATTAAAAGTTCCTATAATATCTGGTATTCGTGCTTCTTCTATTTCTAGTACAAATTGCAAGTATTCTGTAAGCTCTTCTTGAACTGTCATTTCTTTATCAAGAAGTAATGCTGCCTCACTATTTCTTCGCACTACTTTTTTATCTAGTAGTTCTGAGTTTTTTACATCTGCGAGCTCTTGTATATCCCCTTCTATTTCATATATTGTATGATCGTAATCAGTGGGTATCATTTCTTCTGTACTACTTACAGTCTTACGTATCAATTGTGGAAGGTCAAAAGGTTCCCATATCCAAGACCAATCGTCCGGATTTATAAGAAGATAACCAGTAGTTACGTTAGTTCTATGAAAGGAAGTCGTCATTGGACTGCCAGGGTATACAATATTACGCTGAGTATTGCTATGTGCGTGTAGGTCTCCTGCAAATACGATAGGAAAATCCTCAAACCTGTCTAAGTCCACCTCTGGCTTGACGTGCGGAGGTATTTCTCCTCGTACATGAGTAAACAGTGGTTCTGTCTGTACAAATTTTTCAATGCTTCCTTTTCTATGTAAGTCGGCGTAAGGAAGAACGCCAAAACCAAAATCGGAATCATGGTATGAAATATCCACTATCTGTACTAAAGGGTTAATATCTCTACTTGCTTGTTTTAGCTGTGTAAAGAAAGTTTTATTTTTCTTGGTAGCTTCATGGTTTCCATCATAGATAAGCGTTGGAATACTTACTCCTCGTATAAAAGAAAAGTAAAGTTCTAGCTCTTCCATATTAGGAAGGCGATCAAAGAGATCGCCCCCAATAATGTGCATATTGCACATCTTTTCCAAGCTATATATTTGCTCGAAAAATAACTTGTACCTATCTAAAGCCCAAGAAACTGGGACATTTTTCTGTCCCAGTTTTATATGCCAATCGGCTGTAAAAAGAATCATGCAACGTCAAACTCTTTCTCTAGTGCTTCTTCGTCTACGTTAGCTTCATTGCTAGCGCCCTCTCGTACTCTATCGAGTAACTCTTTTTGTGCGTCTGGAGTTGGACGAGGCATAACATCATCCATAGACTTCAGATCAGCAATTAGTGACAGCTCATCCTCATCAAGAGCACGAGACTTACACTTGAGTACCTGTACTTGATACTCTACATTATAGGGCAAAGGACCAGTTTTAACTCGCTTGAACTTGACATCCCAACCAGTTTCAGTATCGGTAGGATCGCCTAGATCTTCAGCTGCTGTCATGATCTGCTCAAAGAGCTTCTTCTTTAAGTTAAAGACTTTTAATTCACCATTGTGAATGCACTGCATAGCGTAGCTCCAGCCACACTTCAGATCGGGGTAGTATTCACGAACCCAGTCTTTTTCTTTATTGTTAAAGCGCTCTTCGTCTCGATCAAAAGAAAGACATTCCAAAGGAATATTCTTTCCATTTTCGCCTTCGATCCAGTAAACGTAACGAGCCAATACGTCGCCTACAAGCCGAACATTATTGTCGCCGTCCTGTGGAACAAAAGTGTTGATTGAACTTTTTTGAGCTGCGCCCTTTGCTTTGTTAAATGTAAGTGCCATTAATGTATCTCCTTTTTAGATGGACTTCCTTCATATAAAAAATGTATTTTGTTATCTTTTACATCCAGTAGCCTGTTTTCATAAATGTGTATTAAAGCTTCTTCCGGTACAACTAGTGTATCTAAGGTTATCTTATGATTAGCATAGAAATCAGAAAGAGGCCGCATAGCAGCAATGCCTGTATATACAGCCACCTCTCGAAGAGAATATTTATATCCATCGTATAATAACCTTTCTGGATGAACTAGAAAACTCGTACCGTCAAAGTTTATCTGTGAATAAAAAAATGTTTTGTCATACTTATTCTTTGGAATGCGTTTTTCTACTAGCATTCTTAATATTCGTACAATATCTGCAGGATCTCCTGCGGCTGTAGAATAAATTTTTTTCCAATCGAATAATAACATATTATACTAAAATCTAACGTAAATGTCAAGAACTATTTTTCTATACTTGATTGATATGCCAACCCTGCTTCATATAGTATCCCATTCTATTGGAAGCCTGCTTCCGAGCAGTGTTCCCTTTGAGATGAATGTCTACTATTACAGGAGTCTTTTTTCCTTCTCGCTCCCGGATGACTCTTCCGATAAGCTGTGTGAGGAGGGGCTCGTTGTTGATAGGGGTACCGAGTATAAGGACAGAGAGGGCATTGACTGATATGCCTTCACTAAATATCGCTTGAGTCCCAAAAAGAATGTTTTTATCGCCATAATTTATCTCATTTAACAATGTTTCACGTTCTTCGTGAGGAACATCGCCTGTAACACATATTGCTTTTTCACCCGCTAGTATAGCACAGTTTTTCAAGAAATTTACTCTATCTGATACAACTAGAACTTTGTGTCCTCTTGCTGCATAGTAAGAAGCAAGCATTGCAACTGTGTGAACATACTCTTCATTTGTTGCTAGATTAGTAACTCTATTAGCCCAAGGTATCTTAGCGCCATCCATGAATCTTATTTCTGACTTTATAATATCTACTTTTGGAGTCATAAAGTTTTCTTTCGGTGGCTTGAATACCTTTTGACTAAAGTAATCTCGAAAGACTACATGTTTTCCGTCTTTTCTTTCTATTGTACCACTTAATCCGATTTTGTATCGTGCGTGGTTTGTGTCGATGATTTTTGAAAAAGTTGGCGAAGATACGTGGTGCATTTCGTCCAAGATAATTGTTCCAAACATTTTTCGAATTCGATCAATGTTTCTGTAGAGTGTTTGGGTATTACCAACCACAATACA